>Ga0181612_113414_pt1 | contig 19773 bp, 10 predicted proteins | sample HoacroProtozoa21_FD_119630 | JGI IMG/M metagenome (GOLD analysis project Ga0181612, IMG submission 119630) | Hoatzin crop microbial communities from Cojedes, Venezuel. Combined Assembly of Gp0051906, Gp0051904, Gp0051908 | reverse complement strand
GCAGCATATGTGCTGAAAATGCTGCCAAATGTTGAGGAGTATAGCAACGAGAGAGGTGTGGAACACAGAGGCACTGTGAGAGACAACATCTTCCAACTTACCAGAAGTTCAGCTCAGACTCCTTCCTGACACTTAAGGAAGACAGCATATCAACAGCAAAGACAACAGCTTCTACTAAATTTCTACCAGAATTCTTAATTGTTCATAGAGTAAAGAAAAATACAGCTAGGCAGGTGAGCCACATTGTGCTGCTATGACCAAAGGTCAGCTGCCTGTTACCTGGGTATATACAGGGAGCAAAGTCTGCCCTCAGGACTTGTAACAAGGTTCTGGTTCCATCCGAGACACAATGAATGGGAGGAAAAAAAGTAATCAGTGAAGTCTTAGTACTGGAAAACATGGCCACCTATTTATGTCATCTTTAATGATGGACTGCGAAAGAAGGTCCTCCTGGCTTGAGCAAAAGACAGTCTAAACAGCTCCCAGATTAGATGACAGGGCTACAGATGAAGCATTTGCTAAGCAGCTCTCGATTCAAACGTGCAATCTCCATTATGTTCAAAGGCTATCTAAAGTACACGGAAATTTACTTAATATTTTGATAAGGGTATCACTCAGGCAATATCCGAGTCTTAAAGAGGGAAAAGCATTCCCTGGTTTAGTGCAAGATGAGTACTAAATTTCCTGAGTAAAAGTGCATGCCAGTCATTCAGTATGCATTCAGATCGTAACTGGCACTTTTATTTGAAGATACTGGAGGACAAATCAAGTAGAGAACTCCCCCAAGCACACAGAGGAACACAAGATTTTTTTACTAATTCCTTATGAATTTCCCTAACAGATATGTGCTATTTTCAGGGACTACTGGCAGATCATCACTTATTCCTTTATACATAATTACATCTTTATACTATGTAAATACTGCTGTGAGTTGTATCTGATGACTACAGTTCATCTCCTCACCCACAAAAAGTTCTCTGCTGATAATATCATATGAAAAATTGCAACCTGTGACCAACCTCAAACCCTGAGGTAGCAATCAGAATTGAAATAGGCATCTGCGCACATTAGAAAATCAGAAAGCCCAGTCTTTAGTACTGGTTAATGTTCTTCCTTTTTCCGGAGTACCTCTATTATAGCAAACTGAGAAAGATGCATTATCCATGAAAACAATGTTTTGTGATATTTGAATATTTTAACAATGCAGATACATTTTTCAGGTAAAAACGATCACTGAAGTGACCACTGTCCTCCTTAGGAGCTACAGTTTCTATCACGCTAAGCTGATGTACTGTTGGTCCTGCATTAGAAAATAGTCTTGCTTTCACCTAAACTAATTGCTCATTTCCTCCCCGACCCCTTTTGCCTCTTTTCCACTGCGTAGGTGTGACAGGTTTTTGGCTGCTCTGTGAACCATTAAAGGGAACTGAACCATTAGAAAAGTAACACAGCAAGAGAAAAACCTGGCTTTTCAACCAGATCAGTTCTCTCCTGTGGTTCACCACATGCTAAATGAAGACTTGTCCTGCTAGAAGAGGAGATAAGACACTGAGTGTAGAGTGTGAAACCAACTTCCAATTTAGCTTGAAGCAGGCTGTATTAAAGAGATACAGCAGAAAGAATATTTACATTTAGGAAGCTTTATACAGCACTTTGCATCTGTCTAGTAGACAAACGATAGTATTTGGTAGAGGCATCTTTAGCATGTGGGTACAGGTCTGGTACAGGGTGCCTCTGGTGCATCTGGGGAGCCATTAATGGCTTGATGCTGAAGTAACACATTCCTGTCATAAATTTTACAAGTAAAAGTAAAATGTATTTAAGTATCAGACTACATTTCACCAAAATCTAAAATTGATAAACAAGCAGTCTTACCAGGAAAATGAGGTATGATTTCACCATCTAGTTTGTAGGCAACACCAACTTTGATTTCTGGAAATACATCCAAGATATCCAATTTGGTAAGTGCCAGCCTATGAAGAAACATTACTCTGGTTAAGCAAGTACAACTCTCAACTCTCATCACATTGTAAAAATACCAAAAGAAAAACTAATTCGTGCACATTGCAATTAATTGTCTTTCCTTAGAAAAATAGCTCATATGGCACTAATCTATTTATCTGGTGTGACTTTAATTAAAAGAAAAAAAAAAGGAAACTTATACTGCCTTTTTATTGCGTCCTTAACTCTCGTACTGTAAGAAAACAGCAAAAATTCAAAGAACAGGTATTCCCCAATTAAAGCGAGTGGTCTACAGCCTTCCGTGTTAGAATTTAAACTGGTCAGGGTGCTGCCAAGATACTTTATGATCATTCATTTGAGATGGTTCCATAGCATGATGCCTTTGCTGTCTGTTCCTGTCCTCTGCCAAATGTTCCTGTCCTACAGTGAAGGCACCAAAACAACCAAACACTGGCTCTGTAAATACCTCGCTGCATCCTATTTTAAATAAAAAACACAAAGGACAATAAAACCAGGAAAATTCAAGTAAAGCGTGTATTTACACTATTCAATCTACCAGAAATTTTACACCAGTTTTGTTTCAGACACCTATTTCTCATTTTAATTAAAATCCCAAAGTCATATCCAAATTTTCTACGTTTACACATACTGCTAAACATACTGATGGGTTCCCATCTGTCTTATTTTGAAAACAAACTAACAAAACAAAACCCCACAAAATATATCAGGTTTTAAAGGCCTTGTAATGCATTTAATTTGGTTTCAGTTTGGTGGAACGGCAGGGGTTGGGGTAGCTTGAAGCATCAAGGACTAAGATACATAACTGCTTTTTGGATCATTTTAAATGAGAAATAATGATGTGCTACAAGTACAAGAAAGAAAGGAAATGTCAAATATAAAAACATTTAATGCTAGGAAAAATGAAGGACAGTTAATTTATCAAGACATCAAAACAATCAACAAATCAATAACAACAGCCTGAATGTTACTAATATATGTGCAATCAACACTAATCTGTAGCATTTCATTGTTTTATGTCAAGTTGTCAGCAAAGCTGTCAAAATAACTCACGCAGTAAATCCATTAATCATGTAGGCATATCGGAGTAACACAAGGTCCAGCCAGCCACATCTTCTCTTTCTACCAGTGGTAACACCAAACTCTTTACCTCTTGTTTGCAGCAATTCTCCAATTTCCTAAGAAAGAGTAATACTATCAAAATTTGTTCCTGCTCTAGCCTTCTATTCCTTAGGCAGGTCTGAGAACCAACAATCAGATTTGGTAGTCCTGTAAGATCAGTATAGAACCAGAAGAATGAGACATCCAAACACACCGTCGTCCACTTGCGCTTAACCAATAACACTGATTTAACAGAAGACAGATGTGTCAAGTTATTTCACCCAGTTACAGGCCACTGTTTCTCTAGGGCTGATAATACTCACGTTATCTTGTTCTGTAGGAAAGGCACCGATTCCAACTCTTGTGGTATATGCTTTCACAACTCCGTACACTTCCCCGACATTCTGCGGCGGCATGCCCAGACCTGTACACACACCTCCAACTGTGCAGTTTGATGAAGTCACAAAAGGGTATGTGCCTATTTCAAAAAAAAAAAAAAAAAAGTTTTTAAAAACTTGTTCTAACACTTGATTTAGACTATTAAAAAAAACTTCTAACCTGGTAAGGAATAGTACTTGCATTTACAACACTAAAAAACAAAACACACAATAAATGTATTTTACAGTCAACAACATATTTAATGAGCTCTTAGCTTTGTATGCACATTGTCTGATCCTTCCTTATTAGAAAAGGTAGAACCTTACCACTTACTTCAACTGGTACAGAGGCAAAAGTTGATTACATAATAATTCATATTCATACACCAGAAAAACCACGCATTGCTATCTTATCTAAAATATACTCACTAAAAGAACAATGTAAAAATTTGAAGGGAGACAAGAAAACAGTATTAAAAGCTCAGAAAATACACATTTACTATTTTTAATTTTGGGAGAAAAAATAAAATACAAGGTCCACAAATTAGTCAGCACATTATAAGGAACAGAAATTGCAAAGACACGTAGAATTCTGGGAAGAACAATTTTGCTTACATAACCAAATGAAAAACAGTATTTCCACAATTAAAGAAGAAAAAAAAAGCACTCCTAGAATACAGTCTAGTTCATTAGTGGTGAGAGTGTCTCTAGTCAAAAATTCAGTCCTCATTTAAAAAGCAGCCTGGACAGCAAAGATAAGACTTAAACATCTCAAAATCCCTACGTTTACTTTTATTTTTTCAGGTAATGGAAGACAAAACAGAGCATGCCAGGCCTTAGCTTCAGCCACACAGTAACTACATAGAAGTGAGAGAATTTTACCTCATGCTTCACACTTTTTTTCTTTTGGTGTAAGAGTCAGAGATTGGCAAGAGAGGAACAGCCAAAAGGAACCAACAGCAATACAGACAACTTCAAAAAGTCAAAATCCTTCAGAGACTGTGTTCAGTGAGGTTCTGCAGCCCAGTTTCACATATCTCTAGCTTCTTTTGCTTAACTCAAATCTCTCAAGAAAATGACCAGGCTTACAGGTGATACGTAACAGCAGTTTGCAAGCACAAATTAGTTTTTATCTTTCTTACGACACAGTGGTTGAGCTTTTCTTTACTGACAGGTAAATATAGCTAGTGGATGTCAGAGAGTCAATGAGACAATTCTTACCCATTTTCAGCTCCCAGCCTGGTATACTGGCACTGGTTTAGCCTCACTCAGTGTTTAAAAACACAGAATACCACACTCCCCCACCCCTAGACACAAGCACACGCAAGCTTCATTACACGCTCCAGAAAAGCAGGATGGACTGCCAGGCTGGGGATTTACCATCTTCTCCGCCAACAGACACAAATTCACAAAAGTCACCTCAGTATTAAGACTTCTGTGCACCAAAGCACAGAAAATAGCCTCATTCAGAATGCTCAATAATTGAACTTTGCATTGTCAAATCTTTTGACTAGGACTCGCCTATTGTTAGCCCATGGTTAACCTATGGTATCTACCTAAGGAGATACTCTGTGTGTGGGGGTCTCACAGCACAGGCAGGAGAAAAATCCAAGTGACCCAAACAGCTCATCATACCTGATGAGATTCAGACTGCTTGCATTTCCTGTATTTATATGAAATCTAAAATCCTCACTACTTACAAAAACAAGCCCCCTAGACTTTTCTGCAAATATCTGTTTTGCATAAAACATTTCCCTGTGACAAGCATATTTGAAGACTTCTCCCCTCTTTTTTTTCTGACTTGTTAAAAACGGAAATTTCTTCCAATATTCAGATTATCATGGGAAAGCTTGGTGCTTATGTTTACAGTGATTATTCCTAGACATATCTTCCTCTTAAAAGAAGAGGCTTTAAAACTCAGTATGTTTGAAAACGTCCAGTTATCAGAACTCCCATCAGTTGAAAGCAGAATGTGTGCCAAATTTCTATTTCTTTGACAGTAGTCCTTCCAGGCTTCAATTTCAGGCTTAAGCATCCTTCCAACAATAAAAATGATACAGTTACAAAGCCAGTGAGACCGATGAAAAATGTGACAAAATGCAGGAGCCAATCATACAGGCTGCTTATGCCTATACAGAGGTATAATAATTCACCTGTCCTTACAATATAATGATAACACACAATAATCTCATTAAAAAAAGCGGCTTCTATCAGGAAGGAAAAATTACAGTGCTTTAACAAAAAATGCACCATTTATAATTTCAAATTGATTGGGATAATCTTGTCACTCTTGCCTCATTAGCAATCCAGATTCCCAACATATTTCGTTACATCCTGAAGCAGTGGAAAACTAACCATTATATAAAGTGTTTAAAAAAGTGCAAGCAGATTCTTCAAAGTCAACAAGTGTTTTGCATATATACTTTGCCTCTCAAAGTTCTCCATTTTTCTTCTCCTTTTGCGTAGACAAATACAATTATTTCATATGAAATTTGTAGACATGGAAATTATAGCTACACTTTATTTAAGAAAAGTCACCTGATCTTTACTGTCATTCAAATCATTAACGTTGGGAGAGTCTAAAGCTTTTTAAAAGGATTTAATTAAAAACTTCCCCCCTCCCCCAGTATTTGCTAGTCATAGACAGCACTGTTCTCTCAAAATACAAAACACTTCTGGCATAAGAACAGCTAAGCACAGAACAGTTTATATTTAGTGTTCCTCTTTCACAACTTAAGTATATAGCAACGTGTGTCTCAAAAAGGCTATACCTACCAAAATCTATGTCCAGCAGAGCTGCATTTGCACCTTCTACTAAGATCTTCTTTGGTGGTCCGTGTAAAGCCTCGTACATGAAATAAACGCCATCCCTTACCATTGGTTTTATTTTTTCCATGTATCCCTGAATAACAGAAAAGACTATTGTATAGTATAATTTTATTATTAGAAAGCCAGCCAGAGTACAAGAGCTATTGCTCCCACATAACAACGCTCATATTCCTTTTGAAAAGGAAAAGCAAACACAAATAAATGCTAAATAGGACATAACATGTGAACAACGGAAGGAATAACATTAGACTTCAATTTACACAATAGATATGGATGTAAGAAGCCAGTAATATTCAGACTAATACTTGGTACACAGCCTTTCTCCTCATAAGAACATACAGAAGTTCTCATTCTAATGATTCACTTCACATGAAATATAACACTTTGTCTTTCAGAATTTAATCAAATGCATTAGCATAAAACAAACATTACATGCAAGTAATTTCCTCAAGCTACAAACACGTATTATGTTTCCACCCTAACAATGAGTTTCAGATATTCTGTAATCCTTATGTGTATTAAGTAAACTATCAAGCATTATAAAACACTCAACTGTAACTGATTTTTAGGTCTACGTATTGATAAAAATACTACAACTCCACATGTGTAACATATTATTTAAAGTAAAAACAAAGAGAAGTGCTAAGAACTCCCATATACTCCATGCTAGAGCTAGTAAACTGAGTTTAGTGGCAACTAAAGATACAAGAAAGATGGTATCTTTGGCTTGATTTTCTGAAAGAATTATACATGTAACTGTGCACACCCTCCCCTGTTCCACACATACATCAATGGTTTAAAACAGTTTGTCAAATTTGGTCTAAGGGGTAAAAAAAAAACCAAAACAACTCATACAGTTAAGTTTCTACAAAATGCATGAACAAAAAGGCTGCGTAAGGGTAAGACACCTGACAATTTTTTTCAAACAAGAACTTGGGTGCACGGCAAAAAAATCGCACTATTAGGCATAACAGAATTAATACCCGTGAGAAATCTCAACTATTGCAATTGCAGGGAATATATCAAACCAGAATTCACAACTAACCACAAGACTAGTTTGCTGGAAATCAGGCTTCCTTAGTTCTGCTGCTATCAACTCACATTCTTCTATGTTGTCAGACAGCATTTTTTTCCTTAAGGCTTATTATTTAGAATAATAATTTATTTCAGCTCTTAAGTTTCTGACACAAGGAATTAATATTCTGCTTTACAATGAAACATGCCTTCCCCAACTACAATCTTGGGTTTTTTACTCCTAGCCAGTAAGTTTAAGTGGAAGTCAAAAATAAAGCTCCCTAAACAAGCCTTTTTCTTAAAGTTTACAGTATTTCTCTTGAAACCAAATGTTGAAATGCTGCATAAAGCAGGGTCAAAAGTGTCTTTAAGGATGCTAGCAGACTCTAAGTTGATACATACCAATTTCCCATGACATGTACTGTGTTTTAACTCCTCACACAAGCATGAGCGTCAGTCACCAAGAGATTCACGTACCATTAAGTGTTCACAGTGATTACATCACTTAACAGACAGAAGCAGGCTTACCTTGAGCTTCGTCAATTCCCCTTCAATATCGATCTCTAAGGTAGGATATATCGCTTTGTACTGATTGGCTAACACTTTGAACCTGGAAGGTAAAAATGCTTCATTATGGTTTTCATTTGTGTGTTTTCCTCCTCACACTCCCACCAACCTTAGGTTTTCCCAATTACATATCTGCAATTATTTGGTGATTCAACAATTTTAAACAATAGTTTAGTAATTCTAAATAGATTTAATTATAAATAAAATTATTTCCATATTTAAAAATAATTTTTAACTTTAACAAAGCAACAGCAACCAAATGTAATTGCTTACACAGGGTACTACCCAGAAATTGAAAACTATGCTTACAGCCATGTATTAAAATACAGAAATTACCTCTCAGAAAATTCATCAAAATCAGAAACAAGATCACACATTCTGAGTCCACTTCGAGCTGCTTTTGAAGAATATACGGGACCAATTCCTTTTTTGGTAGTTCCCAAACTTTCAAAAGATAATAACAGGAGTTACTCTTGATATAAAAATAAGGTGTTTTTTCTATAAAGGTAAGACATTCTTAGCATAAAATGAAATGCTGTTAATTGCAAGCATTTAGAACCTTGTTTCAAGCATTTAAAACACGCGGTACTTTTAGTACGCAACTCATTTTCGGAGTATCTCAGAAGACCATAGTGCTGCTTTACTTTCCGGCTGTAGATATGTCACAGTTAATTCCACCAGCTTTTTCCCCATCCCCAAGAACTAGCGAGTTACTCGGAAATCACAAGTTAGAAACGCAGCAGCTAGTTTCTAAGAAAGTTTCAAAAGCTTCAGAAAGTCAGTAAAAGCATGTAGTAGACAATGTGAACATTTACATGCACTTCTGACAATGAAGCATTGTGAGATACCAAATTAGTCATATCAGACCTTTCAGTTATTTGGAGATGACAAAAAGGTCCTTCAATCTTCATAAACAGAAATACATTTTTACAGAAGCAAGTACCTCTAGTAAACACCTAAAACATTAGGAAGTAGGAACCATTTTTATAAAGCAAATCAGGAATTAGGAACTTTTTCGTAAGGTAAAATATCAAGATACAACCCTTTCATTAAGAATATAATCTTTTGCTACCCACTGGAGGACAACAGTGTAAGAAATGACCCTGCACACTCCACACTGAAGAGTTACAATAATAATTAATACTTTTTTAAACTCAATGACAAACAGTAACAGAAATCACATGTATTAAGTCATATGTTTGTACTAAGTCATACTATGTTTGACAAAACAAAACTACCTACTTCTTTCCTGCTTGTTCTTGCCTCTGTTGTTCTTGGATGCCATCAGCAGCTTGGTGGAAATCAAATACTAAGAAAATAAAAATAATTTGAGTAGAAAATTTGTGTGAAACAAGTTACCATATCAGTAACGATTTCTTCAAAACAACTCTATCCCTGTTTATCAACATGGAAAACAAAAATATACACACTGAAGAGAGGTACATAAAATGACAACAGTTCTTTCCCCTCTTTTACAAGTTATATTTTTTTCACAGGGAAGACTTCTGAGGCCTTCAGAGACTTTTTAAGTGTTTATTTTGTAGGATACTTGCAGACTGTGTATACAACTCCCACAGAATAACTAAGCCGTTTCAGCTTTGTAGTGGCCCAAAAGAATGTATGGACACCACCAAAGAAAACATGCAATTGAAAAAAATCCTGGAAAATAGATTATAGTAAAAAATGTCATACAGCTAAAATTTAAGGTGAGAGCTTTAAGTAAACATTCTCATCCATTCTGAAGACTTCTTAAGCAATTTTATTTTTATGTTTTAGACAACATCAATTAAAATACATTTGGAAATACAAAAGCTCCCATCAATCTCTGTTACGTAAACAGAAGTCATGTTCACAAGCCCTGATTTTTTTTTTTAAAGCATTGCATATTATTAATGACAAAGATCTTGCAAAGTATCCCTCGGACCAATTCTTTGTCTACCATAAAAGCAAAAAACAACAACAACAACAAATCTGACAAGACTCATATCAAATACAGTGGTGCAACAGTTCGCCAGTTAACAGAAGCCAGCTTATTTTTCTTAAGTACTATACCCCGAAAGTTAAAACAACTAATCTACACATTACACAGGAAATACTGAAAGCTTGCAAGAGGCAGACTCATTTAACCAGTACTGCAGTCTCTCTAGCACAACAGTGGTTTTCCTTGTTTGCCTTACTGGTTTATTTTTGTGTGTATTTCCGTACACCTCCATAATTTAAAGGATTATATTATCCCCAGCAGCTTGAACCTATTTTTGGTTGATCTTTTGTTACAGATTTATCATTCAGATATTGCCAATATCTATTTTAGAGAAGGCATATTTACCACGGCAATAGATCTACAGACTGTCATCAAAATTTTCTAAACAGAAGCATTCTGAAAGTTTATTTATGTTAAGAGGTTGAGTGATTATGGGTAACAGTCAACAACTGGTCCTTTTCACTCAGGACCTGTCTTGCTATGAAAACTTCACAGTATTGCAATATAATTATTGCAGAATAGTTTTCCTAATAATCTACTCATTTCCAAGTAATTCACCTACAGTGATTCCACTCTCAGAAAGGATTTTAGTAACTTAGGAACAGCTACTCAACTATTTCAAACTCACTAGTTACTCCAAAGTAAAAAACATATTTATTCTGAAATAACATGGTCACTCAGTAAGTCATTCCAGACCTTCTTTTTTTTTTAAAAAAAAAAAAAAAAAGAAAGAAAGAAAGAAAGAAAGAAAAAAGAAAACAGCAAAGCAAAACCTTTTTTCTGGTGTTACAAGCTTTTATTTGATAACGACCTAAAAAGCTTTCCTATTCAGAAGACGACTACCAAAGCAGCAAGTCCCTTTCCTAATACATGCAGTTACATAACTATTATGTTACAATATCTAAAGATCTAATTTAAAGAATGAATTTATGTAATAAAGATGTCCCAAGAGTGATACAGGAAGAGCCTCTGAAGCTCTGTGTTGGTGGTTCAGACTCTAAGCACTATTTTACTCCAGGCTCTGAACCGGGGAGTTGTCTGGAACCAAGGCTTGACTGATGGGTGCCCTGCAAGGAGGGCGGCCATCCCCTCCATCGTCCCTCCCATAGAGTCTCCTTTGTGCAGCACGTGGCAATTCCCTTGGTAGGGAGCCCGTTCGCTGGAAGTCACGCCCAGTCACGTGGTTTCCCAGCAGAAAAGTTGCTATAAGCAACACTGCTTTTACACCGAGGAGGGAAGTGAATCCTTCAGCCAATTAACTTCTGAACTGCTTTTACACTGCGTTGAACCTCTCACCTTTGGCTTAGAAAGTGAACCTGACTTTCTGACTAGATTATGCTTACGGAATAAGATTAAAAAATCACTAGAATATAAACCTGGGAGGGTCCTGAGTGGTGAATGATTTTTTTCTAGAATCTTCAATAAAACAAAGTAGCATATGGAGACTTAATCCAAAGAAAAGCACATAGCTGTATCAAGAGATGGCTAAAAATTGTCACACTTTTACTGCCATGGAAAGTTCAGAGAAAACAAAAGACTAACAAAAATATCAACAAAACACAAACAGAAACTTACCAATATGAGCCCTGTCAGAAATTATTAGTCTTTTTTCCCAGCCTTCTAGCCCTTAAAAGACAAAATGAAATAGTTAAAATTATGTTTTGTATAGCATTTTTGTCTTCTGATGTATAAAGGATAAACACTTTCCATGTTTAGTCTTCAGTCAATTTATTTAAAGATTGAGCAATCAAGTTCCAGAGGGAAAAAAAAAAAAGTAGATTTTGATAATTAAAACTTGGCATTAGCCTATAAAGCTGAGAAAGTCAGGAGGAAGAGTTCTAGCTACTCTAGTCCCTCAATTTCAACAATCAATTAGAAGTTTTTTGGTTTTTAATAATCTAGACCATTGATTTACCTCACTTTAGAGTAGACTGCTGCCAGGCATGGCCACAGACATAACAGAAAGCATCCAAAACCCCAGTTCTGAATCAAGAAGTGATTACCACAGCATTTGTTTATATTAACTCCTGTTAACATTAACATCATACTATACACCAGTATCTTAAGAGGTAAAACGACTACAAACAGGCAACAGACTAACAAGTTGTTTCACTTCTTAAATTCACTGCCTTAAGCAAAGAAAAATGTCAGCAGATAATTCATATTTAGAACTCGTTCTCTTTTGAAACTGTACAGAGACTCCTTTTGCCTGCCTCCCTGGGAGGGCCCTGAGACTTCTGGTGAGACTCCTGTTAGAAACTAGCAGCTAAACAGAGTTCTGGAAAAACACGTTGTACGTAGCCTCTACAAAGACATCCTCTATCTAAATCTTTCAGGGGGTCCTATGAACTATTTTAAGAGAAGTATCTTAAAATATTCTCACCTTTTCCTTTCTTTACGTTTTTTTCAGCCTCTTCGAAGAGTCCTGGCAAATGAATTACAACACCATTTCCTGAAGAAAACCATTACACAAAATTTAATGAACTATGTTAAGCATGGAAAAAATATTCCAAACTATTCAAAGACGCTTCATGTTTTGTACGGAGATTATTTTATTTAAGTTTTTAAACTTTCAAGACATTGCAATTTTTATTCTAAGGAATTAAGTCTGTAAAAGATTGATTTACACCTAAAGTACACATTTCTGACTATATGCATTGAATCTTTTTAATAAACTCCATAGACTTTCAATTTACATTAGGACAAACAGTAACAGCATCGTGGGACAGTCCGGAATGCAACTTCCTCTTCCTCGTATCTAAAAATAACCTCCCTCTTTGTACTTCCATTTTAATGACCCTATTGTTTTTTAAAAGCTTAGCACATTTCTATCATCATTATAAACACTAGCATCCCCTCAGGCACTCTTCTGCTGTAAATAGACACAGAATATTCCGTATACAGAGTTGGGGTTAACAGACTAACAAAAATAACATAGGAAAAAGCTCTATCAAAAGCAAGCTCACTTTCCTACAGCTGTCACACTACTCAGAAAAAGACTACTAGCTCATACAATTCATCAGCATCACTGAGTGCCTAAGAAGGAGCATTTCCATATAGCAAAACTGAACCATCTTAAGGTCATACCAAACTCAGTAGATCCAAAGCTATCAGTATGATTACATCTAGCTAAAGAATGAAGGGACCTGCCATTTGAAACTATTTGCATACCACCTAATTTCACATAGATAAAAACATTCTGAACATCAAAATACAAAGTATTCAAGACTTCTTCACTATAACCTTCATGGTACAGTCCTAATCAATAGTAATAATCCACTATAACACTTAATCATTTTGGCCTTGTCCTTTTTTTGAACCTATAAGCCTTTCCAGTGGAATCCTTGGCCAGATTTTTTTTTTTCCTCCAAAAGAGATTTTAAACACAAGGCAGATGTAAAAGAAGCTAGAACAACAAAATTCAGAACAGACAAGAAGATTTGTAAAAACCTCTCTCCTGCCCACTGTATTATTAAAGGATGGGGTCTTTCCTACTCAACCCTAAGTCCACCAAACAAAACATGGCAAATGGGCATCCTGTTTTACTGTTTTCAAGCAATCTTTTAAAGAAACACAATACAGTAACACATCAAAAGAGAATAAAAGTAGTGTCATCTGCCACAGCCCTCAAAACTAGAAGCAGTTACATCCCAAGCTCCCCTTCATCAGAGGGAATCTATTTCCATGCCCACTGGCTCAATTTCTGTACAGTATTAGGCAGGGCAACTTGATCCAAAACTACCCCACTATCAAGTCACAATATAACAGCTGAAAAGAGGCAATTAACCAGCAATTCCCATCAAGTAAAGAGTTAACGCTGACAGCGAGTACACAGTCGCTACAAGCTGGACCCAAGAATTCAGCAAGTACTGGTTACGAATCAGGCATCCAGTGACAAAGGCTCTTCAGTTGCTACACTGTTCAGCAAGCTGTCAATGACCACTTACTCCGGGCACACATACCAAAACGAGAGGCAAGGCTACAGGCTCAAAGCCACGAGACATGCAGGAAGAAGTGATAAGACAGCAATAGAGTCCTGATTCAGTAAAATACACTGTGTAAGGGATAAGAGGTCTGGGTATCAAAAAAGCAGGATGGAAGTGTTGAGAGGTCACAGCCTTTAGTGACCCAGAGACTCACATGATTTGTGAAACAGCACATAAGCACATGCATAGTTACAACACTGTTTTATATTTACCTTCATTTAGAAGGAATTTTTAAGGGCTACACAGTATTATGAAGTAGGTTAGTCACACAAGCAATCCAAAGCAAAAAAAACCACACAGGACTGGAAACAGGACTCCAAGAGAGGGAGAGGGGTAAGTAGGCTTGTAGGGACAACAGGCAGGACAATCTAAACCCTCTTTCGGGAAGCAAACAGCTCATAGATCCTGACATCACATAGTACTGCCACTGCCCTAAACCTAATGCACTCTCCTGAGACGACTTCTTGGTAAGAACTATATAGCGCAGAAGTCTTTTGGAGTAGCGTTCATTTCACAGTCCAATGGAAAAGGGAGGAAAGATCTGTTTCAAAAAGGTACTGGTAGTTACTTAGCAGGGCTGAACATTAAAACAGAGAGAAGAAATTCTGAGAATAAAATAAATAATTGGCAGAGAAATTAAGAGGGAATGGGAGAATGAAGATATGCCGTAAAGATGAACTATCCAAGACAATAAAAGAAACCTCTGTAACCCAAACTTCACAATTGAGTTAAGACAATATTAAGAAGACAGTAGAACAGTTCAGGCCTATAAGAATCTGAGGAAGAAAAATCCTGATCATGTATGTCCTCAGATATATTTTGTTATTTTAATATGTCAGAAGTCAGTACCTACAGTATTGTCTGCTTTTAAAAGATGTCCCCCTTACCGATGAATGCAGTGACTTTTGGATTGATGATCCCACTTGGCAGAAGATGAAAATCATACTCCACAGAATCCACAACAACTGTATGCCCTGCATTATTGCCCCCCTAGGAAAAAAAAAAAAAAGAAAGCAAAAAATAGTGTTACATTTTTAATACTAAAGACAAATGAACACAAAGTATAGAGATGGAATAAACTGGTTCCAGCTTCAAGTCTGCAGCTTTCATTTCTGTTACTGACAAGAGATCTTTCAGAGATCTCCTCCTCCCAGGAAATCAGGCGAACTCGTTTTGTCAAACTCTACAATTTCAACATCAGTATTCAGACTTTGGGCAGTATTTTGGTTCATCCAAGATACAAAATCTCATGATAAGATCACAGTGTTTCTGAAAATAATTGGACAGAAGCATGCAACATTTCTAAATGCCACCATCAGTTTTACTAGGTTCCTGTTATAGTTTTGGACAGTAAGTACTAAAAGTGGAACTGCAGCCTTAGTAAAAAAAAAAAATCACTCGTTAAACTGAGCATATAAAACCATATAGTTACTGGGATAGATAAGTCTAGCTGTTTGGCAATGTGCAGGCTTGTTGTTCTGAATTTTGGGTTCAGTCTTTTGAGTGTTTTTCTATCAATAGTAACCATCAAAGTTAACTTGCTCATTCTAGACCTCCCCAGCGATAACAGAGGCCTGTAACTGTACAAGTCATTTATATCTGACATGCACTGTTAAGGCGTGAATCTAGAGGCAGCCACGAGGACCATGGATCAGAAGTTACCGGAAACCATTTACATCAGACCAACATTTCACATTTCTAGCTTTTTTCATTACTACAAAGAGAGTATTAAGAGATTTGTTAAATTGTGAAATATGTCTAAGATACAAAAAGAAGCCTATGACCAAGTCTTAAAGCAGGTCAAGCCAGGGTTATGAAACTAAAAAGATTACAAAATAGTGAACAAATATCCCCAGTTCTTGTTTGTTGTACTTTTGAAAATAAGCTTACACACTCTTGTGACTGACTCATTTCTGCAAGACAAGGTTACACACAAAATGGTTCTCTTTGTCGTAACTACAGAAACATCCTTTACAGAAAGAAAAAAATATGCTTCATAGAAGGAATGCCTTAAAGACTCTTAATCCAAGCCTTCTTTCAGCACAAGACAAACTGAAGAAAGCCATTACATGTAAAGAAAAAGAAAAAAGCAGCTACATGAAATATTAATCTATGTAATTACAAGCTCCAAAATGTTTCAGAATAATGTATCACAGAAGATCTTTTCTAAGCTGGACTCAACAGCTACTCACTACTTCTATAACATTTACAAAGCACAAATGCAATACATAAAGCCATATATCTGACATTACAAATAAAGAATATTCTTAGATATCAAACATTCGTGTGAGTATGTAAGCACACATGCCACAGGTAAAAGCCTAATCTCAGTGAATTCAGCAATGAAAATTCTCGTAATTTCAGCATCATTTGTTTGAGGACTTACAGTCGTTCCACCTCCTTTGGAAACAGAGTGAAGACTTACAAACCTTCACCCAACAAAGGAAAGGTCTGAATTTAAGAAAAGTTTAAATTATTTAGTAATGTAATGTGGAGTTTTTCCACGTAATGAACAGTACCTTGAAGAAGTTGTAAAGATTTCTGGATGCAGATGGTTTTCACTGCAAATGATCTGACTTAATCAGACAATGTCAAATATTCAATTCATAACATGTGAAACATATTGAATGCATAAATAAAGCAAGCTCTTCCAGCTAATTCTTTTAAGAAAATAATAGATGTTCCGCAATGACCTTCCTCCTCCTCCTCCCATCCTTTTTACTCAACAGTAGCTGTTAAGAAAGATTATTGAGCAATCTACCAACGCTACAGCTGTATCTTTTATTTAAAAGGATGTTAACTAGCTACATTAGCAGGTAGATCTTTTACAGCTATTTTTGAAATGCAGTGCTGATACTCCTGAGCTACTGCAAGCTACTCCAAAACCAGATAGTATTTTAAGAACTCTTAAGTTACATACATACATAAAATATACAAGCTTTTTTTAGAAAGAAAAGAAATTGTATTTCTACTCAGCATTTGAGAACGTAAGCAAAACCTTTCTTGGTGAAGACAAAACAGTTACATACTAAAGTAGCATATACAGTCAAATACATCTGCTGAAAGTGGTAGCTGTCTTCTTCCTCATCAGATTCTTCCAAATTACTCCTTTCTGCTAGATCCACTGGTAATATCATCCTAGACAAATTTAACATGAGCACTGAAGTGTTTTACATGAAAATTCAACAAATAAGTTATGTACAACACTGAAGTTCTGAGACAGTAGTGATTTACAAATGGGAAGACGAGTCCAAACTCTCCCACTGCAGCATAAACTGGACTACGCATAAGCAATACAAAGGTTAGTGACTGACTATTCATTTGAAATCCCCTGCTAACTGGAGGATTTAATTTTGTGTTTTGCTTCTCAACTGATTTAAAAAAAAAAAAGTCTTCTAGCATCATGAATGTCAAATAAAGAGAAAGAGAAATTGGCCATTGTAGAGATTAGATCATGACTAACAATAAATTCTTAGTCTCTTAAAGTCTGCCAAGCTACTGGTGCCATTCAGACGTGGTACTTAAACTTCAGCGGTCACGTCTGCTTGAGTAAGGTGTACAGCACGCAGACTCAGACTCTGTTAATCATGAGAACACAGCTGCTGGTTTTTGGTGGTGTCAAGATTTCTCTCTTTTACTCCTGAGTGATGCCAAGGTGTGCTGGTTCCATGCTCATTGAAAAATATCCCATGGCTGACAGAATAAAAGTGGCATTTTACCTTTTAAATCTTGAACTACACACACAGCACAGCTCACACTTCATCTAGAAGCAAGACAGTTATAAGTACATCTGCATGTTTACTGTGAGCAGTTACACTTCAAGGGATTTTGCTAGAGACTAAAGTGGGAAAACTTGACGTTATGTGTGGCAAATCGCCATCTGAACACATTCTTAGGCCACACTAATACCTCACGGTTTCCAAAAGCTCATTTTCAGATTACTCAAATTTGAATCTCAGACTTTAGTTGTTTATAATATTATCCAAAAGTGCTATTGATAGCAGCCGTCCGGTAGAACATTAAGTCAGTCCCCATTCTGCTTTGGATGTAATTCTGTCAAAACATGTCATTTTGAAAAACATTTTAAATTTCAAACCATATTTTAGGAGAGCATTAATACAACAGCATTTCATGAACTCAGTTTTCAAAATTCTGCTGTTGGTTTACAGGTAAGCTCTACCCTAACTGCAGAAGTGCACACGTATAATTACAGTTAGGAATTACAGTATATTAAAAGAATGATTCACACTATGCTCTTACAGTGAACTAGCAGTCAAGTGTACATGTTGTGTTCTCAGACATTGCACAACACAGGTTTGCTAAACAATTTCAATTACGGAAACCTAAACTTGGAGTTCTAGTGGTGGTGGGGCAGCAGGGTGGGTTGTTGTTAGGTTATGGGGTTTGGTTTGGGTAGGTTTTTTTCCCTCCCTCCACAAATTGATGATAGAGCCAACGTCTTCGTAACATAGGCAACTATTGCTGCTGGGCATAATTCAAGGCATAAACTGATGAAGTCATTCTCAAGTTCAGCACTTTTCATCTGGATTTCTTACTCCTCCCTCATCACACTAAATCAAATGGGACCAGTTAGGTCATTCAAGCCAACACTCCTTTGATTCAAATGTTTAAACATTATTAATGGAGAACTAACTGTGGAATTTATTTTCACTATTAGTTAAACAAAGTTCACGCTCAAATGATCTTTAATACATGGTATAAAGCTTTTGCCAAAGGGAAATGAAGATATACAAGTCATTTCTTGAGGCTGGCAATACTCCCTAGTTAACTAAATGTAGTAATCAGTCTGCCATAGCTCGTGGTAACCTCCTAGGTACCCAAACTACAGGAGGTCTCTCCCGGCCACATGAAAAGTGAAACACCTACCTTCAGCCAACACAAAAAGGCCAAGTGCATGGCAAGACCATCAGATCCTCTTGCTCAGCCTGGAATACACCACGTGCACGTGGCAGTGGCTCGTTTTCCCTTTGTCACTGCACAACAGCAAGATTTCCTTCAGCTGAGCCACAAAGTGTACCATAGCCAACATGTTCACTCATTAGGGCAATGCAACTCTGGATTCAGCTACAAACAGATGGATTGTACAAAAGGACCGAGGGGGTGAAAGATTACTTCTTACACCTAAGAGGTACATGAAGGCACCAGTGGCACTCTGAACAAAGAACTTCTTCATTGGGATGCTTTATTTCCATTCTGCAGAACAGTATAATACAAAAGACAAGCAAGAAAGCCCTTTTAAGAAAAAAAGATCTTTTTCACAATTTTTAGGTAAGTTAAACTTGCAGTAGAGCAAAAAAACCAGTCCAGGTTAGGCAGTATAGGTGGGATCGGAAAAGAGTGTTCAAGGTCCAAGTACATGCTAAACACAAACCTGTTGAACCTTCCTCATAAGGTTTTGCTTTCTCTCCCTCTGCTTCCATCATTTCCATGCGCCGCTACAGCTGTTACAAGAGTCATCTAACTCCACTCATCTAACACATTAAGAGGGACAAAAAACCCAAAACAAAACAACCACACACAGAAAAAATCCCACTTGTTTCTTTAAGTGCTTCCTATGAAAAATTTTCACTAAAATTTTTTTTTTCACGGCCACATATAGCAGGATGTTACAATATCAGATACAGTATTGTAAACCCTCAGATCATCTGCCAGAATAGGAGAATCAAAATTTTGAACCTAAATAAGACTCTCTCTCTTAAAAGCTGTTTAAAAACCTTTCTACTCTCTCCTCCCCAAATCTCATGTCCGTCAGCTCAAATAGCTATTAAGAAAAAAACCTATAATGTAAAAAATAATAAAAAATCATAATACTCCAAACATTAATCACTGAAAATTAATTCTGATTTTTATCCTATCAAAAAACTGTGTAGATTTATTTTCTTGTACATACACTTAGAAAAACATAAATCGGTTTTTT
>Ga0181612_158267_pt1 | contig 19775 bp, 10 predicted proteins | sample HoacroProtozoa21_FD_119630 | JGI IMG/M metagenome (GOLD analysis project Ga0181612, IMG submission 119630) | Hoatzin crop microbial communities from Cojedes, Venezuel. Combined Assembly of Gp0051906, Gp0051904, Gp0051908 | reverse complement strand
GCCCTCGCTTCAGCACACTCCTCTTTCAGAAACACGATGTAGCCCTGGCATGAGAGCTGCGCCCTGAATTTCTGGAGAGCCATAGGAAATTCAAGACTAGGCCCTCCTGAACTATTGTATGAACAAATCAATACCTTGACATTTGTTTAACTGGTGGGAATCTAGATAGGTGGTATTTGGTGACATGCTTCACTTTATCTGTCATTATTTACTTTTTCAGCTAAAACTCCATTTCACCCTGTTTTGCAGGTTTTCAATTACATCTAATACAAAACTGCGGTACTTTAAATGGGATAAATTAGCTGATGTTAGTGTAAAAGAGAACCCTCTTTCCTCCGTGCCCGGGCAGGGCTGGTGGAGTGCGGGGCCTCTGGTGGGTTGCGATGCTGTGTAGATACGTTCCTCCGTCACACCCCAGCACAGTACCAGCTACACTGGGGAAGTGCACCCGCGGCACTAAAAGGGATGTCGCTGACGATATGTCAGTCCGTAATTCCACTTTTTCTGTGCTTCGAACGATAAGAAAAACAACAACAAAAAAGAATTAATACAAATATTCTCATATTATGCTGCAGAGATCCTCAAGGGATTGCATTCACACCCAGGAAAGAGGCTGTTCTGTGCACTGTAAAGATATAGATCTGGTATCGATGTATCAATTGGGGTTTATTATTTTAAAAGGAATTTCTTTTTCCCACAAACCTTATGGACTAAAAGCTATTACTTCTTCTAGTGAAAGATGAAGAGCAGAAAATCATGTATAGATAAAAGGAAAAAAACCAAAATCACGTTTGCTCTTTCTGATGTACCAGAGTAGCGTTTGGTCCTTACGCTACAACAAGTATTGAGGAGCACTCTTTACACCTCCTTATATTTTAAGATGTGTATATGTATTTTAAGGTATGATATTTAAGGTTATTGCTAGTGATATTTTTGTTTTGTTACCTTGTGCTATTTTCCACTTTAACATTAAAGAGACTTCTTTATCAGTAGGAGTTTGGGAAGCATACGATACGTTTTCACTATGAGACTAGGTCACATCTGTCTGTGTTTGGGAGAGCTCTTCTGCCTTTGGGGGATCCATCGTGTAGGAAGGTCCCGTCATTGCCCCAAGACTGTTGTGGTTTCAGGTTGCTGATTTCTGCCCACTTTGTTGACAAATGACCTCCTTTGTGACCCAACCAGAGTCATATTTCCTTAAAAAAAGAAAAGAGCTGAGGCCGGGGTGGACTAAAAGCAAATGTTTCTGTCTATACATTTTCACATCCTATCCGTATATAGATGTTCAGGAGAAATAATGGTAATTATTATTGTCATTCTGATTTTACTTATTTGCATTTGAATAAACAAGAAAAGGTTTTTACCAACTGAATCTAGTTCTGTCAGTGTGACCTATGCTGCTTTTGGCCAAAAATAGATCAATACAATTAGTATGTCTCTCCTTCATCTGCTGACCGGGTCGTGGACTTCCATAATGCAAGGCCCCTTGGTGGAACTGGAGGAACTGTTTTTGATGGAAATTAAATTGGTACTGAAAAATGCATTACAAAATGATTTTTGAATTCTGTTAAAATTTAATGGGGAATAAGACATGTACATCTCAAAATGATGCTGCTATTTCCAAATTTACTGGTATTTATAAGGAAAGAGAGAAGACTTGTAAAAACTAAGTCAAATATGATTTTTCCCCCAGTTTCTGCCATTTTTTTTCCAAAAGAAACTGAGTAATGATTGCCTGGTTAGTTATTCACTGCAGATGTAAAATATTTTATTTCCTGACATTTTTATGTCTCCAGATTTCAGTCCAGATCTGACAAGTGACAGATATTCCATGCTTCATTTGTACATTGAGCTCTTTTTTCCTAAGCATGCCATTGTCTTAAAATACAAATATGGAAATCAATATACAGATGCTTTTAACAAAGAGAGCATTGTAAAGTATCTGCTGAATTAGCTTCCGTGGAATCATCTGTCACTTTACTGACAGCCCAGCTTTTAACAGTGATGGTATAATCTAAAGTGTTCGGTCTAAAGTTGTGTTAGATTTATAATGTTTTAATTGTGATCTACTTTGTTACATTTTGAGTGAGTCAGACCAGATGGTATGAGGAATATATTAATTAAATTAGGGGGATATTATAAAGATACATGAGCTCTTTCCATCTTCAGAAAGGTTGAATGTTCCTTTTTATTCTTGCATTTACGTTTAATCATTCCAAATGTCACAAATAATTGCATTTTATTAACAACGGCAAAGAAAAACACCCTGTTCTTTTGAATTGAAGCCTGCATGGGGGGTGCACTTTTTTAAATTATTATCGTTTATTTTGAATCAGATACTTTTTGCTTGGTTTGTTTAATGAAGATATTTGCAAAATGGACTTCAAATGATAGATGAAGTGATTCTGTAGAGGCCTATGAAATGCTAATAATAGATTCCTAGTCAAATAATTGAAGCTTGTGTCAGTGAGTATTTTTGTAGTGAGGGATCTTCTGTTTTAAATTTAATATGTGACGGAGGCTCATTATGGCAAACTGTTGCTTCTGTGGCTGTAAAATCATCACAGCTGCAGGTGTTAATTAGCACTATCATCTGTCCTTTACACCGAGCCGAGGTTGTAGCACGGACACACTCTAGGAGATTGCCGAGCTAAATTGTTCCAGGGTTTTGCTAACGTTGGCATGGTTGGCTCTGTGTGCGTGTTTAAACAATATGCTTAACCTGATGTATAGCAACGCTCACGTCAGAGCCATCGGGATGGTTTACATCCATGGAATACTCATCTTTTGCCATCTTTAGACCCTTCTGAAAGAACGCTGCTCTATGAGCCCTTGCTTCTGCAGTATCTGTGTATCTCTGAAGTGATTGCTGTTTTCCAGCGCTGCGGTCCCAGCGCGTTCTGCAGATACTTCTCTCCCAGCTGTGTTGTTAGGGTGGGATTTTGTGCTGCTCCTCTGAGCCGGCAGCAGGAAGCGAGGAGATAAGCAAGAGGATAAGGGGAAAAAGTTCTATCATGAGTGTGAGAGAGAAGTTCAGTTGTTCATATTTTTCCTCTTTCTTACAGTAGCTTCTCTTTGTCACTGTTACAAGAAAGTGATTTTTTTCTGTGCCCTTAGTTCATTGTTAGCAGGGACATCTCTGGGCCTGTGTTGCTGCTTATATATACTGGCATAAAAATGTATTTATAAATGGCATAATTCTGAACCAAGTTACAAACTGGAAGGTCAAGAAGCTAAAGATGGAATTTAGAAAGAGGGAACAGAGTGTTTAGTGTGGTGTTTGTTTGCATGTGGCTTGTGTTTATTAGACTAACTGAATTAGCCTGTGTTTGGAGGATACACACGTATATATTTTTTTTCCAAGAGTATTATAGCTATTTTGAGTCTGGTAACCCCTGCTGTAACATTATGTCAACATTTCTGTTCCTAATGACTAAAAGCTGGTCCTCTGGGTTTGACACTTGTCCATGTTACATACCCAGCCCCCCCAAATGCTATTTTTTATGCTTGTACCATGGAGTAGGCGCTTATTGCTTCACCTAATCAAAAGCAACACATGTATACAATCCAGAATAATACATTTCTGAGATGATAAATATTATATGAACATCATAAATCTGTCCTCTTAAAAGGAAAAAGACGCTAGAAAATGGCACAAAAGATACCAGTTTTCATTATGGCTTTTGGGCTATAGTCATCTCAGCCTATTCTAAAGCCACAGTATGGATGATGAGTAGCTGAAATCCAATTTGAATTCATAATACCACATTTAATTTACACTACCACCTGTCAATAGGAAACAGACTGAGACATATCTCCTGAGATATCCGTAGGGAATGTTCATTTATAATTAACCTTCCTTGCTTTTTTTTTTTTTTTAAAAAAAACAATATCTTTGACATTGCAATGGATTGTTTGTGCTGGTTCCCATTTATGTAACAGTCCCTCACTAAAAAGTAGTTGAATCTTTATCTAATATTTTCTATGAAATGTAACAGAAGATGTTTCCTGTAGTCTTTTCTGTTGTCTTCTGTCCATCCCTTTTTCCCTTTTGTCTGGACCCACATTAACAGCTAACCCAGAGTAAAAGTGGAATAGCCTCCCCAAATTCTTGTAAGGTCTGAGCAGTATCATACACTTTTTTGTAAGAATATCTAGTACGAAATGGAACTAGTGCCGCTCTGTTTTTTGAAAGAGCATGTCACAAACAGATGAAATGATGATAAAAGTGGGCATTGGCACAGATTTAACCTAGTCATTATTCTCATTAGACTGTAATTTTGGGTTCCTCTTTAGATGGCAGCACATGATGATAGCTGATGTCTACTCTGAATCCGTATTATCATGCTTAACGTGTTCACCTAATATTTTCCAACAGCTGAAAGTACAAATGCATGTCTTCTAAGATGTGCATATAAACACTGTTCATATCCATCTATCCACAGATACTGTGGATAATACAGATGGCTAGTACTTAAAATCCGGGAGATAAAATAAGAGTTCCTCTGAATATCAACAGTGGAGATTGAAGGGAAAAAGAACACACAAAATCAAACCGTTTAATGATTTTTTTTCCCCATTCAGCTTTATACTTCTTAATTCCAGAAGCAATATAGTTTATTTCAGTGTTTGCACAACTAAGAGGATTATACTAGTTTGACAAAGCTCCTGAGTCTTTCAAAATCTTTCTTGAAAAGACATATTCCACTGATGTTTTGTCACTTAATAACATATGGAGAGGAAATAATGCAGCTTCATCAATAATTTCGTACGGCTTCTGTGATGCTTTCCTCTTAACATGAGACCCAAAAAATAATGCTAAATAAAAAAAAGACCCTATAGGGAAAATGACTTCCATTTTCCCCTGTGAAGCTTGGGAAAGAAATGAAGCCCAAACGATATGCAGACTATCCTGGCGTGGGTCTCAGTTTGCAGGCTCCCTCTCAGCCTCTATTCTGAAGCAAACTGCGCTTTGCTCCTTTTTGTGTTTGCCTCTGAAATGCAATGGGACTCTCGAATAGGAACATGATTTAGATGCACAGGCTTCTTTTTTTCTTGGTGTTTTTTTTTCCAAAATCCATAAATCCTTTCAGCTAAGACTCGCTGTTAAGCTAACCGCTATCACAGCTCGCTAGATATTCTTGACCAGAGTTTTAGTATTGGAGCAAAAGCTCCATGCAGTCCCTCTGATCTTTGCGATGGTCTGATTATAACCTGTGCACATGGATTGTGGGCTTGTGATTTTTTTTTTTTTGCAACAGCATTTTTTTGTCTGTGAATTACAATTAGTGGCTAACAAAGTGGGTTTGGTGATGTCTTGTGATCCTGAGTGAGTTTTCTCATTACCTGGTAATTAACTAAAAAATAGTGATAATATTTATTCTTCATGCTGTATAATTTTGAGAGCAAAGGGGAACATGTTTATGTTGGCCATCTGTATGATTTATAGTATATGTATTTAAGATGATCTAATATCCATAAAATTTTAAAAATTCAAATGGAAGCATACATACTGCAGAAATATTTCCATCTGAGAACCCTACCGGTAACCAAAACACTAGAGTAACTGGTTTCTTTCCTCTGCTCTCACACATCAGTTCTCAGTGGAGCAAAGAGGGAAATGAAATGGTGCTAGAACAGCACAGAAATGAAGCCAAAAGGAGTTGTTCCCCCCCATCCTCCTCACCCTTAACTCTGGAATTTGTGGCACTTGTGGTACTTAAAAGGGTTTTGAAAACTGTAAACGTGTATAATGCAGTCTACATGGTGCCAAGCATCTAGCCAAAGGCAGTACATCCTGAAATTTTCCAGTGTGGGAAATCATCTTCCTAGCAGGAAATTATAGTAACGTCATCTTTTAGGTCTTGAAAAGTATAGATTTGACAATTGTAGATTGTCTTTCTAAAATATAATAAATAGCTCCTCTACTCACACAGTTGATCTTCCTACATTGAACAACGGTCGGTTATCAGACACATGTCCAAATTCAACTATTCTGAATTTTGAAAGTCATTTTCACTCAAGGATTCTTCCTCCCACTTCCTGGTACTGGCAGTGGTGTTTGAAGGAGAACTATCCCACACCGACTTTACTACCTCTTCTAGCATGTAGCTTTCATCTTTGGAACTGATGAATGAAGCTACTATCCTCAGATCAACCCAGCTTCAGCTGAGCACATATTCTGGGGCCTAATGATCTGCCTTTCCAGAGTTCAACAAATGCTCTACCACTGACTTTGAACCAAGCCACCAAAATAACAGGAAAGATACTCGCTTCTGTGCTTTTGCTTCAAATCACGGCAGCCTGAGGCAGTGCTCGTGGTGTTCAGCTTTACAGAAAAAAGCAGAAACATGGAAATTCAGAAAAGGTAATGATATTTTGTGTGAAAAGAAAGGTTTGCTCTTTTACAACTTGTTTGCCAAGATATAGCTTTAACTTCTCTACCTGGTTATTAAATGGCTAGGCATGAGACTGCTGTGTTTTACCGGCAACTATTAGAATTTTCCTGTGAAATCTGAGCAGTTATGTATACAGATGCATAGTTACACTCCAATTACAAGTATTTAGTTTATTTCCTACTGCTGTTATCCCTTTGTAAGCTGAGAAGCCTGAAAAACAGTATGTGATGGGTTTAGCTACTACACCTCTTAAAGCAGAACTTCTCTCTTGGCTTGACCCAGACAGTTTTGTAACTAATGTACAGGTATGATTTTCTGCTGCCAGAAGAAAACGCAAACAACTTTACTAGATGATCAGTATGTGTATTTTCCTCTTGACGTTCATTATTAGGGAAGAGAGAAAAGATGTCCGTCTTGTGTAGGGTGAGATCAGCAAGTCTGCTATGACCAAGAAGTTGAGTTTCCCCAGGAACTGCTTTTACCCTGAAATACCACATTTATTATGACTAAGTAAGAGGTGAATTTCTCTCCTTAATATCAGCACTATCAAGGATATGGCTTATACTAGTGAGGACAGAGATCTCTGTGAGTATGTAATGGACCTAATGCATCAAATGTAATGGTGTGAGTGATCTTATACAATTATTTCCAAGGGGTGTTGAGTCCACATGCTATCAGCATTAGTGTGCAGATGCCACGAGAAACCTGAGACTATAATTTCCACATCCAATTCACATAATGGATATGGAAATGGAAGTAATTTCAGATAGTAGATAGATATCCCAAGCCAATAAAAAACATATATAGCTCAATTTCCTCTTCAGCACTATAATAGAAGGTAAACAGCCATTCACATCCAGTATAGTACTCCGATTGCTCTGGACATATGCAGTGTTGTATCTTTGAAAGAATTAGTGATTGTGCGAGGTGAAAGATATCTTCCTAAACTCAAAAAAATGCTGACTTTTTATGTCCTGTTATGATCTTAAATTTCTCTGTGTACCTGGGAAGAGGGGCAATCTTCACTTTGACAAAATATTTTATCTGGGGCTTTCACACTGGGTGATATCCTAACACAGTTCTCAAGAGAAGCAGAACAGAAGCAATGGAAAGAAAGCCTCTGGCTTGTACAAGCAAAAATATCTTTTTTGTTGAAGCAAAAAGTTTCCACGTATATTTTTTACTTGACCAAAAAACGTAAAGTCTTACTTCATAAGGGTGTAAACTATTGTCTCTGGTTTACTTGTTACTGTTGAGTGCAGTTCTGTATCCCTTCAACATCGGGGTTTTGTGTGTTGCGTGGAGGGGAACGATAAAAGCTGGCTGTTTTCTGTGTGCTGGGATATGGGAATAATGATGAAGTTCCACACCCATGGGCAAATTTTTAATGAGTTAGTACAGTGAAAGGAGAGGTTGAGCTTCCATATACTCTGTAAGCATAAAAGGGTTGAAGTTCCCTGCCTATATTTATATTTCTGCTTCTGTTTGTCTCTCTTGTCCAAACATTTTAGACTGTAAATTGCTCAGGGCAGGCATGGCACGGGGAGGTGCAATTTGCTGTCTGTCAGCGTCCCCCATAAATAGAGTTAATGACAGCAGCACAAATGTTCAAAGACTTCACTATTTGTTTCAAATGAATATGTATAGTGAACATGAGTCATGTTCTTAGCAAGGCTCTATGGTTTAAAAATATTAAATAAATGTTTACAAAGTTAGGAAGTATCACCAGCTAATGAGTTCTTAGTGAGATTTGAATAGGAATTGAAAATGTGACGATAGTTTCCTTTGGAAATTATAATAATTTATAAGGATACTGTTTCTTACTTTTATAATAATTGATATTACATTTGTAAAAACATAATAATTTCAACTGTGCAATTCCTCTGTATTCACATGCATTTGGTATATAGTTACTGATTTATGCTACCAGTAACTTCAACGTATGTTTTGGATGAAAACCCTTTAATTAGAAAACTGAAATTTTCATGGGTTTATGAGAAAATCATGACACTTGAGTTTGGTCACTAATATCTTCAACTTTGTGTTTAAATGCAGAGTAGAGTGTGTGATATGAATGTGGGTGACCAAAGAGCTCAAAGTGAAGTTTGTAACTCCGGCTGAAAGTCTGCAACTTGTTGCTTTCTTGTTGACTGATTGCCAGTTGGATTTTCACAAAGATGAGAAAATGAAGAGGATCTTTTTATGAATGTTAGTTTCTTTGAAATCAAAAGTGAAACTTTTTATACAAGTCTGTTATTTTTGATAGAACTTTAAGTCCAGGATGCAATATTGATTTAAAAAGTAAGAGACAAAAAGGAAGGTGAAGAAAATAGCCCAGATAATTTTGACACTTGTCTTGAGAGTGATGAGCTGTGTTATGACCATCCTCTTCCTCTGTAGGCAGCATCTTTTAGGACTCTCTCTTGCTCAGAATTATTTGATTACTTGTCTAAACTGGAACTCATTCTAAAAGAGCAACTCAAAATGCCCATTCTTCAACTGATAAACGCCCTAAAGTTCATACTATATGGGACATTATTTCCCTCATCTATAAATTCTAGGGAGGGAAAAATATTAAATTTTCCAGCCACATGTAGTGATGCATTAATCCTTAAGAAATTCGGTTTGGGGAAAGAGAAGATTCTCCATTTTTAACTCTCACAAAATCTTAGAACAGATTATCAATATGTTACTCTTTCAGAAAGTCTGTGTAAAAAGATATTACGATGATATTTCAGAAATGTGAGTTCTGGAAATCAGAAATAATTAAGCCTGAAAGTCTTGCAGTTCAGATTAGTTAGGATGAAAGTTTATTTTTTTTTTTCCCTGTGTTCCTTGAGCTTGTGGACTAGAATCAAAGTTTTGTGTTCTGAATGTTTACAATTTTCATTGAAGATGAGCCAGTTAAAAAGATATATTTTATCAAGTTGGTCTGATGCTGAGAAATTTTGTTCTATTTTAAGTAATCCGCACAATTTTGAAGAGTTATTGAGCATAAATCCCCTAATATTTTTAAAATATAGTTTGGAAATTCACACATACAGAGTTATTTATATTAAGTCTTTGAAATTTAGAACCTTGCTTAAAATATTGTCAAGAAACAAACCAGCTTTTCTTCATCCATCTCTGTGGACCGATGCAATAGGGAATTATACATTTCCATCTGATTTTCATAGCTATATATTTTGGATCAAGGAGAAGCATGCACTGTGTGACAGCTTCATTATAAACAGTACAAATGAATAATAAGACTTAATTCTGTATTATGCAAAGCTGAACTCTACTTGATCAGTATAAATCACTTCTTGAAACAACTGGGTTCCAGTTCAAAGCAGGTGCAACTGATTGCACGCTGACTGGTTTAGGCCCATGGACTGCATAAAGCTATACAAAAATATTTGCATAGAGTTCATACATAGTAATGTTCATGTCATCCTTTTTGTATCCTGTGTATGAAATATGTGCTGTTAACGCTCTGCCAGTTATTTTGCTAATGTGAACCTGCATTTTCTATTGCTTGAAAAGGAATTATGCTGAAGAAAGGAGCCAGAATTCTTTCCTTCTTGTGTCTTTAGCTTTCTACTTGGAGGCTGAAAGTACAAGTCTTCCTCGTTTCAGAAGTACACTACTTGATCCTATGGGTGTTTAGTATTTTATGACTTCGTCTCAGCTTCTTCATTACTTATAAATCACCAACACTTCATACTTAAGCAATTAAAGCAAGTAACAATTAGCTTATTACCCCCATGATCCACTGCACAATAATTGCACTAGAGAATTCGTTTAACATAATAAAATGAAGAACATTAGAAATCATTTTGTGCAGAGGCAGCACTAGTTTGACAATAAGCTTTATGGTGGTTGAGTACCTTATGCTCTAATAAAAGCAAATAGGTTTTCCATTATTGCTAGCCACTCACATCAAGCCAGTAGGGCAATGGTGATTCTAAGTAAAGAGTTAATCGTCACAGTGGCAGAACGTCTCCTTTCCAGTTGAGAAAGTAACGTCAGTTATGTTGCTTGCTTTCCCATCTTACGGAGGCAGAGAATGGTTTATTGGATGTACTCAAAGTTATGTTCAACAAGTAAAAAACTTTTCAAAATAGATCTGCAGTATCAACGTTTATGAAATTCATTATGGGCCGGTCACATACACAATAATAAATTGAAGGTAATGAAAGTAGGAAGCTAGCGTTATATCAATGTCTGGTTTCAAAAAGCCATCAAAGCCTTTTCTTATGTCTTCAGTGTACTGCAAAGTATGTAGATGAATTCTTGCTGTATTTCAGCTGCATTAAGACCTGAATGAAAGGCTAGTGAAGTGATTAATATCTTTCTCAGCGGCTTTGGTGGGCGATATCTTCCCACCTCTTGAATACAATGCTTGCTCAATATTGTGTCGTATGAAACCATTAGTCAAGCATCTTCACAAATAATGTTAACAGCCTGTAGAGCCTGTCAGTTCTGCTGACTTCTACCATCTACATTCTTATAAATGCTTTTTACCCTGCAAGATCAAATGTCTTTTATTTCTTCAAATGTTATTACCATAGCATTTTCTATGTATTTTCGGATACTTCATTGAAAGAAGTTTATAATCTCCATTTCTCCTTCTCCCATTATTTTATTTACTACTTTTTCATGCCAGCGACAGTGTATTTTATTCAAGAGCTGACACGTGCAAATTACTTCTTAGCGAGGGGGTTTTCAGGGACTTTGGGCACTGGCAATCCATAGTTAAATCTGCCATTTTATTTCTCCACTTCCATGGGAGTGGCACAATTGGAAGCAGAATCTGAAATCAATAGATCTGCTTGCAGATCCTCCCCAAAAGTTTGAGCAACTTGGAATTGATTGTCTTGTTAAATTATCTATTGAATGTCAAGGCTGCTTGCTATGGAATTTATGTTCTTATTACAAGGTATGTGGGAACTGTTTCTGCCACCTCCCTCAGGGAGGTAAGACATCGGCTGCCCTTTGCTGCTGTTCACATGCACTGACTTGTTTGGGACAGAGGCTGCTGCCATTTCACTGCCAACAAAAGTGCACAGAATAATGCACTGAGGCAAGGGTGAGCTGCTATGGAGATGAAAATAAACTACTCCAAGGAAAATGCCGGTAGAGTTCACTGCTTTCTCTGATGACTAGCAAAGAGTCAGAGGCTGAATTGTGATTCTGTTTCACAAAAAGTACAGTAGCAGTGTGGAGATGTCCATGTGAGATGGCACCAGGTCTGGCAAGAATTCTCTGCCAATGTACTCCTCCACAGTTCCCAGAATGTTTCAGTGTTTGTTGTACAGGTATTTTGTTTCAAATCCCTTGATTTCTCTCACTTTTTGTTGTTTTACTCTACCCACCAGACAACTAAAATGAGTTTGAGAGGAAATGGAAATCGGTGCTCTACCCTGCACTGTCCTGCTATGTGAAGTGACATTGCAGGTGCAGAAGTGACAGTAAAAAGAGTTCTAAAAGCATGATTGGAACTAGATGAGGATTTGTTGTAAAGCGTGTATTGAAGCATGTTGTGGAAAGTGTGTTTTGAATGGTTGCATTCTGAATGTTTTTATCGTGAAGAAAAACACATCAAACAATTATTCAATAAGCAAGACACTTAAATTAATTTAGTAATTATTACTGACATCAGGACAAAAGAATATAAATGCAGAAGTTGTATACTTTATTCCTGTTAGAATCGTTGGTTCAGCTTATTAGAAAAAATAAAATAAGTTAGTCGACAATATTGGGAAGTCAAAAACATATGTAAGGTAAGTAATGCCCTTTCCTCTGCCCCCTGTTGTACTGCCTGTTGGGAGGAAAGAACATTTAACCTCTGTGTTAGCAGTGATAATAACGGTGCGTAGTACATCATAATCTTTCAGAGGAAGCCTACAAAAAGCTATTTAAACATATGACAAGTAAATAATACATAATTAGTCAAGTTTTCTGCATTTACTGACATAAAAAATTAATGAACCTTTCTCTCAGTTTGAAGAGTTGAACAATTATTCTAGTCCTTTCTACAATGTATTAGCTTAAGAATAACTAATACCTTTTGTTAAGACTGTACGGTAAAGTTGTATGTTTTTTCCTTTCATATTTTCTAGATTCTGTGCCTTTATTTCTAGTATTCTTCAAAGAAATTCTTTGTGCGGATAAATTACAAGATGTTATTGAATTAATTCCTGTTTTTATCAAAAGTCTGGTGGTAACACTGACTCTTTAATGGCACAGCTCTCCTTGCGGTGAGCCCTGATCCAGCTTTTCCCCGTCTCCTGACCAGCTGTTTGCACGTTAGCAGTAAGTCGCAGCTGGTGTCCCCCCCCATTTCTCAGTCAGGTCTCCGAGCACTACTCGTCAGCAGGCTCTCGATGGCGTTGTACCTAGGGTTACCTAATCTGTTTTGGTTTTAGATGAAACACGGGTGTTCTTTTCCCTCTGGACAAGGACAGTAATCGGAATTGGTTATCAAACAGTATTTTCAAAACAGAGGAAGTTTGGGAGTTTTTTGGGTTTGTTGTGGGTTTGTTTGTTTTTTAATGAAGAAGTATCATAGAAACGATGAGGACACATTTCCTGTCTTTCTTCTAAAACTTATTCTTCCCTGCCCATGGGAAGACTCACTCTGAAGAATCACAGCCAGACTGTCTTTCGTTGTCAGAGTGTTTCCCTGCATAATTTCAGATAAATAATTCCATCTTTAGTCCAGTCAAAAATAACTTAAACTCCTTCATTTTCTCCTGATCTTTCCCCCATACACATGCACGTGGACCTTTATTTCATGACGTGCTGAAAATTCAACTATTGGAATTATCAGGAAAAAATACGTGTTTGATTTTATTTATAATTTCTGTTTGCTAGAATTTGGACTGTTTTACTATACTTCCATTTTGGCATTTCTGTCCATTCTGTGGAGGATAAACTCAATTTGCTGGTAGATATTGTTTGTGTTTATATATCATGTAAACAGCTGAACATGTCCTCATTACGTAGAACATTATATTTACTATTTTATAATTCTCCAGTTCCTCCACTGATAAGTTGTGAGGCCTTCATGTTCATCTTTGCAAAGTCATAAAAAGCACAGATTATTCTTTTATGTGTTTTGCTTCCATGCACTTTTGTAATTTTCTTCTGCACGCACAGAAAATTAAACCTAACGGTAGAAGAGACCATGCAGAATCAGACCAAAGGTCCGCACAGGCAAGTGTCTATCCAGTACTTGTAGCTTGTACGTGTACCTGAATCTGATACTCTCTTGGTGGTGGTGGTGCTGGCCAACAGCTGCAGTTAGGGAAGAGCATAAGCACGGGGCAAGCATGTGCGCTTTCTGTCCGGAAGAGTTCCAGGCTCCTGCCCTTTCCTTGAAGCTCCTTTGGTTTTCCCCAAAGCAAACTCAAGTAACTTCCTGAAAGAATTAACTAGATGTTATTTGAGTTTCAGGGAATGTCTGAAATGATTTCTTTAGACTGCATTGTGCTTTGAACTGTGACATTTCTGCCTTCCGTCACACATCAAGCTTTAATGAACAATTATATCTTTCCTCAGAAATATTTCTAGGTTTCAGAGTTAATAGGTGTGTACGACTGTCAGCGTACGAGTTCTATTGGCAATGTTTTCACCAAGTAAGCTGTTTGAACCATTGCTTTTGATTCTTCATTGATTTAAAGTGTCTTCAAGGTTTTACCCTCATTGGTTCATTACAGCAGTAGAGATTCCAGGAACATATTTATCAGTGATTGGTTTTATAGTTTTGTGAATAATGTGGATGAGTGAGCAGCATATATCAGGTCCTTGAACTGGGCGTTTATTCTGAATGTATCTATAACTCCATTAATCAAACCCACTAATCTGCACTGAACCTTCTGATTTCCCTAGTATATTATAGGTTTTAGTGAAAAAACTCCCGATTTTTGCATTTGTCTTGCAAAAGTGATGATTGAGCATATTTGGATAAAAACAGTTCTAAATACCATCCCATCTCCATGTAGTAATAGATAATATTTGAACAAAGACTCTGATTTCCAAGCAGAACGTGCTTATTAGAAACATTTTAAATAGCCATAATAATTTATTATTCTATAGTGAAAAACGTAAGTGGTCATATTTGACATGGCCAGTATAATCAGTTAGTTATTCTACAAAATATATATAGAGATAAGCAGACCAATCACATAATTTCTTCTTTTATGTGTTTTTAATAATAAGACTTCCTCAATCAATTCTAAAATAAGCTCCCAAAAGTGATGGAAGGTATAATTTCCTTCGAGTGCATTTCGTCCCATTGTCCAGGTTGTAAATGTTTAATGTCCTTATCTGCCACTGACCAAAAGCTGACCCTTCCAGCCTGATGGTCCAGCCAATTTCCCATCCTCCTTATCATCCATTTATCCAGTCCCCGTTTCACCAGCGTGGCTGCAAGGAGGCTCTGGGACGCTTTGTCAGAAGCCCTGCTGAAGTCACACCGCACAGCGTCCACTGTCCTCTCCGCAACCACAGCGTCGGTCAGGCTGGCTGGGTCCCATTACCCCCTGGGTTAGCTGTCCAGCTCCGCTCACCTCTCTGTTCCCTGTCACCGTCAGTCCTGTCCCTGCCCCCCGCAGCGACAGTTTGGTGACAGCTTGTGGATCCATTGCTCGTCTCAATAGAAATGCAGCAGGAGGTTTGGGGATGTTTTGAGGCTTCCTAGGCTACTGAAGGAACTATGCTCAGATCTGCAGAGACACAAGTATCAGAGAGGAAGGATGGTTCTGAGTGAAGATTCAGAGCTCTAGGTGAAGTCTGAATACCATCCTCTCAGGCCACTATGTGGTCTAGGCAGAAGACATCTTAAGAATAAACATGCAGAATTTAAAAAGCCTGCTCAAACAGATACGGGGCAATTAACAGAGCAGGGATTTTTCCCATGCATTTTTCAATTTCCTAAGTAATCTTCCATTTTACTCTGGAGTATCAGGTTTGCCTAGAAATCTTTTTAGAAAAGAGCATGAAGATAACTTATACCATCGTCTATTACCAGTGTTCCTATTGAAAATAGATAGGGAAGAATCTGGATGCAGTTCCAAAGTTAGAATAGTTTTTCCGCTGTTTCTAGATCTGCCACTGCACTGATGTTCTTGCAACCTTGCATTCTCTTTTTCCCAAGTTACGTGGTTTAGAATATTTAAAAAATAAAAGCGACACTTTAAACTGTTTAGACCACACAGTACTGTAGACTGTAGGATGGTTGTTAGTATGAACTCTCTGCTTCGTGTTTCAGCAGTATATAGTTTAGCAAGAATCTAATAATGTATAACAACGTTATACAAAATTAATGTCATAAAACGTTGGAGCAAATTGTCCTGCCTATGTACAATTAAGAAGCAGCAGCCTTCAGAATTTTAATGCTGTTGGAGAAGAGGGATTTGTAAATGGGTTGTTAGCTTTGCCTAGAGTTGCGAATAAGCCTCCTGGTTTGTGAAATATGTGTTTAAAAAAAAAGCAAACACCAACAAATACATGTTTAAGCAGAATATAACCAGAATAACAAATATAATAAAGGATGATAATGGAAATTATGGAATCTGGCATAGCTTTTTCCTTTGATGGTTAGTATGATTTTTATTTATTTATTCGTTAAGGTCACTGAAACGTGGGTTTGCTGTCTGTAGGTCTTTCTGTAAGGACGTGAAGTGTTTAGACCTACTGATATTTACCATGGAGAGCCACGTACTCGATTCAGCGTTATTAATGTTATCCATCTCATTTTGAAAGAAATTACAACTATATTCATGGAGAGGGACATATGTTCTTTTATATCTTCTTTATCATCGAAGCTTTCTTGTGAGTTCTGAATCAATCATTATGCAGCAACTCAAATCCAGTGCACTTAAATGTCAACATGATCATAAGGAACAAAACCAACAGTGAATCCTGAGAAAAGGCAACCCTGTAGCTGTACATCTATAATAATGTCTTTGAGAGACTGACTTAGGATACACTTGAAATACCAGATTTATAATTCACATTGAATTTTTGTGATTAGTTTGTGATGTTCATTTTAAAGTCAGTCTTTTTCTCCTGCACTACTACACGTTTTACTCCTTACTATCACATGTTGACATTTATGCTCATTGTGTTTGATCCATGTGGAATGCATAAATGTGGCTTCACATTTTCCTCTGGGGATTTTATTTCCTAAAAATATTTAATTAAATTATTTGTAAGAAAAGGTGATAATTGGCAAAAATGTTCATGTTTGTCTAATAATTTTAAACTGTCCTGCACATCTTCTGATGTCTGTGTCATGCTGCTCAAAGAAAAGGATCTGTAAGATCCTTTCAAGATCGTTTGTCTTCTTTTGGCGATCCAGAGAAAGGAGAACTGACCCGCTCACCCTCCTATGTGTTCACTTACCTGAATGACTTTTGGACATACCCATGTTAAAATTGGCAGCTGCCACCTATCCTGCCACCTTTGAGCAGCCTTGACCTTTGCGATTGGTATTAGGAGCCAGCATGAGTACAGCTGACTGGTACCAATTTTCCTGAGAAATACCACGCGCAGGAAAAAATGTTAGAAAAAATCCTAAATGGGATGGGTTAGCCATTTTAGAAAGCAGAATCAGAAAACTTATCTTAATTATGGCTTGTTTATTTTTCTACCTCAGTACCTCTTGCAGGTTCTCATATGAAAATTGGGTGGTATTGTTCGTATCGGGAATACTGATAAATAGATTTATATCACAGTCTGTTAAATATTCTGTGATTCTAAATAATGAATCTCAGACCCCTTTGCAATGTACTGTTTTGGAGTCTGTCAGTGACAAAGCTCAGTGAAGGACTCCCACACCCCAAGCCTGTAATGAAAGCTCCGCAGCAGAACTTCCCAGAGGAAAACTCAGTAGTGAGCAACTGCGGCAAATGTCAACATACATTTTTTCAGATAGGAAATCTTTTTTCTTTTTTCTTTTTTTTCTTACAGTGATACATAAGCAAAAATTTACTACTGAAAACTATATGTTGACTTCACAAACAGCTGAAAGTGTTTGCGTTCCGTTAAACATTAGAATGGAACACTCCGGTGTAATCAATCTACGTGAATGCACTTGAGCTGGAGATAGTAAACAGGAAGCTGCCTCAACATCTTTCTCTGGTTTTTAAAATGTCATGTTCATTGTGGAACATTAGGAAATTCATAAAAAATATTACCAATGGTACTTTGAAGCTGATATTTCTATTAGGTGTGAATTTGCTTATCCTAAAGGAAAAAAAATAGGTTAAATTACTCCTTTGGGGTCAAAGACCACTTGTGCTTCCTTCCATTTAATGAAGTTTAACTGACAAGCCTTGAGAAACCCTTGCTCTTCCAGTTCAGTACAGTGCTAAACTTCACTTAGAGCTTCTCAGTGTGCAGTAGTTTCATTTGACCGGTGTGGAGTTTGTGTTATTTAACTCAGGGGACAGAGGAAGAGGGATGTGAAGGAGTAGAATTTGTTTTGCTTTGATTCTTCCCCTCTCCACCATGTGAATGCAGTGTGATAAAGAGATTAATCTGCTCAGGGCTCAAGGAGAGGGTACTTTTCATGACGGCGTAGCACGAAAAGTAGTTCTAGCACTATAGGCTTTAATACTGACAGTGACAGTGTGAAGTCAGTGGATACTGGCTGTGTCCAAGCATAAACAGAGAGTTTTATGTGTCGATATAGCCAGAGTAAAGCCATTATGTGTGGATACAGCCACAACAAAGCACGATTATAATTTCAGATGACTGAAATCTAACTACTTTTGTAAATCCTGGTGTAGATGGTTTGGGGTAAAGATGCGGTGCAATTTTAAAATACTGTAATTTTTTATGAATCTGTGTGATAAACCATGAGGCATGGGAGGCAGCCAAGAAGCTGGGATGGACAAAGCTCTGAGGCTACCCAGATGATGACTTTTATCATTTCTTTCTACATTGATCAAGTAATGGAAGCTATAAAAGCTTCTTTTGAGACACCTAAGGACCTGCAATGTTTTGGGCATAAAAATGTGAAAGAGATTTTCACTGACCCTAAGTGTAACAACTCTGTGAAGCAACAAAGTATTGCAGAATTATGCTATAATAAAAATTCTAGTTGTGTAAAAAAGCACATTACAAGAACTTAATTTGATAATGTGTATGTGGGCTTGCTCTCACTTTTATAAATACCATACTGTTTTGATAATTTCCCAGACACAACTGCGTAATAATTGCATGTCTGGAATGGCTGAAAGCATGAGGCAAATATAGTCTAAGCAAGTTTCCCTAGAATAATTGTATACTGTCATGTGTGATTGGCTAAATGTTGTACAAAGTATACAAAATAAAGCAAGCAGGCATCTTTAATTAAAGAAAAATACTACCATGCTGACATTCCTCTTTTTCCCATGAACTTCAGGAGACCATTTTTATGATTCAGCCCATTGTGTATTTTTTTTCCTCTCAAGGACAGCCTTGAAGCTAGAAGCAGTGGAGAATGTGCTACGCGGATCCTTAACCTGACTCTCGCAGTACAGCTCTTGCCCCAGCATGTCATGCCTCGGCTTTGTGTGGCTGTAGCTGTGCTGTTCCTAGACCAGAGCTGCTATGTCCTGTAATGTCCTGTACCTCTACAGATTAGTTCAGGAGAGTCTGTGACGCGTGGCATTGCTGAGTGTCACCCACGTGTCCCACGGCTCAGCAAGAGGACTGCTTGGTGCCCATCTTCACTCCCTACGCCCAGCTGAGCAGAGGAGAGATGGCTGGCTGAAAATTCGTGTACCCTCAGGGATTATCAGGAGGGTCAAAGTCAGAATTTGGCAATAAACAGATACTGCCAGTTCAAATGAAGTTGAAACTGGTTTAGAACCATTGTGCAAGCTCCTGGGTATACTTCTGTGCCCTACGCTTCCGTACAGTAACTTTCTGTGTTAGAGTTGTAAGTAGTTTGCGATTCGACTGTCTCTAATGTTGAGCATAGGCCTGAATCCACACTGAAACTGAACTGCATGTCCCCGTTTCATGAAGGCAAGCCTATATGCAGATTATTGATTTTTGGAGAAAGAATGAAAAATCTGACATTGCTGTAGCGTGAGTCTAAACACATGCCTGTCTGTAGCATAGGTGGAATAGGCTATGCTGTGCCTCCAAGTAGTCCCCCCGTCTTCCTTGGAGAAGACAGGACTGGTATACAGAGTGAGGGGCTGTGAAGCTGCAGTTCCCAGCTGGCGCAAGAACACTTTGGAATAGATTCACTTCTTGATTTCTTCCTCAGTAAAATGAGAATTGTGCCATTTTCTTCCAAGAGAACTGTGAAGATAAATTCGCTAACGGTTTTAGGTGCTCAGATAATTTAATGGAGGAGGATGTATAAATACCCAGGAAAAAAAAAAATCAGTG
>Ga0181612_159739_pt1 | contig 19777 bp, 16 predicted proteins | sample HoacroProtozoa21_FD_119630 | JGI IMG/M metagenome (GOLD analysis project Ga0181612, IMG submission 119630) | Hoatzin crop microbial communities from Cojedes, Venezuel. Combined Assembly of Gp0051906, Gp0051904, Gp0051908 | reverse complement strand
GGGGCCGTGTGGTGGTGGAGGCCGCCGCAGCGATGAGGCCTGTCCGTCACCTCCCTGTCCCAAGAGATATATATGGACCGACCACGGCCGTAGGCGTCGTCACCGAAGGCTAGCGCTGACATCTCCTCCAGGAGCAGCTCGTCTCCCACCAGCGGCCGCTGGTCCAGCCCCTGGTCAGAGCCGGGGCCAGTGGCCCAGCAGCTGCGCCGGGACCACCCTGGGCAGCAGGAAGCCCCTGCGCAGCCGCTGCCTTCTGGCAGCGTTTCTGTGCCGGCGCCAGGCGCTGCCGGCTCTCCTCCAGTCCTGTATGGCGAGCGTTTACGCTTCTCCTCCTCCCTCCCCAGGCTTAACGGGACCTTGATTTTGGCCCTGAGCTCATCGGCAACTGAGAGCTGAGCCTGATGTGGTCTCTCTGGGTGGTAAAATTTGCATTTATTGCCATAGGTGCATTTTTTACCTGAAAGAATAGAAAAAAAAAAAAGAAATCAATGGCGAGGGTGTCACTGGCACCCACGCTGATGGACACGCTCGGTGCTTCTCCCCAGCGCTGCGCAGCTGCAGGGCATGGGCAGCACAAGCAGCAACGAGGGGAAGCGCTGCCTTCCAGCCCAGTGCTTTGGACCCCAGATTTGAATACTGCTGACCTAAATAGCAGGGCGAAGCAGCAGCGAAAGGCAGTTTCTGCTATTTTGGCAGCATCTGAAATTCGTTTCTGTTCTGGTTGCTGGTGGGCCGGGAGACCTGCTGCTACAAAGCGCTGTTTTAAAGAAGCGGTGTAGGGATTCACCTCCGAGAAATCGCCGCGTTCCTGGGAAGCTGTTGGGAGGGGAAGGGTTTGGGTGGCCTTCCCCAAGCGCCACAACGTGAGCGCGCTCTGCAGCGTGAGAAGCGTGTGCGGGCTGGGGGTCCGCATGGCCACGGTGCCCGGTTTGGGTGCTGCATGCCGGGGAGGGTGGAGGAGCTGGCAGCAGCTGCTGCCTCTGCTGAGGCTGAAGCCACTCAAGCAGGCGAGGAAGATGCCCAGACCCAAGCAAGGACAGCACGTGGCCATGGTTCCTGCCCTCAGCTGGAGAAAAGCACTGCTGCGAAGCAAGGGCAGGAGGAGGAGGGTGTGGCAGTTCACAGCACGGAGAGAAACCCACCGTAGGGACAAGGCTGCCATTTTGGTTCTGGAAGCACCGGCTTTTTGCTGAGGAAGTTATTAAGAGTGGGTCCGTGCCGGCCTAACGGGTCATCAGGAGGCATAAACCTGAAACAGGAGAAAGTCACAGGGGTAGCAAAAATACCTCGAGCTTTTGGTGCTGAAGTGCCATCACGGCTTGTGGCACAAGCTGAGGGCAGAAAATCCTCGTGATCCTTTTGTGGCCTGGCCGTCGGGGGTCAGGCTGCGTCACTAGACCCAGTGCCCTCCCACCTGCCGAGACAGCAATGCTTCAGCTTCATGTAACTGTGTTTTATTCCTAGGAACTTAGAACGACTGGAAAGGCACAGCGGCCTGGCGTAGCTCTGGCCGGCCAGCAATCCCAGCCGCTGCATCATCCCTTCCTTTGTCTCCGCAGCAGCAGTAGCAGCAAACTCTCCTGTGGTCCCAGCACTGCGATCCTCACCCTCAGCTCCCTCCCACAGCAAACTCGCTTTTCTCTTACTAAATACTTGTATGAGAATGAGGATCAAAAAAGGCAGCAGTAATTCAGAGCTACACCTGAGCATGCATGTGGTGTGATAAACAAGCCCAGCCTTTCTCGCGGATTCAGCAAAGGCTTCCTGCTACAAGGCCTGCAAAATGCTCAGACAAAATTGTTCTTCTATGCCAGTACCTGAATGTGATGCTTCAGGAAGAAACCCAGTTAGCATCTCTGGACTTGTTTGAAAACGAATTTGCACTGCACCCACCTGTGGAACAACTCTGTCGCATGCAGGGAGTCATGGGCAGGAGGGGAGGGAGGCACTCGGGGAATTTGGCTATCTGCATAACGGGACTGAAACCTCCAACTTCAGGCTGTGGTCTTAGAGAGGTTTCCAAAGCTGTGCAAGAAGGTCCTGCTGAAACTATTCAAACAGGCTTCACAGTAACAGCTAGACTTTCTGGGGGAAGGGTTCTGAAAAGGCCTGGCAATCTCTACAAAGTAGGAAGGAAAAAAATCATATAAATATTTGTAACCCATTAGCAACTAGCGAATAAGCCTGGTGGCAGTTGGAGATAATGGACTGGAGCTTCAAGAAGTACAGGATGCTGGTGTTCAGTGACGCATTTCTGTGAACAATGTTACAGGGAAACTGAAACCAAGTGCCAAGCACTCCCATCCAGTTTTGGTGGTGGGGGAGCCAAGCCTCTGCCCTGACCCACCGAGATCACAGCTGTCCGTGCACGCTGGATGTCTCCGAGTGGATTTCCCCAGCCAAACTGGTGGCTACCAAACACCCCTGCTACTAGGAAGCTCAGAGACGGTTAGTACTTACTGACTGAGGAGCGTACGGCTCCGCCTTGCTGGCACGGTGCAAGTGCCTTGACGAAACCCTTCCCCAATGGGGGTGGTTACGGGCAGAGAGACCAGCTTCTCGTTTCTCTTCTTCTAGAAGGTTATGATTACAGAAGCGTAGGAAAAAGCTCTGTTCTGCCTTTTAGGGGAACTAAAAGTACTGCCAGACAGCCAGCCTCCTCTTACAGATTTAATTCGGTTTCTTATAGGAAATATAGAAATTAAAAGATACCAAGCCTTGGGTTAACATCCCAGTTTGGATTGGCAAGCAGCAAAGCTGGTCAGGAATGCTGCCTATTTGGAATAGAGAATTTAACTGATGAGTGACATGGGGGTGGGGGGTTTAGGACCAAAGCTGAGGGAGCAGGGACTAAAGAAATGAGATCAGAAAAGTTGCAGTACATTCCCTTCCAAGAAAGGCTCGCGTACTCTGCTACTGGTGGGAGGTGCATTGATGTTGGAGCTGACTTGGCCCATGGTGTTTAAATTCAAGGTTGTTGAACAACAACTGTCTCTTACCTGTTACTGACAAAAGAGTACATGAGTAGTCGCTGCTCAATAAACCATTTCCACTCAGGGTTTTCGTTCTGGAGATCCCGGTAATGGTCATTGGAAACTATGACTCCATCTCTCTCATAAGCAACTTTCACTATATAGCGATCATCGTAGCAAACCACCCTCTTGCCTTTCATCTTCCGGGATGGGGTGTACACAAGGATCGATTGCTTTTCCAGCTCTTCGAGAATGTGCTGGTCTGGTGGGGTGGTTGGCAGAAACAGAAGGGGGAAACATAAAAATGAAAAAATAATCAATTAATAATGACCAGATCTGTCACATGCTAGAAACCTACAGGAATCTAAAGATGTTCCAGCACTTTAGGCACCTTAAAGCAGTGCAATTTTCAGATGCCCTGATAGCTGGTAGTTATCTGGCAACTTGAAAATTAGGTCTTTTACAAAGGCATCTAATCTTAAACCTTGAGATAACTTTTTAATTTTTAGTCTTATCCATAGAAGGATGGATGGATGGCTTGAATTCTACGCAAGAGATACGCTGAACCCCTGTAGTTCCCTTTTTACCCTACCAGATGCTAGAAGGTTCATAACCAGGCCTGGTATGAGTGTTACTGGGAGATAAAATGTGCCTGATAAAATAAATAAACAAAGAAACAAACTTCTTTTGCTGCCACTGAGGGCACTCTGGCTTCTTGCTATTCCTGCTACATGGAAAGGCGGATCCCTGGCCGCCACCTCTGCAGCTGCAGATGCCAAGCTGCTGGCACAAATCTGGCAGATCTATTTCCATACAATCTAAATCCTGCCGCCCTCCACAGACTTCAGATGGTGCGTTTCCTTCTCCTGGAAGAGGCACTCATGTAGCTCCAGCATCGGGGTACTAGGCTAACGGATAATAGTCACACGGCAGCGAATGCTTCGGATACTGCTGCCTCTAGATAATGCGTGGAATGATGTTGTCTTCTCCTGGTTGGCCTTAAGAGCTCTGCAGACTCGTTGCGAGCTGACAATCTCACTCCTTCTTTAACTCGGCTAGCAGCAACTTCTAAAGCAGAAGGCTCAAAGCAGTGTAACAAAGCCTTGTACACAGTTTTAGCTGCTAGCCAGGAGCGTGCGGCAATAAATTAATGACTAATATAAGTGATAGAAACCTGATACACAACTTTCACTGTGCTTGTCTTTACAGGGCAAAAACTGTAGTGGACTCTTCACACTCCCTGTCTCCAAACTGCACCTGATGGTTGTCAGATTACGCCCAGGATGGCGACCTACCTGCAATTGGACTGTCTTGTCGAGGGGGCTCCTTTCTCCAGAGTGGGACAAAAACCTTGATGTATGTGTGCCCCCTTTCTCGAAACCAATCCACTGCCAGCTGGATACCCCAGCACGAGAATACCTCTTTGTTTCCATGACTATAAAAAAGACAGGAGGAAGACAGTGAGGCAAAGCTTTCAAGCAGCTTGGAGTTCTCTTTAACTGAGCCAGTAGTGAAAAGGCAAAAAAAACAGCTTGTGTGTCATTCACCGGTTTCCAAGAAAACAACCTGGCAGGGTGTCTTGGTTGGACAGGTCCAAACACCTCCTCCAGCAGAACCAGAAACTTGTTACCTGAAGCAGTCTGGGTACTTAAAAACAAAGGTATTCTATTCCTCATTTCTACGACCTGCCTGCTACCCAAGCCTGTTGCTTCCATCTGTATCTGGATGGACTTGGGTCCTAAAGTACCAGCAAGATTTAGGCTGTGTCAGACCCTTCACATGCCTTGTCTGATAATGGTTTGAGAAGTAAGAGTTTCTTCCAGCACAAGCAGAAACCCATGAGGCTCTTTTATGAGAAACAAAATTTTCTTCTGTGGTAACAGTGACATGAGGAATTTTAATGTCTGAAGCGGCTGCAGGTGTGGTTGCAGGTCATTCAGCTGCTGACCTCTTTTTGAAACAGGAGTAAAACTATGGGGGAAGGAAAACTGTAAGAGTCAGGATGGGAAATATGGAGAACCTAACCCTGGACAACAAAAAAGGGACAAGACCTCAGTGGAGGTGACCACAGGCACCTCAGGCCCATCTTCATCTTGCCCTAGTTGGTGGATTTTGTCTTCATTGCACAGAGAGGTTGGAAAGCCCTAGGACAGAGGATGCAGGCAAGGCGGGTTCTGAATAATCATCAATATTCAGAGCCAGACACAGAAAACAACCTCAAGAAAAACAATTAGGGGTGATATCATTCCTAAGTTTTTCCCCTCCCATTGAAAGTTCTTGTCATTCCTGAATCTAAAATTTGGCTACAGTGCTGTGTATGTGTAAAGGAAGGTAATTCGTTAACTGCCTCTGCAAAACAGAAATAAACTCTATGCATAGTCTTAAAAGAAAGAAACACCCTGACAGTATCTACAGAAACCTCATCCTTGTACTTTGAGCTTTCTGGATAATATCACCACAGTCTCACTCAGGCTTCCACCTCTGCAAAACATACTTGCAAATTACTCTCTTGGTTACTACACCTACCTGCAGCGACGGACCAGTCGAGGATAACGCCACAGTCTTAAATGCCTCTCTCTCCACCATTCCCCAGGAATCCAGTCTAGGTTCTGCCTACATCAGCCTCACAATCACAGCTCCATCTTATACCTAATAAAAGTTTCAGTGCTGGAATGGTCACCAGAAATGAAAAATAGTGCAGTTTGGAGGAAGAAACCTGGTTGTTTACTAAGAGCCACCCAGGCAATAGGAAGTCTAAGAAAAAAAAAATACCCACCAAAAATAAACGGTCTGAAGTGCTCGACACACCTAATCGCTATTCTAGATCAACTGTTTTGTTTGGTCTTAAAGGATAGGATCAACCCAGGACAGGTATAAAGTTGTGAACTGGACATGCGGGTGACGTTCAGATAACTGCCCGTAGCAGGAAGTCCGGGTACATCTTTGATGCCATGACTCAAAGTCCAACAACAGCCCGCTTCTTTAACCCTGACTACGCGCATATACATAACCTTGTCAGCTTTAGGAAAGCAATTCCAGGTGTATCCCCAGTGCAGAAGGCAGCGCACTCAAGCACAAGTGATCCGGCCCAAAGGACAAGCAGGACGAGCGAGAAGCAGCGCTTGGAACTGTTTCTCAGCGTTATCACTTTGTCCGGTTGCTGCCGTATTGCTCCAGCCAAACCCGGGGAACGCGTGTCTAACGCAGTGCGTGCACAGAGGGTGCGCGCCAGCGCCCACACAGCAGAATGCCACCTCTGCCCTGCAGTGGAGCAGGGGCATTAAAACCTTCCATTCTCCTGTGTGGTGAATCTGTATTGCCCCAGAACAGATTGGCTCCTGTCAGTCACCTTTCCCACGGGCCCCTGGACCGTAACTGATCGCGTCCCATCGCTCCCCAGCCTGTCAGGGACAGCGTGCATCGTGCTTGGGTCATGGAGCAGCAGGGCCCAGCTCTCAGCAGACAAAGCACCAGTTTGGCCTGGCTCTGACTTTGAAATTGATTCATAATTAGCATGAAGTGGATCCTTTTCAAATTGTGCAATTCCAGCCCCTTTGGGAAGAGGTTTATTCAAAACAACTCTTTTTGAAAACTGCGAATGGTCCTGTCTCCACCCCGCCGTGACACAGCATCAGCCACAGCTTTGGCGGAGGGGAGAGAGCCTAACGCCGGACTCCGCTGGCTTAGGAGAGCGCCTCTGTACCTATCACAGCTTAAAAACTAGGTGTAAGTGCAAGCACTAGATTAGATAGCCTCTTTGGTGTGCAGCAAAAAGGGCTATGGCAGTTCCCTTTTCATACTAACACAACTTGATTTATTTCTTCCCACTAGCCTTACCAAACCGCCCTGCCCACTGCCCACGGATGGGCTGGCAGACGCATGAGTTTCTCACTGCATCTGATGGAAGCACAAAGTGTACTGAGACATCTGGCCAGTGAGACGGGCTGAAGGCAAGGCTATTTTCCATTCAGTTTCTATGGACAGGGTGATCGATGGTTGGAGGCTACCAAATCATGCACTTGCTTTATTACCCCAGGGCATATGCATCCTTTTCAAAACCTTGCACCCTGCAACGGGCCCTCAAGGCCAACTCTGAAATGCTCCAGAAACACCAGTCCCAAGACAGAAATGCAAATACTCAAGATGCTTTTCTCCACACAGGCAACTGCCTTTCCAACTTTTTGACAGCTTCATCCCTAAACTGCTGCTTCTCCAGCACTTTTGCTGTTGTTGGTGTTGATGATGACAATGTTTCCACGGCAAGGAAACCTAACATCCCTTTTCACTGGCTATGCTGCAAACAGCCCTGCTCCGTCCAACAGCAGCAAACCACACAAATTAAAACAAGGATAATGAAAGCACTCACCAAGCCCATCCCCTTAGACAAAGTAGATGTCATTCAGCACCATTTTGGAAAGGCACTCAGAAGAGGAAAGCAGCTCCTTCCAGGCTGTGTGGGTTCAGTGTGAACTAACAAGTGCAATAGTCTTCTCCATCATGCCAAGTGGTCTTTAACTTTAGCAAGACAGAGGCTGGGAATGTCTGAGAGGAGCTGTGAAACCTTTGTCTTTCTGAAACTCAAAAGTACTTCACATTCCACTAATTCCTTTCAGGTGAAAGATGAGGAATCCACAGCAGAACACCAGCCTTCAATAATCTAACAGGCAAATGTGTCTCAGCCTCACATTTTGGAAATTATTCTACAAAAAGATTTAAATTTTACATGCCAGAAGCAGGGTGGCTTCCTGAAAACCAATTTAGGTGGGCATGTAGGGTAGGAAAGCAATACAACAGGCTAGCTCAAGCTGTCTGCTGCACATACCTGTAAGGACATTTGTTTTAAATAATTTCTGTCTAGCAAGCCCCTGTGCATGGGCTGGTGCAGCGGGATCATCTCAGAGTTTTCCCAGAGCGTTCCAAGCTCAAAACATTCACTGTCATCTCATGAGCCACCAACCTGCTCTGGGCTCCCTGCTCAGCAGCGAGGGTGCATCTTCTGCCTTCTTGGAAACAATGCTGTTCTCTGCCTTGTCCACCTCTGCCTGCTCTAAAGAAACCCTGGTAAATTGGTGAGGACAAGGTTGTGCCAGGAGAATGTAACGCTTGGCCAGTCAGGGCTAGTGTTGCCCCTTACACAGTGCACGGGTAGGTGCCCAGCTCAGGCCCTCCCCGAATGGGTGCTCATTTCTTTTGCAAAGGGGCAAGAAGGACACCCTAAGGAGGGTCTAGGGTGCTGATGCAAACAGGGACAGGAGATCCTGACACCTGGCTACAGAGCTCACGGCCCAGCCGAGGCGAAGCGGTTTTGCTCTGTTGTGTATCTCTGACTCCCGGTGAGCTGCCCTGACCGAAGAATCCCTCATTTTCAGGGGGGATTTCTCCCTGCATCCAGAAGATGGCATAATTGGCTCAGTCTCCAGCTGCTCTGGCAGCGCTTGTGCCCTTTGCCCTTTGGGGATGTGGTCCCCTCTCAGCTCACACCAAAGCCAACGAAGGAGCAAGCCCCCCTCTGCCCCGTCCCAGCCTGCGAGGACGGGCTCGGCCATGCTGAGCAGGAAGGGGAGTTAGCAGAAAAAAACCATCGATAGCCAGCGCGTCCCGGACTCTCAGCTGCCAGGGCTTCGGGTTGTCCGTGTCGCTCGGGTACACAGAGGCCAACCCACTGCTGTCTTTGGACTGCCCATCCACACGGATGTGCCAGGCTCCCCGCCAGCGAGAGCGCTTCCACAGCGTCAGGACACTGCTTAGGAAATGTAACTGGCCAGGATGGCTTGCTGGGACATTGCCCAGAAACAGAATTAATTAAGGAAGAAACAAGACTATTTAGCACAAAAGTCAACTACTGATTTCCTGATATTTCCAGAAAAATGAAGCCAAACCAAAAACCAACAAAAATATACAAGTCGGGGACATTACTGGGGTTTGCTTGCAACAGTACAACTGTGATGTGGCTAGGAACCACAGCCACCCGTCTTTATTTTCCCTCTCCTTCTTAGGTTAGATGGGCTGTCCTCTCTCTCTGGTCATCAGTTTTTCCTGGAAACGCCTCAGCACGTAGAGTTAGAAATCCTCGGTACTAATTTGAAAAGGGAGGGAAACATCAATGGTGGACTAAAAGGGAGCGAGAGCTGCTGAATCACAGTGCCACAGACAGCAGCGGTTAGCCAGCCGTTGGCTCGCGAAAGGTCAAAATGCAGAGCGGGGCAGCGATGTGCCTAGAGAGAGCAGGTCCCTGGAAGCTCTGCCTCAGCCAGAGAACGAGAGTAAGCAGCGGTTCCTACGCTGTATGTCCAACACATCAATGCACCTCTCACCTGAAGAAAAAACATACTTCGAGCCATCGGCTTTAGAATTCAAAAGCTTCAGAGGAAGAGAGATCTGCTTTAGGAAACAGAGCTTACCTCATCGCAACGTTGCTGCCGTCGATCACAATGGGTCTCAAGTGATCGGAAGAATCACCGTCATCTTCTCCAAGCCACTTTGGCCCTGGTGAAGTGCTGCATGATCCACGGGCAACAAGTTTTAGCGGGGAGGGTTGAGCCTGGCTCTCCAGAGCTTGAGGTTTGCTCCCCATCCGAATCAGCTCTTTCAGCACATCATCCTCCAGAGCCTCTTGGCCCAGGTTCTCCAGCACTTTGCAGATGTCCTGTTTACCATAGCCCAGCTTGCAGAAAAAATCCAGCTTGCTCTGGTGCACTTCCACCCCTGCCGCAGAAACTTTTCCGGAGCATGGTGGTACTGGCTTGCTAGACGGGGAACTGGCCAGTGCCATCTTAGCAGGCATTTACGTTCCTTTAAACCCAGTGCTCCTGTCTTCCCCGCCTCATCCAACAGGTATCTGCTTTAGGTGGGGGGAAAGATTAGAAACAACAAAACGCAAGCGTTAAGGAAGAACATGCAATCTCAGCTACTTGCCTAGTGCACAGCAAAGAGACAGTCAGATCGGCTGTCTTCTCTCTGAAGAGACTGCTCTTCTCTCAACGTTTCAGCATTTTTCTGGTCCAGTCTTGTTTATAAAAGCCCTGGAGCGTCCCATGCAATGTTTGTTCCTCTCCAGGCATTATGTCAGACAGGTGTCATCCTACTCCACGAGCTATGCAAGCCCCCCTCTACACAGACACGCCATATGCGTAAGTTTGCTCTTCAGACGCATCTCACAGGAAATGATATAAAGGACGGTGTAACCGGGGATTTTCAATTTGCTCAGCGTGGTTTGTGAGCCACAGATAAAAATCTGTCAAATGTTGTTGGATGAGCACAGATGCCATAGCAACTCAACAAGTACAGCAAATTCCATCGAGTGATTTTAAGGAAACGTGTTGTTTGCAAAGTAGCTGGGAACTCTGAACTTTTTTTTTATAGTTTTGTCTTTCCTAGTATGTGTCTGTGTATACACAGACATACCTTATGAAATTCTGTCACTCATCTGTTCCGATGATGCCCGACTTACTCTTTTCCTGTTATTTGCTGTTTCAGCGACAGCTTTTATATTCAGAGAAGGAGCTTGTTTTTTGAAAGCTTCTGGGGCAGCGGTTGGAAGCAGGCAATCCAAAAAGTGGTTTCAATTTCACTTAGATTTATTGTCAAGGGAAACTGGTAATCCAGAAATGAGTGTGCAGAAGTAGCAGAAAGCTATGTCAAGCTTCTCCAGAACTGCACTATTTACATTTCTGGTTACCCAGTAAATGCAGGTGATGGGCAGCATACACAGGCATACCCAGAGCTGCTTCGGCCCAACAAGTGTGACAAGAGCAGGACATAGGTGGTGAGTACTCATCTGCCAAGCCAAAACCATCTCTGGTCACTGTTGCCATGCTTGCATCAAAGCTTTTCTCACCACATCTCTGCAGTTACTGGTGCTACCTGGATAAAAGGTGCATCTACCCACGTGTAGGACGTAAGGGAGGCCCTCTTCCCTTCACTAACTGTGGCCAGCAAATGATGCAGAGTTAACTGTCCAAACAACTACCTCCATGACGAGCCCAGAGCTATAACCACGTTGCGCCCACCGGCTCCCCTTCCCAGCGCGCCCTACGTACCACCGGCCTCTCCCTGCCCGGCTGTGGGCCAGCCCAGGAGCTCAGAAGCCAAAACCACCTGGAAGAAAGCACAGAGAGGCTGGAGACAGGGAGATGGGAGAGCAGCCCCAGTGCAGCTCCTTGCCAAGGCACTAAGGACTCCCCGGGCTATGGGGAAGAAATCTGCATTGGGTTCAGTTCATTTAAAACTGATTAGTTCAGCAGGAAAACCTGATAATTAGTGAATAACCCCGCCTCATACAACTTTGACCTTTACTTTTCTACGTAGCCTTACAGCTTTCAGGTATTGTTCTGTGGAAGGAACCTGACACTCTCTTAAAAGTGACAAATAGCATCAGTAAAATAAAAACACCTTAACTATGTCATATACGTAAGGGGAAAGCAGTTAGCTTGTGTATTTTTCTGTCTAAACCAAAATGTTCCTTATTTTAGCCAGTGGGCTTGACTCGTTTTCCTCACAGTGCGCTCCACAAGTGTAGCAGTTTTTACATCTAATTCTTGTTTTTAATTTGTGGACTGAAGTTGAAAAGGTATTTGCCTGCTTTTTCATTACCGAAATGGTTTCTCAGCTTTGAAATAACTACTCTCTGAACTGAAATCCACCAGTGTATCTTTGTATCCGAATACAGCTGAAGCTGTCACAGCTGGGCTAGCGATGTCGCCAACCCTGCTTCCAGGTGTGCGGTCAGTGGCCCCAAATGCTTAACGTGTACTACTGGATTTGGTTTTGTGTTTAGATTATTTTAATAAATTACTGTAAATGAAAAATTTTGGTTGCTCTCTGTCCTCAGGTTGAAAATGCTTTTTAAATATTCAAAAAATATTGGATACCTAACAGCCATCACTACTGTCTTTTAAAACCTGTACTTTTATCTGTTCTGATGCTTTTTTTATACATATGAGCTCAATTTCCCACATCAGCATCACGCTGTGTTGTGTGAATGCTTGTCCTGGATTTTGTCGGAGAGCATGTTCGGTTCAACCCTTCAGAACTTCACCAGACAGCTTGCCAGCGGGGCGGAGGCTGCTCACCGCGCCACTTTGCCAGCCCCAGCCCAGGCAGCCCCGAGCCCGCGGCTGCACGCCTTGCACCCTGTCAGGCAGAGCGGCGTGGGCAAGGCTTGGCCCTTCTGCACACCCGTCGGCTCGGTGAGCTGGGGCAACGCGTGGGAAACACGGAGCTCGGGGCTGCTGCCTGGAGCCGATACGACGCAGTATCAGCCGTCACCAGCAGCACACTCATTCTGTCAAGTTAACCACTGGACTTCTGCTGCAGTTTGGCCAGATAGTAAAAATGAGTAATATTGCGACTGCGGGGTTTTCACCACAGAGAGAACAGGTTTGCAACCCTGAGATAAAAGCCGTGGTCACAGCCAACACTGAGGTCACCCTTCTAAAGAGAGAATTAAAGGATAATAAAAGCAATAGTTTACACGTTAGTAAACAGTCAGCAGTGTGCCCAAGTCCAAGAGGTCAGTGAGAACCAGCACAGAAACATATGACAGGAGGAGAAGTTGTGCATCACAGAGTCCAGCTTTTGCTATCACAAACAGGTTGTGAAATCCCATTTATAAACTTTATGACCTCCGCTTTCAATCTACTTAGATTTCCTCCTGCCACTTCCCCTCCCTCATCTCAGCAGACTCTGTTGGGAAGCTGTTCTTGTTTGCCCTCCACTGAGAGCCCAAGTCTTCTCATTTCCAGGCTAAATTTATCCACAGGTAATGGTGTGCCGGGCCTATGTTCTAGCTTAAAAAGCACCCCTCTCTCTGCAGTGTTGTGCCCCCTCTTACATACACACACACACAGACACAGGGGGAATGGCTTCCATCCTGGTTCCAAAATTCTATTTTGATCTTAACTTTTTAGCTATTCAAAAAAATTACTTCTGTCCAAAAAATTGAGACGCCTCTCAAGGTCTTCTGTCTTTTTTAGATTTTGATGGATTTGGAAGATTAAAAAACAGTAATTTGAAATTTTTGTAAAAACTTTCAAAAAAAGTAGTGGTTGTATCCTAATTCCTCATCCTAAATGACTTCTAAAAATAATTTTTGTCCAGTCCTTCCACCAGGCCTTTGCTCCACTTGCACACAGTCAGAGCTGGACCGGGCGCCCTGCCGCCGGTGTGTGTCTATGTCTCAGCAGCACCTCCAGCAGCCTCTGGCCACAGAACCTCAGGAAGGGCCAGGTTGACTCAGAGGGAGCTGGGGCTCCTCAAATCCCCCCCAAAAGCCCCATCCTGGCCGAGCAGGGGCAGAGGTGATGCGGCCCCAGCCAGACGCGGCACTGGTCAAGGCAGAGCAGGTTTGAGTCTTCTCTAAAGTATCACCAGGGCACAGCAACAGCTCCCTGCCACGACAGTGTTCCCCCTCACACCTTAGGTCTGGGCCGCCTCTGCTTCCCCCTCTGCCCCCGAGAATCACGCTGCAAACCCCCTCAGCCTGCCAGCCCATCTGAGCCCTTCCACCAGTTGTTGCTCTGAAAGAAGACGGGCTGCTCTGCCTTCAGAAAAATAAGAATTTTTACTTTCACAGACTAGAGATGCGCATTAACTTTTAGTAACAAGACCAGCCATTTGCTGTCTTGGCAACTAAGAAAAGATTTGCCTTTTTCTTCCCCGCCTTCCCTGCTGTGTTTGCCAAAACCACCAGAAGGCAACAGCCCAGAGAGCGAGCTGTGCTCACAGGTAGCCTCGCTTGCTCCTCACCTTACTCGGCAGCTGCGATTTCTGCGCCCTGGCAATGCCGTCCCACCATTCGCGAGCCAGAAGCTGGATTCGGAGCAGCACCGGGCTCACAAGGAAGTCATCAGCCCGTCTGCAGAGGCTTTATGGCGAGGCTGATGTCAACTGCGCGCAAACAAGAGCAGTGAGCAGGTTAGAGCTCATTCTATAGGAAGGTTTTACTTCCTCATTTGGCTGGCCGAGCTCTTATTTAACTCTACAGGTTGATAAACTTTCACTTCATTTTTCAAAAGGAAAAGAAAAAAAAAAAAAAAAAAAAAAGAGGTTCCCAACACATCTCTGTTCTGAGTCACAGGCAAAGATTAGTCAAACCCACCCTGGCAGGGATCCACAACACCGGGCGGTAAGAAAATGCATATGAATTCTGGGGCAAGTGAAAAGCTTTCCAGGAGGGATGCTTTGCCAAGATATTTCAGCCTCATTCCCCTTGTGTCTGGCAAATTTCTGATCTTCACGGACACATGGAAAAAATATTTTTTAAAAAAATCAACATTTTGCTTAGCTCCTGATACGGCAAATCTTCATTCAAACACCTCCACACCTGAGGGAACCTGCTCGGGGAGACTATAGTGAAATATCAAAAACCAAATCAAGCCCCCAGCCTGCTGGTGCCTCGACTGAAAGACTGCTTCAGTGACACCCAGCCTGCCCACCGCAAAGACCGGCAGGCTCTTCCCAGCAGGCACTTCCCAGCAGACACCTGAGGTTTTCCTCTGCTCGTTCCTTGCCTTGCTGCAAACAGACATGCCCCAAAGCCGCTCGCAGGTGAAGGGGAGGGTTGGTGACTCAAGGAGGGGTTAACCTCTGGGACCCCCCGGACACTGCAGGGAGCTCCACTGGCGCGGTGCCCTCTGCCCACAGGGCCGGGGAGGGTGGGGGTACCCCGCTGTGGAAGGAGAGCACCTCTGCCACTGTCGCGAGGTGACACAACACAGCGGGGCTGCCCCTTCCCGGCCAGAAACTCCCCCCTGCTCGCGTACTTTGTGGGAGGAAGCAGGGTGGCCAAGCCCTTTGTCATGGCATCCCACTTAATCCCAAGAGTGGTTGCTGGTAAGCAAGCCGTGCCACCGCTTCCCAGCTGGTTCCAGGCAATGGTCATGCCCTCGTACGGCACCCAGGCTCCCAGGAACACTTTGGGACCCAGGCTGCTCTGCTGCTGGGCAAAACAGTGCCCGGGCAGCCCCGGGATGGACGGGCAGCATACCAACCCATCTCTCCTGCCTCTGGTCCACAAGGACCTGGCTGGGCAGGTCAGTGGCTACGGAAAGAGGAGAGTGTTCCCAAGGTTACGGCTAAACAGATGTGTTAGTTTGCTGCTGCCCAGAGCAGCTGTAAGAGCAGAACAGCCAGAGCCTTTGACTCCACATCCCTGGAGAAGAAGGATCTTCTTTGCTCCATCTGAACTTGCAGAATGCCCCATACCTCATCACAAGACCACCACGGAGCAGTACGACTGGAAAGAGAAAGTGGCTGCATTATTTACAATCCAGGAAGGCAGAGCAAAGCATACACCATTGCACGGTATCGTTTTAACTCCTACTTCTCAGTAAGACTTTTTTTTACTACATAAATAAGAACAAGCCAGAGCTTATAAAAAGAAACGATAAGAAAATCAGGTAAGACGATTTTGCACTTGTCTTTCATTTGTAGTGATATGACTAAACCCATTTACTGTAAAAAGCCATGAGCAAAAGATTTCAACATCTTTCAAATCAGGGACAGCCAGGAAGACCCTTACCAATTCCTGAGATCTGTTAAGAACCTTTTCCTAGATGAACACTAGTTGAGAGACACAAGACCATGAGACACAGGATCATATTTAATTTTTCATACGGTCTCAAACCCTTTTGCTCACCAGCACAGATAAACATTTGGGCGCCCAAGGCTGTGGTTTCACAGACATTTCCTTTCTCTGCTGTGCTCCCTTGCGCTGACAAGCACGTTGAGTTTTCCCAGTGCAAAGATTTATTGCTGCTCAGTGGCACTGTTACGCTCAAGAGGGAAAGAGCTGCAGTGGGAGAAGTTTTCAGAAGGGAAGGTCCCCCCACTTATGGATGTTCCTAGGCTGAGCTGAAGACTGAGGGTTTGCCAGTTTGTGAAACAACCAGACCTTCGCCAGAAAGAATCGTTACCAACGGCAAAGCAGGACAGCCTTGCCGTGGCAGCTCCTGGGGGCTACAGAGAGGACCAAGCGTGACTTTCAGGGAGGCTGCCTGTGAAAAACCACTTTCCCGATGACGTCAGACTTTCATATGGAAAAAACATTCTCTTGAAACTAGTAGTGTGGAACACCACAGGTGTTTTGGTCTACACACCCCAGTGAGCTATTTGCTTTGCTAAAGGAAACAGTCATTTATTGCATCAGCACCAGAGAAAAGCGTTATTACCGCCTTCCTCATCTGAAAAAGTTCACCTGCTGGGAAAATCAAACAAGCGCAGGTGGCCGCAGTCTCACAGCAAAAATTCTTTAGACCCTAACCAGCAGAAGACAGTCAGGAGAAAGCAAGCATGTAATCAAATGCAGGTCTATCACCAGGAATATTTTAAATAGTTCCTGGAATTAACACATTCGCCATCCTGCCTCAAGTTGATCTCCTGTTCACCAAGAACAAGAAGTCACCACTACACAGTACGAGATACATTCCCAATTTTAAATATTATTTTTTACACACTATTAGGCAAAGTCTAGATGTTTTCTGCCAGTGAAATTCTCTCCCTGTTGGAAACACTGGAAATTCTGACTTGGGGACAGGTGCTCACCCCTAAAATTAACATCACTAACTTAACAGGTCCTGCTAGAGTGCCGGGTCGGTTACTGACAGACAATCCCATATTCAGGCTGGTGAAGAGCCGGTACCTTCAGAAGAGGTATTTTTATACGCTTGCCAAAATGACCACCTTTCCTCCTTCCCCAAAACTACGCCACAGCAGAGAGCACCCCATCTGACCACAGCAGAGGGAGAACAGAGAGGAGCTGATTTCAATCGCACAGCCGCCGGTAACTTCTTATACTTCTTGGAAAATTACAGTCCCATCTTAAGGGCTGAAGTAGCAGTATCCCAACTCAATTTTGCCTAAAACATCTTTTTTTGCTCTGCCTTTTATATAAAAAGATTACTCAAGTGTTTTACACTGGGCTTATAATAAAAAGTACCTTTTACAATCAGAAAGTCCCAAACAAGTTTCAAGTTCAAAAGTTTACTGCTGTTCAGCTTAAGACTTCAGAAAGCTCTTGGAACTGTCTGTCAGCTTCAACGATCTACCGCATGCTTGCAAGACCTCAGCCTTAGTATGGTGTACTGCTGCCTTTTAACACAGCGACCGCCTTTAACCAAGATGCTACTGACTTGCTGACTGAGAAAAAGCACGTTCTGCCAGTAACCAGACCAAGAGTTTTACACAAAAATACTACCCTGTAGCAAGTATTTACATAATTCTTAGTGTAATTTAATATTTTTCAAAGTGCTTATACTATCCTTATGTATGCAACAGGTGACTGATAGGATTGACATTATCCATGCTCTAGGAAGCTTACAAGCAAAACCTGTAATCCTGCTGTCAATAACATGCAAGATTCATATGAAAAAATCAGGCTATAGGAGGGTGAGATGAATGAAGGTAAGCGCAGCAAACGATTCAGAAATGCTGCTAAACTCCTTGAAAATTTTGAATGCAACTTCTTAAATGTGCAATTAAAAATGCTTGTGCAAATAACTAGTGGGGGAGGGTGGGTGTGCTTTGTTTTGGGGTTTTGTGTCTGGGTGAGGTGTGGGGGGAGGGCTGACAAGTGGAAGGAAGCAGGTACAGCTTTACTTACAGAGAGCAGAGATTCTTGGCAGCCTGGAACCAGGGACACATGGCACCGTCTTCCACCCCTGCATGGGACTACGCAGAACAAGGCTTTCAGCACATATCCCAAAGAAGAGCAAACACACCAAGGCACTGTGCCAAAATGGGATTTTGATGAAGAACGCTGACACGCTGCCAGCTCCCTAACGCACCCAGCGCACAGCCAGGGTTTATGCTGAGGGAGTTTCATAAACACAACAATGATCTTTGAGAAAAGAGAAACAGGAAGCCATCAGCAAGCAGGCCGACAACCACCAGGCAGAGCACACACCAGGATGAACGAACGCTTATCACAAATGTTTTTGGGTAACTGCTTACCACGTCACCCATGCTGGAACACCAACCACGTGTACACAACCCTTCTGCTACTTCTACTGACCTGTGTGACGTCCACGCGACTGAAGGGAGAGCTCTGTTGCAAAACCCTGTCCTCTCTCACTTGCCTTTAGTGCTTCAAGACCAGACCCTGTTCATAACATGGTTCTGCTCCAAAACCAAGTCTAGAGAGAGCTACAGAGAACTAAAGGAACCGCAATGCACGACTACAAAATACGCCTCTTAACTTCCTCTTATCCATGGACTACAACAACACACAGAGTCTACACTGTGTTTTTCAGTTGCTACAGGGAAGGGAATCCAACATAAAACCATAAGGAGCTGATTTTTAAGCCATTAACCTCTGAACAGAGAACCTAAAATATTAAAGAGTTCCCCTTCAAACAGGCCTCGGCTAAGTCAAAGTGAGGGAGCTGATGCTGCTGCTGCAACATTTTCAATGTTATTCTCAACATCATAGAGGAAGGTGGGGTTTTTTGTTCTGTTTGGTTTTTTAACTACCACAAGCACCAAAGGTCAACACTGAAACTGAGGTTGGAGATAGCACTGACGAAAAGGAAACGAGGATAGGGAAGTAAGTGTAAACGCTCATTAGAATAGAACAAGCCAACTCTTCAGCTCCCAGATAATAAAAAGTCCCGTCTGCTCCAACACCTCCGGCAGGACAGGAACACAGGAAATGTTTGTGGTTTCAGCTGACCGTACAGCTCGTTCGTGTCATTTCCAGAAGAACCACATGTACACAACCATAACTTCCGATGACCGTAGCAGTAAATCCCACCCAACTCAGAGTGCTCAGCACTTCACGTGTGTGCCAGGTGAATGGTGATCCCTCCAGTGCTAGCAGAGTAGCCCAGAAATTCAGTCTTATTTAGCAGTACCTGAAATTAAGTGCTTACCTCCAAATACGGAACTTTTATGCTGTCACCTAATTATGGAACAGCCACTTTTGAAATTTTTAGCTTAAAAATATAAACAGGTAATTTTATCCATCTGAAGATACTGGATAGATTTTTAAAAGCACTGAGGCATACTGAAAATCAAGAGACTTGAAACCTTTTGGATATATTTATTTTTTGACCCTCTATTCTGACGCAAATTGACCTACACAAATTGACTATTTACTTCCATGCACTACTCTCCTAAACGTTCTGTTCTTAAGCATTTACCTGTTGTGAGAAAAAAAGCCATTTCTGCTGCCGAGAAGTGAGCACATTTGCCAGAAAGAGGATGTTTGATTTTAAACAGTAAGTTCTGTAGGTCCCACAGGTGGTTGGGGGCTAGCTGAAGCCTGGGAACGTCTGCTGAAACTCTTCATGTTGGTGAGTCACTTTTATCATCCCTCCCAGAAGAGGACCTCTGGTGTTGAGCAGGAATCCAGCTTTTTCTGAGTGGAAGCTTTTTTCCCCCCTCTTTCTGTGACTGCCATTTCCTAAAAGCAGCAAGAACTTCAGTCCTTTAGTATCTCCATATCCTGCTCAAATTTGGCCAATGCTTTTCGCATACTGAAAATGTGCCGTGGAAAAGAACAACTGAGGACAGTATGGCAGCGCAAACCTTGTTTCTTTAACAAAGCAGGCTAAAAGCAGGAAGAGCTAGAGAAAACCTATTGCTGCAGCAGCAGGACCCCAAATGCATCATATCCTGGCCTAGTACAGTTCTTTGGAAGTCATCTTACGCCCAGACTGAAGGCAGAAACTTTCTTGACGGGCACAGAGAGTAGTCCTCAGCCCAGGCCCCCAGCAGACTCCCAAGAATCATAGAATGCTTTGGGTTGGAAGGGACCTCTAGAGGTCATCTAGCCCACCCCCCCTGCAGTGAGCAGGCTTCCTCTTTAT
>Ga0181612_105685_pt1 | contig 19779 bp, 9 predicted proteins | sample HoacroProtozoa21_FD_119630 | JGI IMG/M metagenome (GOLD analysis project Ga0181612, IMG submission 119630) | Hoatzin crop microbial communities from Cojedes, Venezuel. Combined Assembly of Gp0051906, Gp0051904, Gp0051908 | reverse complement strand
TGTATTTGTGTTGTATTATAGTTGTCCAGTTGTTTTTATTATAACTTTGTTCCCCCCCCCCCCCCCCCCCGCCAATAGTCAAGACAAAGAATCTTTGTTTCTGTAACATGGACACCATCAGAAGAAGGAAAAGTCCGAGAACTGGTGACTTTTGTTGTTAATGGCATTGTAAAGCATCAAGCTGTGCTCCTGGGTGCGGCTGAACAGCCTCTGAAGAAAAAGGTAAATATATGTTTAGTATGTGTCTTAATTTTATTACTTTGGTACAGCTGACATAGATATTGTTTTTCTTAGTAGAAAATTCAATGAAGGAGAGCTAAAAATTGATAGAAGATGCTGTCTGTGGAAATGCTCATTGTCTTCAAAATCTTTCATCTGGCTTGGAAAGTAGATACTGGTGCATTACGGCTTAGAGAATAAAACTGAAAGATGACCAAAAAAGCTGTTTTCAAGCCTGGAAGTAACTTAGGGTGAATTTTGGACTAGGTGTTCTTTTTATAGCATTTTTAGACTTTGAATGAACACACTAATAATGTTCATATATATACATAACACTGTGTAGTAAAGTCAGCATACTAACTTTTATTTATGCTTCTTTTTCAGAAGAGTCTTTGGGATACAGTAAAAAAGAAAACCTCTTCAGATATAAAAGTTAAAAAGAGTAATTTGAAAATTAAAAATGTTAATAAAACCTTTGAAGTTTCCCAGGAGGTGGAAAGAATTAGAAGCCCACTTCAGCCATGTGAAAATCAGAACACAGTGCAAAATAGTATATCCCCAGGAAATGACTCCATTGTTGGCTCAGAAAATAAATTGCCTGTATCTCCTGTTGCACCAGTATTAGAGGAACATCATGATCCTGTTTGCACACCACTTCCGATGAGAAGATCTACTACATTCTCAGATATTGTTGCCACTGTAAATGAGGAGTTACTGCCTGAAATAGACAGCTGTAGTGTCAAGAAATTTGTTGATGAGCACAATGAATTAAAATCTGAGAGTGCGTACAGTTCTGCTGGATTAGCACAACTGCAGATTTCAAACAATGAAGTAATTCTGAACTGCACACTCTCACCAGTTTGCACTCCAGAGCACTCTGAATCTGTGCCTGTTTTAAGTACAAGGAGATTTTTAAGTCCAGATTCTTTTGTAAATGGCAATTATCAAGGGGATATAGATATAATAGAGCAGCCTGTTCCAATTCTGTCACCTGATCAGTTTGTGAAAGACAGCTTGTCAGATAAGCAATCAAAGACTCCCAGACTTGAGGCAGCTTTAGTATTGTCTGCTACAGAGGCTTATGTTGTGAAGAAATTCCTACCCTCAAAATGGAAGAGAAATGGAGACATAGAGACAAAAACACATGTTCATGTAGAACACAAATTAAATCAAGTCTTTGAGATGCATAATGTGGAATCACAGGTACTTCATTATGACAAACCCAAAGAAAATCACTTCAGTCTTCCTTGTACAGAGGAACTTCAAACTCGCAATTCTTCACAGAGAGACAAACCAAAAAAGCGTCCAGTTCTCTCTGCCACTGTCGTCAAAAGTAAGCCTGAAGCTGCTGAAGAAAGAAGAACGGAAACCCTTCAGCCAAAATCTAAAAAATGCCTTAGTAAAGCAATAATGGAATGTGATAATGTGGTGGCTGTACATACAAAAGCAGAAATCGCTAAACACCTACCAGTTATAGGTCCCATTTCAGTGGAAAAGAAGCGTCACAATGACAAAGTAAACTCATCTCCTGCTGGATCAACTTCTTTGTGTCGTAAGAGGAAAAGTGAAATATATGTAGAAAATAGCAGAGTTACAGCTCCAGTGTATGTGGAAGAAGTGGAAAGAAAAAAACCTCATACATCTAGCATGGACAGTAAAACTCATAACACTATGAGACCATCAGCCTTCAAACTTGCAAACCGAGAGAGAGTAGGGCAGAGAAAAAAAGCTGGTGAGCAGTATTTCCTTCATTTACCACTTTCTGAAAGATGCCTTTGATTAGGACAATTGTATAGCAAACTGAACTTTGTAGCAGCCAAGAATATTATATATCCCTGAAGTGTGCGCCTTTGCAATTTGTTAGATATTATCTGCATTTTATAAATTTGAAAACTAGGTTGTAGTTTTGGTTATGTACTTGGCTTCAAATTTACTTTATTCTTTCGTAAACCTTGTTAATGACAGTAACAGGAAAAGTATCGCAGGTCTTGAGCGCAGCCCTTGTTATGTAATTCAAATTTACTAGAAACTTAACTCGCTGCATGAGACTTCTATCATATACACACTTACCATTATGAATATTTGAATCCATTGCTGTTGTCATGTGTTTTCAAATATGTAGTTCCCAAGCCTCATTCATGCTGCTTGCTTTTTACTGTCTGTAATTATCTTGTTGTCAGCCTTGTGGAGATCTTTCTGCCTTTATAGTTTGCCAGTACTTTGTTGTTTGAAGATCAGAAGTTAACTTCTTGTATTTCAATGTATTTTGGGTTTTCTAAATGTTCCATTTCCAAATATGCTCTGGAATAGAAAAAGAATGAGGGTTTGTAATTGAAAGACACATTTAATTTGCAGGATCTTCCTGAGATCCCTGCAATATAACTAACAAGAAAAAATCATCATGGCTTGCAGATCAAAATAACATATGCTGCTTTCTTCAGTTCAAATGATCTGTTCTGTGATCTAGATTTGATTTGGTGCCTTCAGTAACACATTTTGATTTCAGACTTTTTAAGACAGTCTACATAAAAGCATAAGACTCTAACAGCGTTAGTGTGCAGCAGGAAAAGCTGTGTTATCTACCAGCTTATTTCTATTCATCCATTAGGGTAAGGATCGATGGGCTGGGCAAGGAAGTAGTCTGTGAGCCCAAAATTACTTTGGTTCAGTCTCTTAATCCTAGTTGTAAAACACAAAAATTATGACAGCTTTGAGTTACTTTTTTTTTTGCAATTTTTCTTGAAAAATATAACCTGTTATTCTTTTAATTGCATAGGCTTTGTCTCTAGGTTTCACAAAGAAAAATCGTCTTTCATTACTAAAAGTTGACTTTGACATGCACATCATTAATTTAGTCCATTTGAGATCTTTATTAAAAATTGTCACAAAGTGTTTCAATTTATTAGAAGTGTGTGAGAGATTGGAATGATTTCTTTGCTTCTGGAGAAATGCATGTTCCATGAAAAACACTGCTTCATCTGATCAGGAGAGTGCAACCTGTAATTTATGTTCATTATCTTTTTTTGGTTTTGAAGTACAATCATGTTCTGGAGGGTGTCGGGCAGCAACTATAGTCCATCTGCAACAGCAGAGTTTTTTAATCCTTCATTTGGTGTCAACGTAACAAAATGATTGTGCTAAAAGTGTGTATTTTTACACGTTGAGAGTTCAGAAAGCCTAGATCTGCATTTTTCCCTTGAGTTTTATTTAAGTCCTACTGCTATGTCGTGGATGATACTTATTAGCTAGTGCTATGCTGCCTAAACTAACCCAAGTCGGGCTGTTCTGACATGAATCTCAATGTAGTATGCAATCTAACAGCGAAGAGGTGAGTCAAGGCCTAAAAAGTCATACCTCTTACCCTAGATACTTATAGAATACATTTTCCTATGCTCTAATGAATGTTTTTACCAGTTAGCTTAGTGTTTCTAGCCATATGATAATGAATTGCAAACAGTATATTTCCTTAGTGTATGGAAGAACTGTGAAATACAATAGCACTTCCTTACTCTTAACTGTTTTTCCCTTTTAATTGTAGTCAAACTGGTTTGCTTAACTTTTTCCGTCAACAGGAGATAATTGTTATTTTGTATGGGTTCACGGGGAATTACTGTAGTTCTGTGCTTTGTAAGTGATATGAACCTTAATACATTAACTTTCACTGACATGCTTGTTATTGATATTTGTGCGTGAATGCTTGTAGGTTCTTCACTTCAGAAAGCATCTAAAACTACCAACAGAATCAGTAAACCTATCCCTGGATTGGCTCAGTCTCACCTGACATTTGTGAAACCACTAAAAACAGGTAGGCAGACTTCTGGTGTTTAATAGAACAGTATACACTGAACTGAATGTCACAATTGCTGTACTGGTAGTGATTGGTAAGACCCAACTGGTTAGAGTCAAGATGAAATAGAAGATTGTACCTACGGTGAATCAATATTTAGTAGGAAAAATATATGCAACCTTTTGCGTTCCATTTTAACTACTCATAAGAAAATTGGTTGCAACACATGACCAGCTGAAGGTAAAATGTTACTTTCCTCCAGTTTTGTCTGTAAGTGTAAAAGCTACACTACAGATATGTTCCCAGCTGACTGTTGGTTATCAGTGAAATGCCTATTCCATATCTGATAACATTTTAATACAACAACAGAACACCTAAGAAGAGAGAACTTCTTACCAAAAGATACTGGTTTTGCAGAGCTAATAATACTAAGTTGATCTGATCAGAAGAATTTATCTATAAAATAGCTCTTTCTGGATGTAATCCAGCTCAACTTGTTTTTGCCCCAGGTTGTGCATTGCAAATGGCATGGTTTCTAGAAATCTGGTCTTTGTTTGAGTGCTTTAGTAATTTAATCCATGTTTTGCGGCTGAAATTTATTTAATGGTGGCTGATCTGCAAGTCACTGAAGATTCTAACACACTGCTTTTTTCTGTTGTAGTGATAAATGGAGGGTCAAACGTTAATCCTTTCCACATTGAAATATATATTGGTTATCAAATGTTTCAAGAACTGCAGAGACTCACTTTTTGGTTTTTTTTAAGTCATCCCTAGGCACCCAATGCCTTTTGCTGCTAAAAACATGTTTTATGATGAACGTTGGAAGGAGAAGCAGCAACGAGGTTTCACCTGGTGGTTAAATTTTGTACTTACCCCTGATGACTTCAGTGTAAAAACAAACACCTCGCAAGGTAAGAGTACAAGAATTTTCACGTTTTCTAATGTTCTTTTTTTGTCACTAATGCTCTTAAACTTTCTATAATACACTTTATTAATATTAATGAATAGTAGTACTAGCTTAACACTAGTCCTGACTTGTCACTTCAGTTTGTGTAACATTAAGCTCTTAGGTAAGAGTAGGTTTTTGGTTTTTAATTTTAATGTATCGCCTGTGTTCCCCTTTTCAGTCTTTGACTTAATAAGGCGATAATCAAGTAATGTGTTTCAGTGGCGGTTATGCTAGAAAATATGGAATATGCCAACGCAAAAGCAGTTCTCACATTGGAGACAGTGCTGTCCATCCCAGCAGAATTTTATAACCATCTAGCCCTTTACAGTCATACCTTCTCTTTGTGATAAGTGTGGATGGCGCACTTGCTCACACCAGGCACAAGCATACCATACCCCTGAACAGGGAGTGTGTTCTGCAACAAGAAATACACACTGGAACTGTGGCTGAGGCACTTCTCAGCGAGTTCTGAGTGGGGAATCTCCACCTGCTGAAAAACATTATGACTGTTACTTTACAAATGATGGTAACCTACTTTTTTCCCCTCTATTTATAGCTTCAATCTAAAAAATTGAGGATGGTACAAGTGGTCTTAAGACTGAATTCCTAGCACTGCTTGCTTGTGAAAGAAGTGTTGTTATATTAAATATTTGACTAATATACATGTAACTGACAATATATGTTTAGTGCAGTGGCTGATAAGTTACTTGAGGGGTAAAATCGTTAATCAGAAGGCAAATAACAAAATCTGAACTTAGAGAGGAAAAAAATGAGGTGGGCAAAGCTAGCTTTATCTGAGATGGAAATGCATACTCTTTGTGTTTAAACAGTAAATGCAGCTGCTCTTATCTTGGGAGAAGACAACCACCGTAAAATCAGTGTTCCTAAAGCACCAACAAAAGATGAAGCATCTCTAAAAGCTTACACGGCTCATCGTAAGCTGAATAAGTTACGACGTGATGCTTGCCATTTGTTTACATCTGAAACAATGGTTAAAGCTATTAAGAAGCTGGAAGTTGAGATTGAAAATAGACGTTTGCTGGTGCGTAGAGACAGACACCTCTGGAAAGACATAGGTAAGAATACTAAAACTAGGCACCCTCTCTTTTCTTGCAAGTAGAAGAAGGATTATTGACACACTAACTTGATTTAATCTAAAATTGGTTGATAAAAATTTTTGCTGTGTTATGAAGTGTTTGCTGGATGTAATATTACAAGATGCTTTCTTGCAGGAGAGAGGCAGAAAGTCCTTAAGTGGCTATTATCTTACAACCCTTTGTGGCTGCGTATAGGTCTGGAGGTAAGCGCAGAATTTATGGTCTATAATCAAAGTGTAAAGGACATCTAGCGGATTTTTTTTTTTGTAGTAGTAGTAGTGGATGTTTCAGATTTCTTTGTATTGTCTGTTTCACTAATTAAGGTAGGTTCCATGCAGTTACAGCATGTTTACCTGTGTTTTAAATTATTACAACAGACTTGCTTTGAAAAAGGGCTTAACTTATTAGAAAATACTTGATCAAGGAAAGTGGAAGTTAACTCCCTGACCAATACCACAAAAGCAGTTCCCTGTCAGTTTAACTCTTTACTAAACTGGAGAGAAGTGTGGTTGCCTTAAGGAAGCTCCTGATCGATTCCTCAGATGTAGATGATCGTACACGTTTTGAAATGAGACTGTATCTTCTGAAGCCTCCTTTGGCTTTATCCTTCAGTGGCTGATCTGAAAAAATTACTGTTTTTTTAGAGACTAATTACTATTTACCACTCCAGAATTTCAGTAATGTATGTTCTTCATAATATTTAACATAATTTTTAACATTTCTGCTTTTTTCCCCTCCTTTTGTATTAGACTGTTTATGGAGAACTGATACCTTTGGAGAGTAACAGTGATGTTATGGGTTTAGTGATATTTATCCTTAATCGGTTGCTTTGGAATCCTGACATTGCAGCTGAGTACAGACATCCCACTGTGCCTCACCTTTACCAAGAAGGTAACTACTACTTCCAAAAATAGGTTATTTTTAGCACTTAGTTCAAATAGCACTTAAAGGGTTCTATGTTTTTAGGTCATGAAGAAGCTTTGTCAAAATTCACATTGAAAAAATTGCTGCTGTTAGTTTGTTTTCTGGATTGTGCCAAGCAGTCCAGAATGATTGACCATGACCCTTGCCTCTTTTGTAAGGATGCAGAGTTCAAGGTAAGAGAGCTGTGATTTGACGTTTCCCTCCAATATTGTCCTAAGACTCAATGTAGATGTTTTTTTGTTTTGTTTTTTTTATCTGACTATGTATGTTTCTTTAACAAGTCTTGGCTGTTCAGCCTTCTGCCTGAACATTCGCAAAACCTCAGCTCACGGTCATGTAAAGGAATTCCCAGGAAAACTCTGAAGTGTTGGTCCTGTAGCAGAGATTCCATTATCTTGTGTTATCTGTCTTCCCTCTCTAAACCTAAGCTTCTGCACTATTTTTAAATGTCACTCTAGCATACTGCAGCTGATCTTAAAACTGCAAGTCAGTTTGATGGGCTTTTCTGTTTGTTTTTTCTGTTATTTTGCTGTGCTAAGAAAGACTGTGCAACATCTGTCATACGAAGGCTTTGATTAACAAATACATTATGTTTGAATAAAATGACCTTTTCTTGGGGTTTGTACTATGTAAGCAGACAGACTGAGAAGACAGTATTTCTGAATTTCATGGTCCCTTCAGCGACATGGTAGCCAGGTACGATGAAAATTAAAGCTGTGTGAACTGGCTAAAAATAAATTTAAAAAACATTTTTAAATTATAATTTTATGTATAAGGTAAGGAAAAACAGAATGCAATTTGTGTTCAGTTTTTCAAATATTGCACTGTTAAGATTATCTTCCCTTTTTTTTTTTTTTCTTTCTCTCTTTTAGGCTAGCAAAGACCTTCTGCTTGCGTTTTCTCGAGACTTCCTGAGCGGTGAAGGGAACCTTTCCCGCCATCTTGGTTTCTTAGGACTACCTGTCAGTCATATTCAGACTCCACTTGATGAGTTTGATTTTGCTGTAACCAATCTGGCTGTGGACTTACAATGTGGCATTCGTCTTGTGTACGTTGATACAGAATTATTTTGAACTGTTTATTTTCTTTTGTATAATACTTAATATGAGCTCAGCTAAGGCATTAAACTGTGAAATTCCCTTTGTTAGGAGAACAATGGAACTTCTTACTAAAAACTGGAATCTTTCAAAACAACTGAGAGTTCCTGCAATAAGTCGTCTACAGAAGATGCATAATGTTGATATTGCTCTTAATGTCCTTAAAGAGCGAGGAATTCACTTGAAAGATGAAAGTGGTAAGGCCTAGAAATCAGGGTTATTCTAAGTACATCAGCGTACTAGCACAGACTTTAATTCCTTGTTTTATTTGATAGGTGCTTCAATTGACTGCAGGGATATTGTGGATAGACACAGAGAACGAACGTTAGCACTCCTGTGGAAAATTGTCTTTGCCTTCCAGGTATTATTCAATTACTTACTTTGTTTGTTACTAATTAGAAATGAGAGATAATGAAAACACCAGTCTTTTGGGAATATTTGTTGCCTGTGAAAGCCTCTACTGACCAGAGTTTAGACTATGAAATGATCAGCTTTGTATGTTCAAACTGCCGTGCAACCTTCACCTAGATCTGCTAACTGTTCCCTAACAATACAGTTTAGGTAATGTTTTAACTGTGCTTTTTCTTGTATGCATTCATACAAGTTTTTAGAAAAAACTTAACTTTTGAGTTTATGCTGTATGTCAACAGAATTGATAATAAGAGCAAAATAATGTTGGTCTCAAAATGCTGATAAGCTTTTACTAACTGAAAAGGACATTTTGAGGTTACCCTGACAGACAATTGTAGAGTAAGCTCTGAAGCTGTAGTTCTACTTTTTTCCCATTTGTCTGAAACAGTCAATTGAAGAAACATTCTTGAAATACGAATGAAGATTTCTTGGGTATTACTACAGTGGCGTTTCAAAAAAAAAAAAAACCAAACAAACTGGTAGAGGAAGCAAAGATTGTTTTCTTAAGACTGCTTTAAGACTTAACTTGAGTTGGATAGTCTTTTGACAATAAGTATCTAGCTGACAAATCCAGCTGGAAGGAACCTGAAGTGTGAAATGTAAAACAAAATACAAATTGAGGTGGAATTTCACCACTAAGTAGCCAGGAATGGAAGTTCAATTAACTATAGCTAGAGTTTCAAAGGCTTATAGCCACAGAACTATCAGAGTGCCAGAACAACAAATAAAAATTGAATAGAACTATTTTTTAACTTAACTGCTGTTGCAGTATTGAGTAGTTACCTTCCTCCATTTAGCTCTCCTGTATGCATCCGTCAGTTGCATTGCTTTTGATTAAAGAAACAATTTCAGTGAGCAGTGGCTTTATCCAAGTCCTGTGAGTATGCTACTTGTCTCTAAATCTTCTCGCACCATCACAACACCAGCTCAAGCCCTCAGAATACTTTAAATGAGGAGGAGTGGTAAATGGGCTCAGTAGAAATGCAGGCAAGACTCTGAAATTGTTGTTTCCTCTGAAAGTATGGTGAAATTACACAGGCTATTTTGGGGAATTTCCCCCAACTATTAACTAATGAAGTAGCCATTTTACACAGAACAGTGGGAGAGTGCGTTTAGGTTCTTTTATTTGAAGCAGTTGGTAGCGGACACTGCCATCTATGCTGGCAATTCCAGAGTATCCACTACCGATGCAGTGTTTCAGGTACTGCTAAGTAGTTTCTCTTTAAAATGCAGTATCTAAAGCCTCTGCATCCAGCTGCTATAATGCATGGCATGTCAGAGTGATGGTGACATAAATAAAATATCTTTTTTTTCTTTTCTCCCTGATAGGTGGATGTTTTTCTTAATGTGGAAGAGTTGAAAGAAGAAATTGAGTTTTTAAAGAACGCACACAAGACGAAAACACGATTGAGTGCTCTCAAAGCTTTTCCAAATTGTTGTGGAGTGCAAGAAGATGATAGTAGTAACTCCTTACCTCAAAGTTACAGTGACAGTGTGAAGCTGCTGATGGCATGGGTTAATGCTGTTTGTGGATTTTATAATATCAAGGTAAATAGTTTTGTGTACATCTCGGCAAATACATCCTTTGGCTGTCATAAGAATGCTTGTTCTTTATAGACCAGAATTCTTCAAACTATCAAATATGTAGCAGCAGCCAACGGTAATTAATTTCAGATATCTTTCTGGACTTTGTTTAGTCTGATTTGGAATAACTATCTTTCTGTGGGTTTAGCTGCAACTCTCTTTAAACAAATTTGAGCAAAAGGACCTCCCAGTTAGTCTTAGGCATAAAAATGCCTTTTAAAAATAGAACATTTTTGCTGGAATATTAGGTGGTTTGAGGTTTTTTTTTAATGAGCATTCATCCTAAAATTATTTGTGCATAAAATTTTCACCATTTATAGAACTGTGGGAATTAAACTAATGTTTGGGATAAGCGGAATCCCTCTCATCAAAGAGGTGTCTGTTTAGAAGGTCTGTGTTGGTTGTTCCTTCCACGAAGAGAAGCCCTTTACAGAGACTTGTCTCTGGTCAGAATACGGTTATACCTGCTGGTTTTTCTGAAGGCTAAGTTAGACTGATTCAAGTTCAGAACTTAGTTCTGCACTGAATACCTAGTGTAAAGGTACCTATAAAGTTTCTTTAGCATCCTTCTGTAGAAAGATTTATCTTTTTTTTTGTTTCTTAAATGTTTCCCTTGGAGATTTACTGTATAGTGGTTCACACCTCTTTGTTTCTGGTTTCTCACAACTGTATGTCACTATACAGTGAATGTTCAAAGGAAGCACTAGTATGTAATTTTTTTGTCAAAAAAAAGTTGCACTTAGTCACTTTCAAAGATACAAGATAACAAATTCTATATCCAGTTTATACCAATTAACTGGTACAAAAATTCAAGGAACTTGTATCTTACTGTATTTTATTTAACAGGTGGAAAATTTCACAGTGAGTTTCTCGGATGGTAGAGTGTTATGTCATTTGATTCATCATTACCATCCATGTTATGTGCCTTTGGAAGCTGTGTGCCAACGTACAACTCAAACAGTAGAATGCTCAAGAACTTATACAGTGGGACTAAACTCTTCCTCCTCATCCTCTTCAGAGTCTGATACTTCTCTAAATGTAATGGACGGAATGTTTGACCCAAGTAAGTTATTTGACGCACAGAAGTTCGCGTTAAATCTATTTCTCTTATGCACAATGTAATTTGATAAGCGTTTTCTCTTTGCAAATCTGTAACTGCCTCAGTGCTATACAAGGAACTCTTGGACAACGAGGAGAAAAACTTCCAGCTGATCAATGCTGCAGTTTCTGACCTAGGGGGAATACCAGCAATGATTCATCACTCAGACATGTCAAATACAATTCCTGATGAGAAGGTAAGATGCCTTTAGAGGTTGTGTAAACACGTTCTGCTCTTGTGTGAAAGTGTCCTGCTCTTCCATATAGCCCTTAACTTGCTGTGTTCTGTGTTTATATAGGTTGTTATTACCTACCTATCATTTCTGTGTTCGCGGCTTCTGGCTCTTCGGAAAGAAACTCGAGCTGCACGATTAATTCAGTCTGCTTGGAGGAATTACAGGCTGAAAAGGGAACTGAAACTTTCTCAGGTATTCTTTGCCTGTGCAATATTAATAGCTTCTACTTTGAGTAATACTAAATAAAGAATATAAATTTGCTGTTTGGAGTATACAGGTTTATTAGAATAGTATTGGCATTTGAATTCAGAACTACCATTTTTATTATCAAAATATACAGCCTTCTTGGTGATGTAATTTGCTAAAAACACATTCATTGAAGAGTATTCTGAAGTAATTACAGTTTAAAGGCTACTTTTCTTTGTTTTGCATTCTGATTGAAGCATGTCACCCCTTAAGCTCTTTTCCCAATATTGCAAATATAAAATAGTTGCACTGCTTCCTTAAAACAAAAAGGGAGTGGTTAATTTTTAGTTCCTATTAATGTCTACAAGATGAAAAGAGTGATTTAAACTTCTGCATGGATTTATTGTTATTGTTTAGAAGCTAAACTTCATCAGTGTTTTGACTTGAATCTAATGAATTCTAGTATTTTGTTTCTCGCTATTTTGGTAGTTATACCAGATCTTGTGATGGTTTTAAAACTAACGCCTTCAAGGTTGATAAATGCCACTAAGCTGCATGTTATTCAATGTTGGAACAGTGTTCAAGTGAAATGTTCTAAGAATCTGTGGTGTAGAAGGGGGCAGAGGTTATATTTACGTAGTTTTTTTAATCTCCAGTTTCTGCACTTTATGAAAACTATACAACCTTAATGGTGGTGACAAAACATTACCTTTATAACTTTTTATAAAGAACTAATAGTAAAGATGCTGGTAGGGGGAGGGGGAATCAAAACCAAAACCCCTAACATTGCAGGCATTATTTTTTTTTATTTAATCTTACAGTATGTGCTTATGTACTTTGCCCTGTGGTAGGATAGGCTAATAGTAAGATTCTGACAACATGATCTAAATATTGACGTGTTACACTTGTTAGTTGCTTTTTCCTTTTACTTTGGTGTACATCAGCTTGTTACTACAGTCTGGGTTAGTATAAAAACACTGGTTGGTATGTACAAATAAAACTCTGGGCTAGATGGACATGAACTGGTGTGACTGTCTTTGTACTCATATTATTTAAATAGCTGGAAAGCATTCTGGTGTGCTCCATTAGTAAAGAGTATCTTAAGCTCTTATGAATGAGAACTAAAATTGAGACTTAACAGTGGGTTGCTTAGGAGTGCTGAAAAATTGAGTATCAAAGAGGAAGAACTGTAAAGGTGAGGGGATGCAGATTTAAGTGATATCACCCTTTTACAGAGAACTTGGTGCCAAAATATATGTTCTGTCTCAGAATAGTTTTTTTCACTAGGGTAAAGAAAAGAAAAAAAGCTGTGGTATCAACAAGCCTAATTTTTATGAGGTTGCTTTAGATAGTTATTTTAACACATCAAATATTTGAGTGAAAATTCCAATCCTGACTGTTCAGTGGAAATTCACTCTTTATAGGAAAGAGACAGAGCTGCTCGGATAATTCAGAAATCTGCAATAAACTTCTTGTCTCGTCGACGCATCCTGAGGAAGGTGAATGCAGTGGTTTTCATCCAGAAGCACTGGAGAAGATACTTAGCCAGGATGATTTTTTTAGATCTGAAAAAGACAAAACTAGAGGAAGCCAGAAGTAAATCTGCCACAGTCATTCAGGTAATACAATCTAAAATGAGATTACACCACAAGGAAACTCTCTGAATCCTGTAAGAAAACGGCTTGTTCAGGGTCATTTTTTCTGCTTGCAGCAACTGATATCTTCATGAAAATGTATTTCCTTCCCCCCCCCCCCTCCATTTGAGATGTTTTGGTGACTTTCTCTCAAGAGAGAAATGGTAACGTGCTATTACTATTAAATCAACAATTGTTTCTTCTTAGCGAAAATATTTTGGTGTGCCGTGAACATTAAAACACTGGGCCTTAAACCAGTCAGCGTAAGGACTGATCGGATTGTGTTGCTTCCCACTTTGCCGCAGATGAGCGTTACTTAAAGAAGCTTTAAAAGGCAATAAGAATTACTCTTCTAGTGTTATAACACCTGCTGTAGGCACATTCAGAACGGCAGACAGTTACCAACTGGTAGTTGGGCAGTTAATCCTGTTTCTCAAGATGCTTTGCCTGCTATTACCCAAAGCTAAATATTACATCCTTAAGACTTTTTGGAATGGTAATTAAAGAATCACTGATTTATCAAATAGTTTAAAAGGGAATTTTTTGTCACCAGGGCAAATTTAGCTTTTTCCCCAGAGTTTAAAATGCTTAAAAAAAAAGCAATGATTCAAGCATTTGGCTTTTGGTTTTTTTTTACGTAGACATCTGGTCTTATCTTTCTAGGGATTAAGTAGGAATAAAGAAATCTTAAAATGTCTGAGGCTGGTAGTCCTCAAATTTAGGCTTAACTGGAGATACCATGACGAAAACACTAAATATTCTGTTTTTCCCTGCAGGCTTATTGGAGGAGATACACTGCTAGGAAAAGATATTTACAGCTAAGACACTATGTTATTTTTGTACAAGCAAGGATAAGGATGGTGAAGTCTGTTGCTGCATATAAACGAATTGTTTGGGCTACTGTTACAATTCAGAGTCATCTGCGTGCATTTAAGTTGGCAAAGACAGATCGGCAAAGATATGAAATCTTAAAGTCTGCAGCACTTACTATTCAGTCAGCATTCAGGAGATGGAGAAAATACAAAATTCAACAGAAAATTAAAGCAGCTTTAGTGCTTCAGACTTATTTCCGAAAATGGCAATCTTCAAAACTGGCCAAAAGAGAGAGGGCTGCCCTTGTCATGCAGTCTTGGTATAGGATGCACAAAGATCTGAAGCAGTATCTACGTATTAAGCAAAGTGTTATCAGGATTCAGGCTTGGTACAGGGGTCAGCTGGCTAGACGTATGTACCAGGAACGCAGGGCAAAAATAGTGACAATTCAGCAGTATTACAGAGCTTATAAACTAGGAAAAATTGAAAGAGAGTATTATTTGCAAAAGCGTGCAGCAGTGATAGTTCTCCAAGCTGCTCTTAGAGGCATGAAGGCACGTAAACTATACAGGCAGACAAAAGCAGTTTGTGTTATTCAGTCCATGTGGAGAATGAAAAAAGAGAAACTAAGATTTCTACAATTAAAAAAATCTGTTACCGCATTGCAGTCACATGTGAGAAAATACCAACAAGTAAAAAGATACAAAGAGATTAAAAATGCTGCTTCTGTAATTCAAGCTTGGTATAGGGCACACATTGCTTCCAAAAAAGTAGCTGCTTCTTTCCAGAGGATGCGTCTGGCAGCTGTTGTCCTACAGTCTGCCTACAGAGGAATGGAGGCTAGGAAAGAGGCTCGCATACTGAGATCTGTGATAAAAATTCAGTCAAGTTATCGTGCTTATATTGCCCGGAAGAGATTTAAAAACTTGAAAGATGCAACAGTGAAGATTCAAGCTTTTGTAAAGATGAGGCAAGCACATAAGCATTATTGTGCATTAAGGGAGGCAACGCTTTATGTCCAGCGAAGGTATCAGTCTCGTAGATATGCTCTTCAACTTAAAGAGGATTATAGGAAATTGAAGGGAGCTTGCATAAGAATTCAAGCTGTAGTTCGAGGCTATCTTGTCAGGAAACAAACACAAAGGTGGAGGGAGACTGCAATATTTCTCCAGGCACGCTACAGAATGAGAAGGGACAGGCAGCTTTATTTAAGCATATATAGAGCTGCCGTTGTTATTCAAAAGCATTATCGTGCATACAAAAAGCAACTGTGTCAGAGGCAGGAGTTCTTACAAGTTAAAAAAGCAGCTGTGTGCTTACAGGCAGCCTACAGGGGTTACGAAGCACGCAAAAAGCTTAAACTTGAATATAGAGCTGCTATTAAAATTCAGACTGCTTTTAGAGCTCATGCTGCAAGAATGAAATACAAGGCAATGGTTCAGGCGTCCATTGTGATTCAGAGGTGGTACAGAACTTGTAAGACTGGTAACAGGCAAAGACTGAACTTCTTAATGACAAGAGCAGCAGTGATTTCTCTACAAGCAGCTTTTCGTGGCTGGAAGGTACGAAAGCAGATTCGAAGACAGTGTGTTGCTGCTACTAAAATACAGTCTGCCTTCAGAAAATTTATGGCTCTGAAAAAATTCCGACTTATGAACCATGCTGCGCTAACTATCCAGAAGCATTACAGAGCCAGCGTTTTAGGCCAGAAACAACGGCAAGAATATGTTCAGCTGCGTAACTCTGTAGTGCATCTTCAGGCAATATGGAGGGGGAAAACTGTGAGAAAAACAATACAAAAGAAACATGATCTTGCAACAATTATTCAGTCCTATTACAGAATGCATGTAAATCAAATGAAATATAAGAAACTAAAACAAGCCACTCTAGTGATTCAGAAATACTTCAGAGCTTACTGTATGAAAAAAACACAACGTGCAATTTATCTACAAACAAAGGCAGCTGTGTTAGTCTTGCAGTCTGCTTACCGTGGGATGACTGTGAGGAAACAACTGAACAAACTAAACACAGCTGCTACAACTATACAAGCTGCCTTCAAATCTTACCTGGTCAAAAAGGACTATGAAAGACTTAGATCTGCCGCGATAGTAGTTCAAATGCATTACCGTGCAATTATTAATGCTAAATGTCAAAAGCAGAAATATTTGTCTTTAAAAAATGCCACAGTCAAAATGCAGGCGACTTATCAAGGTGTAAGAGTTAGACGACAAATTTGCAGTATACATCAAGCAGCTGTCTGTATCCAAGCCACTTTTAAGATGCATCGCTTGAACATAAAATATCAGGCAATGAGAATGGCGGCAATTATAATTCAAAGACAATATAGAGCATTTTGTTTAGGCAAAGTACAACGTGAAAAGTACTTGCAACTGAAGATGTCTGTCGTCATCCTTCAGGCCGCCTGTAGAGGCATGAAGGTCCGACAAGACTTAAAAACTATGCATCAGTCAGCAGCAATAATACAGTCTTATTATCGAATGCACAAACAACAGAGGGATTTCAGAAAATTGTTGCTGGCAGCTAGGCGGATTCAGCATTGGTTCCGTGCTTGTAAGGGGCGAAATACACAAGTTCACAACTATATGATCATGAAAAGTGCTACACTTCGTCTCCAGGCTGCATTTCGTGGTATGAAAACAAGAAGACTTATAAGAACTGTGAGTGAATCAGCTGAGCTTATTCAAAGAAGATTTAGAGCTTTTCTTGTAAGAAAACATTTTCTTTCCATTAAGACAGCTGCTATTGTAATTCAGAGAAAATACAGAGCAACAAAACTAGCAAAAATTCAGCGTCATAAATACCTCTCTTTCCTTAATGCTGCTGTCGTCATACAGTCTGCTTATAGAGGCTTTGTGGTAAGACAAAAAGTGCAGCAGATGCATCAAGCTGCTACAGTTATTCAAGCAACATTAAGAATGCGTAAAATTTACATTTCTTATCAAGCTGTCAGGCTTGCTTCAGTAGCCATACAGCAACGTTATCGTGCTTACAGGGAAGGGAAGCGTGTGAGAGAAATATACTTGAAACTGCACAATTCTGTTTTAGTTCTTCAGGCTGCCTATAGAGGAATGAAAGCAAGATGCTTCTTGAAGAAAAGACATGAGGCAGCACTTACAATACAGAGAAACTACCGAATGTATAGGCAGTACCGCCATTACAGAAAAGTTCGGTGGGCAACCCAGCTAATACAGAAGAGATTCAGAGCCAATAACCTAAAGAAAATTGCAGTACAGCATTACTCTTCATTAAAGAAAGCAGCGACTTGTATTCAGAAGGCTTTTCGAGACACGCGAGCAAAAAAACATCATCAAGAAATGCACTGTGCTGCTGTTGTTGTTCAGAAAAATTTTAAAGCTTTTAGAGAACGTCAGAGATACCTCTCTCTTAAAGCAGCTACTCTTGTCTTTCAGAGAAGATACAGAGCTTTGATTCTGTCAAGACAGCATGCTTCAGAGTATCTTGCTCTTCGCAGAGCAATTATTCATGTACAGGCTGTGTACAGAGGTATCAGGGTGCGGAAGAGTATTGAGCAGATGCATTTAGCTGCTAGTATGATACAGTCAGTCTACAAAATGCGCAGGAGTAGAAGGGCCTATCAACATATGAGAACTGCAGCTATTGTTATACAGAACTACTATCGATCCTACATTAAAGGAAGGAATCAACAAAAGGAATATCTGACCATGAAGCATTCTGCTCTTGTTATTCAAGCATCATACAGAGGCATGAAGGAACGACAGAAACTGAAAATCATACATGTTTCAGCAATTGTAATACAGTCTAGGTATCGTATGTACATACAGCATAGATATTACAAACGGTTGTGCTGGGCTGTCAGAGTTATACAGCAAAGGTTCAGAGCCAAAATGGCAAAAGAAGCTGATATGGAAAACTATGCAAGAATAAGAAAGGCTGTCATTTGCCTTCAGTCCTCTTTTCGTGCTAAAAAAGCTAGGCAGTTGTATAAAACCAAGGTTGCTGCACGGTGCATACAATCATTCTTACAAATGCGTGTAGAGAGGAGGCGTTTTCTTCAAAAGAAAGCAGCAGCAATAATGATCCAGTCTATGTTCCGATGCCAAAGAATGAGGACTCGCTATAAGTTGATTCAGAGTTCAGCAGTTGCTATTCAGAGGTGGTACAGAGCATGTCACCAGGCTCGTTTACAGAAAGCGGAGTATTCTGCTCAAAGACAAGCAACAGTAATTATTCAGTCTGCCTTCCGTGGTATGAAAGCAAGAAAAATAGCAAGACATAGACGAGCTGCAAGAAAGATTCAGTCTTTTCTTCAGATGGCTGTCCAGCGTACAAAATTTATTCAACTTAGAACAGCAGCTATTACGTTACAAGCCTATTACTTAATGCATAAAACTAAATCACAGTATACAAGCTATAAAAAAGCAGCAGTTGTCTTACAACGATGCTACCGATCCCACTTGACTGTGAAATACCAAAGAACAACTTACTTGCAAACCCGGAGGAACATTATCATTGTGCAGGCTAGAGTCAGAGGATTCATTGAAAAGAAGAGGTTTCACAAGATTAAAGAAAGCACAATAAAAATTCAGGTACTTTTTTCGGGTGTGGATGTTTTTTCTGTGTTTTTTTGTAAGATTACTGCTCTTGCAAACAGTAGTTTAAAGCTATGTGTTAAAGTAGAGTCAATTTCTGAAGTATACTATATGACAGATGCATACAGCTTGCTACCACAGTGCACAGAAATGGGCCTTAGTTCTGTTTTGTCTTTCCTTGCTGAGGTACTCATCTTAAAAAGTAATGTTCCCTTTTTCTTCTTGTTTCTCCCCTAGAATTTTACCACTTTGTATGAGTTCTGATACTTGTGTGTGTTTCTGTGTTTCTTCTAGGATTATCTTTGTCCTAACTGGCTTTCTCCTATATGAATGTTGGTAGCTTAGTGAATGTTTCCTTTGATTGGAATGGGAATAAAGGCTGTCTTGACATGTTGAAATGAAGGGGGGACTGGTATTGAGTAGAAAACGAAGTAAATGGCAAAAAAGGCATGACTGCTACATTTAAGACTCCTATTTAGGAAGGCGTGAGTAAATCAATCAAGTTAGTTCTTCCAGATTTATTAAATGGCCCTAGACTAATTTGAGTGCCTAGATAACATTTTGAAGCGCAATGTAAGGAGAAAAATTGCATTCTTACTGTATGTTTCAGTTGGTACCTTGGGTGGTGCCACATGAAACTTAGTGTGAAACTGTATCTGTGGTTTCTCAGAGGCACTCTAGGGAGTGGGAAGTATTTAGTTTGATGTTTTTTCCTTCCATTGTTGATGTAATAAAAGTGTGGTTAGCAAGAAGTAATGAGAAATTGTTCTTCATCTCCATGTAGCAAGCTAAACATCCATCTAGTGTGACTTCAAAGAACCTTGGAAGACTTGTTAGTCTGAAGTGCTTTTTCATTGTTTTTTTTCAATTATTTCTTTCAAGAATGAGGGAGGAAGGTATATTTCCTTCTTTATATTAATTATGATTTGTATGCAGTGGGAGTAGACTTTTTTCCCCCCTCCCGGGAAAAGCTTTAAGTGACTTCCTGTGGTGGACTTAGTTACTTTACCCTGAGGGAAAGGGTTTCTTTTCAGGGTGTTACTGGAATGAAAGGGTTTTTTTCCACCAAATCAGGGAAGAAAGGGAAATAAATAATCTCTCCTAATAATTTCTTAGGTTGTTATTACTATCTTGTTGCCGAGCACATGCTCT
>Ga0181612_162268_pt1 | contig 19780 bp, 12 predicted proteins | sample HoacroProtozoa21_FD_119630 | JGI IMG/M metagenome (GOLD analysis project Ga0181612, IMG submission 119630) | Hoatzin crop microbial communities from Cojedes, Venezuel. Combined Assembly of Gp0051906, Gp0051904, Gp0051908 | reverse complement strand
TAAAATTTAAATGTCTAAGCATATTTTAAAATATGATGCTTTTCTCCTATGCCTTCATTTCTCTGACTTGTAAGTATGGACAACGTTACTCTAAAAATTCTAGGCTAAACTTTTCCTCCAGTTTGTAAAACTTTGGAACATTTTGGGACATAAGCATGAGTGAAGTGCAAAGTATTATTAGCATTACGACTATTTCTTGAGCTTAACTGCTTTCAGTTCTTAGTTCTTTTAATAGCTGATGTGTGAAGTCTAACAGTGGAAAAACCAGAACATAGTATTTATGGAGCACTTTTTATCTTCAAAGCACTGTGCAAATGTGAAATGGTGGCAAAATTTTTGACTGCTGCAACATGTCCAACTTTTAAAGCTGTTTATAGAAGACATAAGAACTAGCAGCCACTCCTTCCTATTTGTATGTGAATAAAGCACACAATTTGACTAGGACATTGAGCAACATAAATAGTCATATCATAGACTGTCTTCATGTTATCACACCCATGCTCTCCATGCTTTTGCAATACAACATCACCATGCAGGAAACCAACAGGAAAACTATGTGCTAATTCTGAAATTCTACATCACACTGAATGCAAAACTGACTACATCTATCAGATACCCTTCTGCCAACTATTCCAAAATGCTGTGATTATTACTGCCTTTGGCACTTCAACAGAAGAGAGAGGCTCAAATACTCTGCTCTATGTTACCTCTCTGCTTGCATTGACTTTAAAAAAAAAAAAAGACAAGCAGGATTAAAGAGGTGTAAATAACATCTGAATTTAGCCTCCCACTACCTCATCTTTTAAAAGTAACTTCCTAGAGCTATGATGTCATTTTCTTGACCCACACAATTTGAGCTGTCTCGAGTCCCTTGGATTTTGATTACAGAATGGTATTGTCTTCAGCTGTATCTTCTGTTCTGGTGTTTGTTTTTTTTTTTTGAAAGGAATTATGTTTGAAAAGTCCACTCTCTTGCCCCTATCCCTTCAAGGGATCTGACATCCCTTACTTTGGATGTCAAAAAGATTACAGCAGTTGGGAAAGGCCAAGTAGAGAAACTGCCATTCTGGAGCTACTGCTTGCAGGAACTCTATAAGCCTGTATTTGGATCAGGCCATAATGCAAAGCACAGTCCTGTGCTCTTAAAAGTTTGCATGCTGTACAAAATCTACTGTTCCCATAGAAATTAAAGTTTTCCTATAACCTGGAAAAGTCGGAAATGAAAATAGCTGCCCTGAAACATTACTGCATGAGCTAAAATGATGCATTTGTTTTCTTGCTTAGAGAAAATCTGAAACTGGCAAACAAAATCTGAAGTTAGTTCATCACAAAATCCATCTGGGAGAACTTGAAGATTGTGGTAACTGTGAAATTGAAGAGTGGGGGTGTTGTTTTCTTTTGGGATTGTTATGAAAACTAAACCTGGAAGATATTGCAGATTATTTTTCTTAATATCAGGAAAGAGGAATTTTGTGCTGCTACTTTCCCCAACATAATCTTTCACTATAGCTTGCAAATCTTTTACAGTCTAGAACCAGATTCCATCTGTTCCAGTAAGAACTGAGCTCTTAATATTTGGCTGCTGCAGATTTTGAGTTTATCAAGTTTGTCTCATAACCTTTATGAAAAAACTTCAGAGACACAACTAAATTTTAAGAGAAACATTGTTTTTCCAGTCATGGGATTGAAACTCAATATGCTGTACCTGGAAAACCAGGATAAACTAAGAGAAATGGCATTCCACTGAAACCGCAGAGAAATGATGAGTCTATATTTCATATCTCGGCATACATGTAAGACTATAGCTCATCCAGTGGATCCACAAGCACGGAGCACTAACCCGCATCAGGCCAAAACTCAGAGTGTGCAGCCCATCTGCCCCTCCCGATAGGTAAGAGAGGAATCTTCTCCGTGGGCTAGCTGGGCTCGGCAGGCTCCCCCCAAACTGGACGAAGGTGACCCATGCCTGCAGGACACAACCAGCACAGCTGAGTCACTTAGAGCTGGGGCCCAAGAGGAATGCTAAACTGAGAGACTTTTTAGGGTAGGTCCCAAATTATCTAAATAACTCTTGAGGAATGTATTGTAGAAAAAGAGTCTGCCACTCATTGTTATTTTTCCCCAGAATTACACCTTGAAAACAAAGTATATATGGTTTTCACACTTCTCTGGTTAGAATTGCTGTCATTTCCAGTGACTCAACACTGTAATTCATGTTGTACTTTTAACTGTTACTTGAATCCTAAGAGCATATTTTTCCTGGGCAAAGTATGAAACATTGCTCTTGTAGTTACAGAGAGTGAGCAGGGGAGCTGAAAAATGAAGGCCTTCACGCTTTGAGGAAGAGGCCATGAAGAGCCTGGTTTTCTGCCATCTTCTCATTCACATCAGCACCAAGGGGCAAAGAATTAGCAACAAGAGATAGGCCAGTGACAATTCAGATTAAAGCCTTAAAGTCTCTTGGTGACCTGTGTGCAAGACCTGGGTGTAATCAAAAGTTGCTGTTACCCGATGGTTCTTCAGGCAAGAGACCATTGGGTTTCAGTCAACTTCTGCATGCTTACACCTCCCAAAAAGCACTACCACCACTAGTATCTCACCAGGCAAGCTCAGTGCAAACATCAAGTAAAAGTCACAAGAAATGCTCCTGTGTTTCAAACTGGTTTCTCTGCAATAAGGAAAGAAATTTTGCATGCATAAGAGAAACTTGCATTGATGTTATTACCTACGTTGTACCCAGCCATAGGGAATGGGGATACTCATGCTCCTGAACTGCTCATCTGTATGTCTTCCTTCCACAGAAGGAAAAGTGGAGACTTTCCAGAGGGTTTTTTTTGTTGTTTGTTTCTTTATCTTTGTTAGGTTATTTGTAAAAAGTAAACTGGGATTAAAAGGTATGTTGTTAGATGGGATTCTTACTGGTCTAGTTTAAACCTTTAATTTAGTTTTGAACTCGGTGAATATCTTGACTCTAACTCCACTCCTCCTCCCTCCTGCTTTCCTTTGAAAGGAGTAAGGGCATGGAAAATGCCCATTTCCTCTGTTCAGAATATTATTTAGTGAATCTATTGTGAGAAATTTAAGTCATAACAACCTCAAAAGGACATTCAATATGACCCTGTAATAGTAGGTCATTAAGTAATTATCTTCTGAAAATAAAACACGCTGGCATCTGTTAAATTTACTCCAGCCTTTTTTACAACACCAAGGTGACAATTTATAGTGAAGCATTATATTAACCTGAGATGAGCATGATCTGAGTGTTTCCAGTAAATTCTGGCAAGATAGCACTGGTTAAGACCCCAACGCAGATGACCTGCATGTGCTGCCTAGTTCTGGTTTCTAAAGAAGTCACCCATATGAAATTATCACTCAGTCCAATACTCCTCTGAACGCACGTCCAGCTCATCTGTACAGAGCAACTCGACAAGAGGATGTTCTTTCACCAGGGGCTGGAGAGTATGCAAGTCACAGAGCCAAAGAACTTGAAGGGGAGGGTTTGTGCCAGGTAAGAAAGTCCAATGGTGAACATTAATCTTACGGAAAGTTGGTGATTATATACAAAACCTACCTTATTAAGGTCTAAGAATTCCTCTCTCACGTATGACAGTTGCCACTCCTGAAGTCTTTTCTGCAAACTACACAGCAGTATTTGGGACTTGCAGCATTCCCTTGGTAGAATACAGGGCACAAAGGGATGTTACAAAAATTGAACAAAATTTTAACATGTGTTAAGTGCATTTCCTAGGATCACATACCTAGGTACAGAGGGCTCTTGTACTAGTTTGGCTGCAAGTCAACAAAACACTTCTACCTACATCTTATTTTCTTATGTGGACCTATGTACTGCTGCCTGAAACACAATTTCAGGAGCTTTACTGATTAATTACTGATTTTAGCATTTACCTGTCTGCTAAATTGGGACTTTTTACAGACAGCTAACATCTTTTGTGAAACTCATTATTTTTCGATAGTTCGGGGAGAAAAATAATTATTTCATTAACACTTGAATTTCTTCCCTTTTTGCAGTACCCAAAGGTATGTTTCACTATGTTCTGCAGTATCTTAATGTTTTTTCTGATGTATCTGTTTACTACACGTATATTGAATTACTCCCTGAACAATAAATCAACCACTGTCTTGAATACAAAACGATTTTCCTCACACTAGATCTGCAATGTACAAGTTCCTTTTAGACAATCCCAAGAGTAACAGCTGGCTGACAATTTAAGCAAGTCTGTGATATTAACCAGTGAGTGCAGTCCAGACACACATGCCAGGGAAGAAGGATGCTTATGACCAACCGAAAAACGTCTGTGCCACAACATCATTTCTACAATTCTACTAAATGAGAAAAAGTCACATTTTTTTCCTCAGCTGCGGTAGGCAAAGCGTTGATTCCAGCATCGCATGCACATTACAAGTCTTTGCATCCACAAAATGCTTACTTTACCGGATGCAATGGGAAGAACTGTGTAAACGCTGCAAAGCTTCCCAACGTACCACTCTGCAGCTAACTCCTGTGGATGGACCTGCACGCTTTTGTAAACCTCACTGTGGGATTAGGACATTTACCAAAGCTCTGATTTCTTTCCTGCAATGTTGTATCTATTGTATACCAAGAGTTCTGCAGGTGCATGATTTATCCAGCCTGTCATTAGCTACAATACCCTGCAAACAGTTTTTATTTTGTGCTGGAGAAACAAACACACCTCCCATAAATTGTTTTACTGCTGATTGGGGAAAAGGCTCCTGCTCCCTTAGCAATAGAATAGCTTGCTTTCTCTGATCACGGAGTTCTAATTTCCAGCATAACAATCTGAAGTTCAACACCATTTCTTATGGAATTAAGTAATATAGGGAAAATTATAGCTTACTTTTTTCCAATATCACGCCTGAACTCTCATTATCTGTCAAGTGCCAACATGTCTGATCGCTTGAGGGACATTACAGAAAAACACAGCCCGTAAAGATCCAGCTGAGGGAACACAGGAGGAGGAAGTAAATGTCAATTAAATCCAATGGACAAAATTCTCTTTTAAAATCAAAACAAAAACTCCATATGAATTTTGTTACTAGGATCCGGATTTGCCAAAGATTGCAGTTTGGCTGAAAATGTTCAATGAACATTTTAAAAAGCAAGGAAGCAAACTGGATATCCAGCAAATCCAGAAATGAAAAGCAATTTCTTACTCAGTGAAATCATACTCAGAGAGGCCTTTCACTCAAATTAAATATTCATAGAACCACATATATTGTATATGACACATCTGAATGTGAAAAGGCTAATATCCTCTGGCTTTTCCAGTACTCCACTAATCCATTAGAAAAGTAATAGTCAGTCTAACCATTCTGTGACTTCAGTAGGAGGTATGAAAAATACAAGAGAAAGCAGAATGAACTACAAAGAAAAGAAGAAAATAAGAAGTAAGACATATCCAAGACCAGCTCTCAAGGTACTAAAAATCAATTTCAGCTGCCCCAGATATCTGTTGAGCATCAAATACAGAACAGAAGAACATGAACACAGGGCTACAGAATTGCACAGAAAAGCTGCTTTTTCTTCCCTTAAGCTTTGGGCACTCATGCCACAGAAGAGAGAGAGAGAGATCATTAATTTATTGAAAGGGATGAGTAAATTATGACTGGAAAGTTGACTACAAGCTATCTGAATACAGTGTAGGAAAGACTGGTTTTCCAGGATACATCAATACATGGCTACAGGTTTCCTTAAAAAAAAAGGTAAATCTCAATGAAAAATGACATTAAAATTCCCAATGTAAAAGACAACAGAAATACCTAAGAGATAATGTGTTGAGGCACAATAGCTCATGGGATTTTGCTTTGTTTTGTTTTTAATCCCCTGAGGAAAAAAAAAAAAAAGGCAATGAAAAGCTATTAAAATCCAAATAATTCTGCCGATTATTGACAATCCTGTAGTCTAAACTAGTGGGAAGGAGACACGGGCATCAACAAACCAAAATACTATTAAGTCAATGAAAAACTTAGTGAATATCTTAAATGAAGGAATAAAGCAGCACGAGGTAACACATGCTGAAGGTTTGATCATGCAAAGCTTCTCTGACCTTGGTCAGCACAGCATTTAAAATAATGGGACTACTCATGACCTTAAAGTAAACAGCGAGTATAAGCAAAGAGATCCCTGACCCAGCTTTGTAGAATCTACTCCTAAAGTTAAACACAGTTCTCTCATGCATATTTGTCTACTGCACATAAAGCGCTATCATGTGGCCAGATCATAAAAGAAAACTTCTCTCTAGATAATGTCAATCAAATGTTTCTAAATATATAAAAACACATTTTCTTTCAAGTGTCGATGTGAATGCAAATAAGCCACCTTCCCCTCATAGTACCTTTCCTTCAAAACATAAACCATTCCTTTTGTTCTTATCAGCTAACGATCAAGAGTTTTATGGGCTGACTTGCATTTTGGCTGTGCCGCCAGTGTTTCAGATTGACATTTTATACTCTGTGCATTGGTCAATAAACCAAAATAAAAACAACAACAACAAAACTCCAATAACTTACATTTAAGTAAGGCTACTGCAGCAAGGAAAACTCACACAGGCCTGAAAACAGCTTCAGTTTTTGCGAAACTACACTGCTGAGAAAAAATAATCCCAACACATTACACATTGAGGGGCTTGAAGTGGAAAGCAGAGATCTTCTGAATCCTGTTGGAGGGTGCTCAAACAAGAGAAGTCATCGACCCTCGAAGCAGGAAATCCAGCTGAGGCTCCTCAGCGTCTGGCATGGGGACCTGCACTTCTCTGCTTAGGAAATACTGACAGCTAGGGGAATAACTCCGTGCAGCTCAGCCTAAGGGATTTTTCTGCCCCGGTGCCCAATGGTATGAGGAAGATTCAGATTCTTCCCACTGAACTTCAACATCATAAACCTGACAGGCAAAAGGAGGGGGAAAAAGATGAAGGAAAGCTCTGCTTCTGTGTTTCTCCCTGCTGTAATCAGACCCCCCTTTCCTATCCCCAAATGTTTGTTAACATGTTAAAATCGAGATTTTAAAATGTAAGTACAGCAGTCATGTCCAGGCTACAAGAACCAGATGAGAGATGAGGAACAGAGACTGAGGACAAGAGAGAAGATGACCAGAAACCACAGCAGGAGGCTCCGAGGATAAACAGATGCCACCCAGTCTCATCTGTGTTTTCTGGTTTGTGGTTTTGAGCCTTCTTCTCAAAAGCCTAGACATGGAATGAATGCAGATGGAGACTTCTGTCACATTGTTCCCAGCTGGTTTAAAACCTCCACTTCTCAAGTCAAATCCTTTCTGGAGTTGATGACTGCATTTCCAAAGCCTGAGAACGGATAGAATTTCTTACAACTCTATAAGGACACTGGGCTAAAAATGCTAGAGGATTAACAGCAAATGAAACTAATACAGTTACCATAGAAATTCCTTTAAAAGGAATTCCATATTTCATATTTCTCTGTCAGTATATAGATTCTGCAGCTATGTGCTTAGAATACACATTTCAGGAAAACTTCCCATATAGCATATTCAGATGTACATTGTATTTCCTGACACGTGTGGGTGTCACAACCTTACAGCAGAAACAGGAAAAACCAGTAATATTAACAAGATGTGTACAGAAGCTTACAACATTAGTTAGCCTATCATCTACCAAAACAGTTCAGAATGACTGGTGGGAATACCTCTGAAGACTGCTAAAAGATATTTTTAGAGATACGTTGTTTGTTCAGTTAAAATGTATTTTTAAAACTCCAAGAATCACCTACACATAGCTTTGTTATTATTTAAGTGCAACTTTTAGTACCTAGTGAGCTGTTATGTAGATAGTAAGACAGCAAGTTAATGGGTATAGATGTAGAAGAAAAGAATCTCGCCTACTATGCTTGGAAAAAAGGGATAGTCTTTCACCTAAAGCGGAAAACTATGATTTGGAAGATCAAAAATCACCATTAGCTCTGAAATAGGCTTCTTATGCAACTCAAACTTTCCAAAACTCTTTCCCGGTCTCTCTAACAGGGATTTTACTACTTCCTCTTCTGCACCCTTTGGGAGAGGGTATGACATCTTTTGTCCGTTCATACAGAACAGCAACATTCTAAATCACCAAATCAATCACCAATCACCTAATCAGCAAATCAAGTTTTTTTGCCAATTTCCAGTTACATAATGAGTATAAAAGCTACTATAATTAGGAATAAATACAACACGGAGAGTCTTCCAGTTATTCACATATATATACATAAGCACAATTAAGTGAAATAAAGAAGAACACAGGCAGAATACAGAGGACATTTCCAATGATGTCTGAATCTATTGGCATAGTAATTTCTTAAGGAAGCTAATAGCAGAACCACGATGGTGGATTTAAGAAAGCCAAAGCACATACAAAAGCAAAGATGGGGGAAAGTAGATTTGAGGAGCTGAATCATAATAATCGAGCTTTGCTCCATCCCATTTATCTATGTATATTTACATGGAGGAAAAAAATGGGGAGATATTCTTTAAATCATAAAGATAACAAACAGAAGTTGTTACAACTTTTTGAATATTCTTTTTAAATTTTGTATTTTAAAAGAAATATCAGAAACATTGACTTCAGGGAAAAAGGTGGTGTGTTTTTTTTTAACTGACTGCTCCTAAGATTTTATGTAACGAGGATGAAGAAAGGCACAAGAAAAAAGATGCTGTTCTACAACTTAAACATGAAAGAAAAATTTTATCTTTTATTCTAAAACCAAAATATAACTAGGCCCCTAATTCCTCTGATTTTAGAAATATCTGTTGTAGACTGTCATACCCAAATGTTTGCAGATGCTGCTGCACAATTGAATAGTCAAACTGCTGAAATATTTGATACCATTGTCAACCTGTTAACAAAATAAAAATTATTAAATGGACACCAAGATCTGAGGTTACCAATTGTTTTTACAGTGCTCTCTTTTCATTTTACAGCTCTCTCTTTTATAAAGAAAAATACATATTTTCTAACTAGATTTACCTAATAAGAATTGTTAACTTAGATCAAATTGATAGAACGTGCATATTTTTTTTGCCACTGCCTTAAAAATCTGATTTGAAACAGAAACATTTTAATTCTTACCAAATTCTCTAGAGAAATTATTAGTTAATGCAAACCAATATAATTAATTTACACAAAACTTTTTATTTATAAAACTTAAATTTTAAGAAGCAGAATATTTTACTCTCAAAAATAAACATCTGATTGCAACCCCAAATTTAAGAAGAAATTCACAGGTATACAGTTGCCATAAATACAGTAGAACACAGTTGTGGTAAGACAAATTTTCAGTAATTGTTTGATTTCATGGATCAGAGGATAGCCAACTTGGTAGATGAAGCAGCAGATATACTATTTATTTGTTTCTTTAACATCAGAATCATACAGTTTGACAAGACTCTGCTAAACATTCATCTGCAAACATTTGGTGACTTTCGGATATGCCATTCAGGTGCTGGACATCAATTTTGTTCCAGATGCTAAGGTCCCAATGCATCAAGATCCTTACGCATATGCATAACTGTAAGCATAGGAGGAAGTCTGCTGAAGCCCAGAGGATTCATTACGGTACCAGAATCATACACAGATTTTCATCTGAAAAGCTTAAATATCTAACAGAATTGATCCTGCGCTGAAGACAAAAATTTTCTTTCTTTGCAGGAACAAAAAGATGGAGATTTAGATATAAGGGGGGGGATTTTGTTTGTTTTAAAAAGATATAAATCGTCATGATGCAGGCTATAAAACAAGGCTAGGAAGATTAATACTCTCTGGGCAGCATACTCCACTCTTATTATCTACAGGATATCTTGCACCTTGTTCTGAAGCACTTAGCAATGGCTCATGGAACAAGAGATGTTTAATGGTCTGATATGGCCTTGCTGCATCGATCACTGTGATACAGCAATCAAAACCAGAGGGTGCGTATGGCCCTATTTGATCTTTACAAGAGAATTCCACTATGCTAATCTCTAAAACATATCATCAGATTATTTATTTCTCTCCCTTGTGTATTTCCTTCCTTAAAAATGAATAAATCAATCAATACAGCCATCATGCAAAATTTCTGAACTTAAGGGAAGTCAATAGTGTTTTGTAAGTGCTCAGCAGAACACTGCCTCTGTGCCTATCGGGGCTGCAAATTGTGAGGGGCCCTATATGACCTTCTTCTTTTAATAAACTCATTTTTGGAAAAAGCACACACATTCATTATGTCTCCTACGTCCTGGAGGAAATATTGGTGCAGCTGAGGTCTTGAGACAGAAGACTCAACAACAGGAACGAGCAATTGAAGTATAGCACCGTCTTGATTTTTCCTTCAATATGCTTCTACACAAGCATTCGTCTTACTTACTTTCTATTAGGGCTAAATTGTTCAAAAGATGACTCAATCACTGTACCTTTAAAAAAATACCTATTTTTGCATGAAAAAGGATGACCAAACAGAAAGAAACGGTTGTGTAATTTGTACTTCAACACTTACATTTGCCTTTGAAAATTCAAGAATTTGCAGACAAAGTAGGTCTAAGTAGGCAAGGTGGATTTAGATTTGAAATTATGACCAGCTTCAGGCTATTCCTTAAAATCTTGGGTATCTAATTCAGTGTACTCATGCCTCTTCCACTTCTCTCTTCGCTTATTGAACACACTTCTGAAGTTTTTTTCACTTCTCTTTAGATATTGTGAACAGTTTAAAGTTAGGTCAATATATGAAGAATCGCCACTTGAAAATTGCACTGTTATAATTTGACTCTCAGGAAACAAACAACAATTTACAGTACCAGATTAAATGGGTAATAAAAGAGTTTGACATTTATAATGGCCAACAAAGCTTCAGTACCCAAATGCCTGACATGAAGGAATCTACTTTTATTAATTGCCTCCAATAAAGAGCACAGACGTCTCCACTGAGATTTTTCTTTTTTTTTCCTTTTTTTATTTTTTTTACTTTTCTGGATTGACTGAGTTATGCTGAGATAGATAACCATAAATTTGTAACATACTTGAGAGAAGAGATTGTGGACTGTTTTTTGTTTACCACTAAAACTTCAATATATTTTCAAGTTTGCAGAGTAGTTTCCCTAAGGTCCACTTTGCATTTAAATAATAATACTAATCATCATCATCATCAAAGTGAACCTTAGGGAAAATAACAATAACTATAACAACAACAACAACTACTACTATTACCATTATTATTATAAACCAAAACAGTCACAAGCTTGTCCCAGTTAGAAGGATGGGGGAAGTTAACCGGGGAACAAGAATTCATGCTAAAGTCCCAAACTGAGCAGCAGCAGCACTGTGAAAAGGGTTTCAAAGAGAAAGCCACCTGCAATACACCGTTACATGCTTCATTGTCACCACAAAACCCAGATGTGCTGCTACTTACTCACAAACATGTTCTAGTCAGCACGCTCTATTAGCATCTCGAAAGAGTTTAGTATTTCCTTACAAAGACTTAATTCTGCAATTTGGCAAATAGAAACACCCAAGGGTAGCCCTCCTTCTACTTAATAATTGACAACTTGCCCAAGGAATCCACAATCTAGGGTTTTCCTTCTTCCCAGTACAATTTAAAGTCTACAAACAGCAACATGTGTTTGTCACCAATTTTTCATGTATCAGTGAAGAAAGAGGTGATAATCTGAAAAATATCCACAGATGACTAAACCTGGGTGAAACTTTGAAAATGACAGGAAAACAGCTGGCAACACTTCCAGACAGACTTTGCTATGCAAAGATTACAAAGAGAGAAACCCTATTCTTGCTTAATGATATCTACCAGTAACATGAAGAAATACTGAGAGCTATACAATCATGGGACACTCCACCTAACATTAACTATTCAATAGATAAAAACCACTATAGGCCACTGTGAAAACCAGCAAGTTTCTTCTATCGAATATTCCCTAATGGTCGTAAAATGTCCCAGTCACTCTGAGTGTGTTATCAACAATGCACAGGTTTCTTCCTTTTAATGTTACCCCAAACTAGGGAGAAACGGGAGGAGTCAAGTAGAAGATCTACTTTTTGACTTTTTCTTCCAAGGGGGTGCAATGAAGCATCAGTCTGACGTGAGCAGATGCTAAATCAATTCTTTTCGCCTGTTGTGTCTGAGAGAGAAGGTTGTAGCTAGAGAACACAGTTCAATTGCTAAATTAATATTCACACTGTAGTTCCACATTTCTACCCCAGAATGAAAAAGGTCAGATCATGTGGAGACAGATCTGGGGGAGGAAGCCAGCCACTGAAAGGAGAGCTAAGAGAGCTATAGCCATGTTGTGTAGTGCAGAGAGTGGAAAGATCACACAACGAAGCACTTTGACTTCTTGCCAGGTATACCCTGTGAAATGAATTTCAAAATAAAGTTTAAATTACAGACGGCTTTTCCAAGCCTTTGCTGGCATGAGCACTACTGCGCAAAAGCTGTGATACCAGCAATTAGGGATAGCAGAATCTGAGACATTAAGAGAAACTTGTTGAGCAGAACTTAAAATATCTAAATATTTCTCCTAAATATTCACCGAAAGAAGAAACAGAAATTGCTTTGGCTCTGCTTGCCTTTAAGTTTGCACCTTCTGGATTTTTTTGGAAAATATTCACAGACATTAGTTCAGAACTTCTATAAACATAATACTAATTCATGTCTAAAAGCATCAGGAACAGGGAGGCTAAAGATAGCAATTTTTTAAAATACAGCATGTGGTGTGCCAGCAACACAGTCCTACAAATTTTATGTTTGTCCTATCTGTCCAAGCAAAACACGTTGTGAGCATCTAAACAAAGCTCCTTGAATCCCTCGCTTAATGTTTGCAAGGAATGCCAACGTAGAAGCATTTGCTGAAAGAATTAACTTGACGAAAAGAAAGCATACACATTTAACAAGTGACAAATCAGGCAAAGTACTTCAGTCCTGTCTTAAATGACCCTTATCCCATATTAGCATTGACCATTCATGGTAACAAATCCAAACTAATAATTAACATTTTAAAACGACATGTACTATCCACACAAATGCTAGCAGATAGACTATGCATAGCAGAAGTGACCACTGCAATGAAAAATGGCATAGAATTTTTCCAGAAAACCTTGAAAACTGTTAAAGAAAAGATGTATTGAATAAATGAGTTCCTGGTACTTATTAGAAAATTATGCTTGTCCTAAATACCTATCATTCACCAGCTAATGAACCTGTTTTAAAGTAGGGCAGAAACAGTTCTACAGTCTCCAGCACTGGACTCCAGTGACAAAAATTATTTGGTACCCTTTAACTCCCAACAGAAGATGCAGAAGGTATGAAATGTAAATACAAACAAGTGGGCTGGCTCCTGCTTCCATGGGGTCAATGAAAAAGTGCCATTGGTACAGCTTCAGGAATGATTTATTTTTAAAAAGTATCACCCGAATGCTCTCTAATGGCTCCACCAAGGTGCTTGCCACTGTCCCCACCTCCTTCGTCAGGTCTTCTAGCATACAGAAGTAGAAGAAAGTAGAAGTAGTAACGAAGTAGATGTCCAAGCCATGCTCTGACTAGTATGAGGTTAAATTTCCATAGTTCCAGTTTGCTGCAGGAACTATTTCAGCTCTTTGTAAATCTCACAGCACACAGACTTTGCCTTTTACTTCTCCTGCTGGGTCTAGCTGAGGATTGAGGCCCACAGCTGAATTCTGAGTATCCTTAAAGTTTGTGGATCACAAATTGCAACAGATGTCCCTGCTGTGCATGGAGTTTTGTTTAAAGGTCCATCTGCCTGCAGACTGAGATCTGGGATTCTTTGTTCGCATCGTGCAAAATCAGATCTTTCAGAGCAGTCACCATAAAAATGCAGGGATTTTTCTGAGGGGTAAGGAAGATCAGTATGTTGCATAAGTTCCTCCCTCTAAAAAGAGAAGTAGCTGAGACCGTCTCAAGGTTTGGCAGGACACAATTCTTCATGTTAACATCGCTTCCACAGAATCGGTTGCCTGCTGCAGGAAGGAAATGGGTATGTGCACCTATGGCTTTTTTCTTTAAACCCCATACATCACACTGCAGTGCTCTCCACTTCTGGGGGCGTGGGGAGCCACCTCGGCACAGCTAGATGCGGTACGTGGGCCCAGCAGTGGAACACAGGGTCCGGACTATGGTCATTTAGAGCAGAAAGGCACAGAGACTAGAGCACCAGTATATTTAGCAAAATTATTAGGTATGTTCCCAAAATCAGAGCAAAATAAGATAGGACAATGAAATGACAGATGAAATCAGAATGGAAAAGAAGTGAGAGACTATGAAGGAATGAAAATCTGGAGATAGGAAGAAAGAATAACAGAAAGGGTACATATGAAAAGAGAAGGAAAAAGTATTTACTATGCAATTCAATTTCATGCGGGGAAGCACTCAATTCCTTCCTCTGTACAGCTTACAATACCACTTTTCAGAAGAAATTCTCCACACTCCCCTCGGCATACGAAGGGGGAGGGTGGGTGGGGGAAGGGCTTCTTCATCCCCCCCATCAGGCTCCACTGCGCTGTTCCAGGTTCTTCCATTAGATCACTACTTTTTGGGTTTCAGATGAGCAACTTGCAGGAGTGAGTGGGATACTTGTACTTGAGCAGAGCAGACCCCAGCCCTAAGGACTTTCTGTGCAGGCACTCACGACACCCTTGGGAGAAGAGGCTCCAGTTTCCTTCTTTGGTTTCCTCAGCTCACTTTCAGCCCAGCAGCTCTATGGTTCCTTGCAGAAGTAGCACCTCATTGTCTCCACATTCTGCAATCGCCAGTTTCCAGTGGGCCAGCTTCCCTGCTGCTCAACCTCTAACAGCATAAGGATATCTCCTCCTCAAAGTCTGAGTTACACTATTCGCAGTTCATCTCCTTGGTGACTGGCAGGCAGACCCACAAGCTTGAGAAGGGACTGTACCGACAGCCAAGAAATTTTTTTTGTTTTCTAAACAGTCTGAAGCGTTGTCTACGCTTAGGTCAGACCTCCCTAAAAAAGTCCTTATTGCCCTTCCTTTGACTTCTCTACCAAATCACGCAGAACCTCTGCTTTGTAGCCAGTTTCCTTCCTCCTGGATCAGGTCCTGCATAAGCAATCGTGTCCAACACAAGCATGCCTCTCTGATTCTCTCCCCTGTCCAAGCTGACGAATGACATACCTCTACATAAGAGGCTGTAAATGATGCAGCAATTCCACAAAATTAACCAGAATTCACAGGTTATGACAATGTCCCCTGATTTGAAACTGGTTGCAAGCGTCCTTGTGTCTTCAGCTCTTTACTGTTTTAGAACGATGCATTTTAACTCCACTTAAAAGCCAAAGGAAGTCAACAAGTGTATCTTCCACCTATTTCAGAAAACATTCAGCAACAGGAAATATATTTTTTCAGACACTTACAGTAAATGTTTGCCATTGTTTTATGAACTGGTGTCCTGTTCACCAGTTCCGAAGTAATCTATTAGAGAACTTGGAAAACAATCAGTATTACACGCCTAGAAATCTGGGTAATGCTATTCATCAGCAAAGGATTTTTTTTTCAGATACATTCATATCTTGAAACCTAAAAATGAATAATTTTTATATTTAAATCTTTGTTGAGACAGAAGATACCAGTCATAACAACTACAATGTGGCCACTGCTAGTATTCTCCTCTAGAAGTATCAGGGGTTCACTATTTTCTGCATAAAGTATTACATTATTTTTATGGAATGACTTTATATTTTATCAGAAATCAGATTTCCATGTTCTTTTACTACTGGCAGGATTAGAAAGAGGAACACGTCAAGTTATCAGCATGGTATTCACAGTTCATTTCATGTACCAGTGAAATGCTCTGTACCTCCTCTGCAGGTTTATTCTGCCATTTTGTCAGTCATCTACACTGTCATAGAATCATAGAATCACAGAGTCATTAAGGTTGGAAAAGAACTCTAAGACCATCAAGTCCAACCGTCAACTCAACACCACCATGCCTGCTCTAATCATGTCCTGAAATGCCACAACTACTGTCCTCTTGTTCACATTTAAAAGAAATGGAAGTTCTCTAAATTCTTGAAATTTTCCTCCTTTTTTCATATTAGACAATTCAATCATGAATCTTCACATCAGATTCATGTGTATAGTGGACTTCTTACAAGGTCCCATCAGTGGCAGACACATTTTTTGTTCTACTTCAAGCATCTAGCTAATCTGTTGGCTTTTAATTACAGCTGTGTGCCTAGCAAGATCTTTCACTGCCTATCTGTGACTGCACCTCCTAAACTGACAGTCAAATCGGGCTTGGAGAATTTTCAACGGGCATTCAGTCCTACTGATAGCCAGAGAGCAGTTCAGCCCTCTTTCCAAGGAAAGGCTCCGCAGGCACAGTGCGATCTTTAATTGTTTCCACAGTTATTCAATGTGTCCAGGATCCAGAAGCTGGCATACAACTCCATCTCCCATTTATACTAGAGGGTGACAAGCATGCTGAAAAAGGGTCAGATTTTAAAATAAGGAAATGATTTTTTTTCCTCCAAAAATAGAACATACACACAAAAGCAGACAAAAAGAATGCGTGCCGAAAACGAAAATGAATTAGCTCCACTCCACTAAAAGAAACCAACAAATGCTTTGACGACAACAGTGAAAAGCTGACTAGGGCCTGAACTTGCTCTCACTAATGTCAGTAACACTTTGATTCAATGGGAGCAAAGTAAATCCCGTTAAAGCCTTTTATAGAAAAATCCTAATAAAAGCAGACACTACATAGTAAAGGCTCCGTTCAGCCCTCGCTGACACCATAGCCATTGTAAAGTCACACCATCGTGGCTGGGGTCCGCATTCAGGCCTGAAGTATTTCAGTCCTGCGCTCACAGAAAGCCGAAAGGAGATGCTGTACTGAAACAAGAACTGCAAGTCTCTCCTGGCCGTGGATTTACCACGTTATTGTTAGGTTTCTATAAGATCTGGCCGGGTCCCAAACGTGCATTCCCCGACACTCATACTGCCTGATTTACGCTGTCTTATTTGGCTGGTAAAAGAATCAAATTGGTGACTGGTTTTGAATGAAGGCAATTAGGGTGGTTGATTGGTTTTGTAATTTGGAGAACACCACTCTAGAGTATAAGTCAATTGTGTAGAACTATCCAGGTCTTTAATCACTGGTTTCCCTGTGCAAAGAGCTGATGCTTTACATCATCTGAAATTTATACCAGCTATAATCAATTCCATTCTCCCCATTACCCCCCTTAATGCTTCTTCCCCTACTCCGCACCTGGCAAAACCATGACATTTTACCACAGAGAAAGTTAACTATAGTGTGGCCAATTATATTTCAAAGGTGTATCCAAATTTAATTTACAGGGTCATCTGAGTATGTGGGGGTAATTATCTTTACAGAGCATCTGACAGCTGTTGTGACATAGTGGTCCAACAGTTCCAGCTAGAAATCTGTCGGGAAGCACTTGTTTAAATTTGAGTAAGGTTAAACAACAGACTTCTGTCTGCTAATCCTGGAAAACAACATCAGCAACAAAGACACCAATTTTATGTAAGTCTCTTGGGTACTCCCTGAAAGACTGGAAATTCTCAATTCAAAGAGTTTTCTTTCTGAATGGATCCTAAAATAGGAAGATGTGCAGGTATAACACACAAAAATTAAGTCAAGCACAGGACAGGAAATTATACATAATTTGCCTATGTATAGTAACCATATACCTTTATGAAACAGCTTCTTATTTAAACATACAGGCTCCAGAAATTCCAAAGCTGAGAAATAAAATTTTACTCAAGAGTTCCTTGAAGCAATTTTTTATTCTCAGCAGTGGACAGGAATTGAAGTGTACAGTCATGGGATAAATACGTGAAAAAAAAAAATTCTGAAGAGTTACATGGTATTTAATCGGCTTCTAGGCAACATCTTCTGTCCCCTCACCACAGTCTGCATTTCTGGCATTCATGCGGAACAAGGCTCTGTTTTGCACAATGGCTTTCAGATCACTAGTCCCAAACGTTTAGGGCAATGGTCCTCTGACGATCTTCACCACTGATCACTGACCACCATGAAATTATACCAGTTAACTGAAACGTCGGTACATCTATACAATAAACTGATGGGAAATTCTGAATTCCACTTCTCAGCAAGGGTGTGTAATAAACAACCTGTGCTTCACTGAAGGCTGCCATGAAACCTCTGGTCAGCTCAGAAGAGGCAAGGCAACTTCAGGGCTTTCCATCACGTGCCATATCTTCACACTCCTCATTGAAAGTCCTTGCTATAGCTGAACCCTGAAGCCCCGTGCAAACTGACCACCACTGACAGATCACAGTTTGGACATCCAAAAGTTATATTAGTAGTTAATTAGGTAACTAATTAAGTTATATTAGTAGTTAATAATATGTAGGGTTATGTATATTTGTGCAAATTCCCTGTATACACCCTTAATTTATTATGGTCTTGATAGTCCTGAGATTCTAATGAAGTCTGCCAAATAGAAGGAAACTCTGGATCCCACTCTCGAGTAAGCAGCAAATCTTACTAATTATGAGGCAGTAATAAAACCACGTCAGAAGATTTGTACAGCATGGAGTAGATGATGTAATCCTTAGCTGCATTCAGTACTACTCACAGTAAGCTAATTCCATAGCAATTGAAATGATCCTATTCCTTGAAATAAAATATAGAGGAAAGAAGAAAACCCTTGGACTACTGTTTTGTTTCACCACTTCTACGCAACAAGGAATAACTGAAAATTCATTATCATGCTGGGAATATTGGTCCTCTGGCACTGTAAACAGTGATGATGTTGCTGTGCAATTTAAACACCCAATCTTCGCATTCCACCTCACCAGAACACTGCACATACATTTGAGAATGCTAAATTTGAACTTGACCTACTTTAAAGTAGCTTCTTACCTAGTAACATTCACTCGCAACATAACACATAGAAGGACTTTAGACAAAAATTGTTTTTACCATTGCAGCAATTCTGAAATTGCTCAGCACATATTTTTAGTAACCCCTAGGAGCATCCTAGGTAACAAACCACAGGCTGGCAGATGTTTTGATGGAGTTTCCCCTCATAGGTGAGCGAGCTCAGTGGAGAAGGGGTGAGGAGGCACATCTTGTCAGCTCCCCAGATCACTGTTCATGCCTGCGTGATGTTACAGGGTAGTGCATGGAGTTGGCAGACCAGCATTTCAAGTACATAACAGATTAATTTGTATCTAAAAAAAAATCCCAAAACTGACTTGAACACTTTGTTGTGCTCATCGCATCGAACTTAAAAAAAATGGTTACAGTCCGAAGTTAGGCTTCCTGGGTCCTGCCATCAAGGACAGAAGGTGCCACTTCTTCCAAGGATGAAGGCACAAATGGGTAAAAATGAGCTGTGACCATGCTTCAGAGACCTGGTTGCAGCATATCGGCCCTCTGTGAGAAACCCTGAGTTACTTCTCTTCCTGGGTTCACGATCCAAGCCTGAAGGGACAGACAGCGTATTTGTGACTGAAGTTGCACATCTACAACACAACTGCGCTTTGCTGCCTTCCTATAGCTCCAGAGTAAACTCAGGAACTCAGATCCCAGCTAGAAAAAAAAGAATTGAGAAGAAACACAAAAATCCTGTCCTGGGGCCAGAGATTCACATCGTCCACAACCCACAGACAAAGCTGCATCAGGGTCCAACAGTGAAGCAGAGGAAGGTACAGGACCTTCCAGTGAATCCCGCCCCCCCCCCCCCCCCCCCTTCCCCCGGGCGGGGTGCGTGGCTTGTGCACGACAGGGC
>Ga0181612_162422_pt1 | contig 19781 bp, 10 predicted proteins | sample HoacroProtozoa21_FD_119630 | JGI IMG/M metagenome (GOLD analysis project Ga0181612, IMG submission 119630) | Hoatzin crop microbial communities from Cojedes, Venezuel. Combined Assembly of Gp0051906, Gp0051904, Gp0051908 | reverse complement strand
GTGCGGAGCCCAGCGGGGACACCCTCGGGCTGGCGGGAGCAGCGAGCCGGCGGCGCGGCAGAGGGTGCTCTCCCGTCGCCGCGCTCGGGCCGAGGGCTGCCTTGCGGCCGGGCTGAGGAGTGTTTGGAGGAGTTCTCGGCTCTCCTTCCAGCTGGGGGAGAAAGGCGTCGGCGGTGGCGCGCGGGAAGCGGGCCTTGGCGGTGCTGGTTGGTGACAGCACGGCGGGGCGCCGGGGAAGGCTGGCGGCGCCGACGGGGTCCCTGTTCACCGAGGCGCTGAACCTCAGCATCCCGGAGCCCGGTGGCTGTGCTGGAGGGGCTGAGCACTCGCCTTAAACCGGTCAGCAGCGGGGATGCAGAGTGCCCCGACGTGCTGTCCGAACTCCAGAAAACAACAGCGTATTTAGAAAGGGGGGAGGCAATGAAGTGTTGTGATTAATGGAGGAAAAAAGTGGGTAGGGTGTGCTGGTTGTTACAAGTGCGGTGCTTGTAGGGTTTTACGTAGAGCACAGACACCCAGTGCTGTGGACCTGACTACTTAATGACACCTTTGGATCCATTTTACTAATAACCCTTCTTAAAGACTGCACGTGATTGTGGATTAGGACTCTCTTAAGAGAGACTGTAGTCATCGTGCGAAGACTGAGTGTACTCGAGTTTATCACTTGGCAGGAGACAGCAGCAAGGAGCAGCAGCAGGCCTGGGAAGCAAATAGAAGATGAAAATTATTCATTTAGTTTTGGTGTTCTGAGTCTTCGAGAGTTGCTAGTGTCATCGGAGACTGATCTTGGCTCAGAGAGCAGCTCGTGCTGAAAGCTGGTACTGTTATCCTGGTATATACGTAGTTCTTCTGGGCATGTGAACTGTCCCTCTGATAGCTTATGGAAAATGTTCTGAACTAGTCTGGTTATTTTTATCATGGCAAGTGTGTCTCTTAAAGAGTAAACCAAACTATATCATACTGATGGCCTGTAATTATCTTAATCTCTTGTGTTCAAAATGAAAACAAAAGCCACTTGAAAGTGGAAACCTCTCTTGACTGATGCATGTGGCTAATGAGGTTTATGACAACAGAACTGTGTGCAGTGTTACTACGTCGAGGTGATGTTACACTGAAAGCGCAGTCCGAGATGAGGAGGTGCTCCCCTCTGGCTCTGTGTGCTGCCCTGCCTAACCCACAGTGGTAGAGGTTCAGCCTGTGTTTTCAGAGAAACAGTTCTGGTTTCTTGATGGTCTGTGTCAAGCCTCCACAAGACAGAGGTGCCTATTGTGGAGACAGGAGCAAGGAATAGCGGTGATGTGCTCAGCTCTTGAAACGCAGGCCTGACAGCTGCTCATGCCATGAGATATTTTTCCCTGGTGGGACCTTTAGAGGCTTGATATATCATCCTGTTTTCCTGTGCTCTTGAGGACTTAATAAAAGGATGTTGGCCTCATCCTTAAATGCATCTGGCCGTAGGTAACAGCATAGTGAGATGCACGAGAGCAGTTTGCTCTTTTTCAGTTCTGCTTTGTTTGCCTGTCTGAAGGTTTGCTGGATGGTATTGTATAAAGTGAGATGCATTCAAAATTTTGCTTTGCTTTCCTGATAGGAAATATGCTTCAGCTTTCACTTTAAAGGAGTGGAGTGTTAGTTTTAAGACGTAGAGTTGTATCCCAGTGTGGATGTGTGTGCCTGGAAGTTTATGTGGCCATGATATCATTACTAACCTCCGTAATACGTGCAGGACCAAAGTGTCTGTCCTGCATAGGAACTTCTGAAATCACCACAGGAAAACCATGGGCTTTTCAGCAGTAAAGTTCTGAACAAAATTCCTGTCTTCAGGTGAGCGTTCGCTCCTGCTAGTCGCAGCCTGAGTGTATTCCCCTGGGGGAATCATTTCACACTCTTTGTTTCCCTAGAAAATTTATAGTTTCCAGTTGCGCGGCTCAGTTCTGTGTGGATGCAAACCATGCTGACTCATGTGCTGAACTGTTGCAGCCTTGCTCCATGTAAACACAAGCACACTTCTAAAATATTTAATTTGTAATGTCGTCTGTGGAGAGCTATCCCACAGCTCCTGGCCTAATTCCCAGAAGCAGCAGATTCTGGGGTCCTGGGAGTTTCAAAGGCCGTTAGTGCCCAGCAGGATAACCGTCTGAACGAGTTTAGTGTAGTTTATGCTGGCACTGGGACAGTTCAGACTGAACTGGTATTTAATCTTGCTTAAAGCAAGTCTGCTTTGAACAATACTTGGTATGTGTATAACTGAGCTGGAGCCTGTTGGGGCATGGCTGTCAGGAGATCCACATGGTAGGGAAATCTTTGTTATGGCAAGTACGCTTTGGTGTAGATGTACCTCCTAACACTTTTTAAAAAAAAAAAGGTATCTGTGCAGTTATAGTAAAATTGGGAATAAGCTATTAAAAGATTTGTTTTCTTAGTTCCTCTGTGGCAAATAACAGCAGTAATTGTTTTGTGGGAGAACTGAGTTTACATTGACATGTAAAATGCTTGTTAAAAAGAACTTCTCAGAAAGATGGAAACTCACGCTCCCATTCATGCACACAAATACCCTGACAGGTCTTTTAAATGAAAATAAGCTACATGATTTGACAATAAAGAAGGGGAGCGGAATCAAAGAATGATTCCAAGTACACTTATTTTATTTGTAGCTGGTACGTACAGCGTTGGAATTTTAAGATAAATACCTTCTTTAAAGCAGTAATTAGTTTAGTGGAGACTTAATTGATGAGGAACTAGAGTTCTTTGGTTTTTTGTGGGTTTTTAATTTGGCTTTGGGTTTTTTTTTGGCTTAATTTATTATTGTGATCTTGGTTGAAAGAGTAATCCATTATGGTAAGTATGGAGAGTAATTTGGGAGAGGTTCAGTGCAGCTCATGGGTGGTCCGGATCATTCACAGCTCGCTTGTGTTGGGTGACTGTCAGTGCACCACCTGTAATTATTAAAAGTCATTTGTTTGCTGAACAGTGCTAAGCTTCGTCGATGTCCTAAGTCATTCCAACATCCTGTATTTGTTTCAAGCTTACACTGTTTTTTTTTTTTATTTTGAGAATAAGACTTTAGAGACACTAGAGCAGTGAGATGTGCTCAAAGCTGGATAAAGCTGGGTAGCAGAACTGGTTCAAAACTCTGGAGGAAAAGCTTCTGGTACAGGTAGGGCTCTGGAGCTCATACTGAAGTCCCTTGGCGATGCAAACCATCGCTCCCTCTGCCTCAACATGGCAGCACTCACTGCAGCTCCTAGCAAGTACATCATCAGTGCAGCTGGAGGAGCAAGCCTGTGCTCTTACCTTTACCGATGGTAGGATTTGAAGGCAGCATGGCTGTTAACTGCTTTGCCTGCAGGAAGGGCACTTAGCAGAATGGTATTTTGGTACCAGAAGCATCTTTTCTAGATGTGTGATTCAAGGCTCTACTTACTTTCCTTCTTTCTTCTGTATGTATATTCCATTTATATGGGGAATTTCTTAGAAATATGGCTTAATTCACAAATGAATTTCACTAGAAAGTCTTTATCATAAATCTGAAGTTGAAGTGTACAGGTGTGGCATTTTGTTGCTTAGGTGTTTCAGGAGATGTGCTTACCGTTGACAGAGTCCCATTAATTATAAGACAGAATCTTACAATCCATATTTCAAAATCCTCCTTTCTATGATGGCTCTTAGTGGCGTTTTTCTATGAAAAAGCGAAGGAGGTTAAAAATTGTGCCCACATCTGCTTTTGTTGCTATGACAGCTGTCTGTCCAGTTTTGACTATCGTATTCTGAATGGCTCTTAACTGGGATTGTAATGTTAATGGCTGTGTGCAGAGGAAGTAGAAGAGGAAATCTTGCAATGCTGTCTCCTTCTCTTAGTCTATAAGTGTTTCTTTTGACTTATATTATTTTTAATCAAGATGCAGTGGGTTGAAATATTCCATTGCTATCTCTGTTTTGGTGCCTAGCATAACTAGGAGTGGTACGGTTACGGTATAAAGAAGTAGCCAGTTTGTTAGCACTATTTAATCATGGTTTGTCTTGAGCAAGACAGATGGTACCACTGATACTGTGCTTCTGAGGCTTGAAAACTGGGAAGATCACTTGAATTAAGGTGATGCAATTTTTGTGCAAGGTCATGTACAAAGTTGTGTTGTCTTCTGATGGCAGTTGTGAAACAAGCGAGTGCTCCTTGCAATGTTCTGTCGGTCACTGTATAAGCAGCAGCAAACGAGGACTACCCCTCTGTCCAGGTGTAAGCAGTGGGACGTATTGTCTTCAGGTGCCAATTCGGTTTTACACCAATGTGTAAAAAAACCTGTAACGTAGCCCATGTTTATTCAAACCCTCCTTTCTTGCACACTGAACATCTTTCTCTAAAGTGGGATAGCGACTTCTGTGTAGTGTCTATATTAAGAGCTTGTATATGGCTGTCTTCCTGACGCTCGCTGGAAAATACTGCCACGAGAGAAGTTTTTATGTGTTAGATGGCAACCTGTTGGTCTGAATAACGCGTTGTTGGAAACTGTTGGTGTAGCAGCAGTTTGGAAAACTATGACCCTAATCCAGACCTGTTTTAAATGGTAACGTCTAGCACAGAATCTTGTACGGTTTAGTTCAGTTGGAGGGCCAGCTGTCTATTTTGGAAATCAGACTGCTGCCTTTTAAGATGAAAGCCATATTTTCGCGAATATGAACTCTTTTGTATCTGCTTGCTGTGCCTTGTCTGAGGGAAAGAGCAGCTGTAGTGCAATCGCCAGACCTGCATTTGGCTGTTGCTGCCATTGTGTTGTGTGTAAACATGTACCATTATTTTGGATCACATAGCAGCCTGTTCAAAAGGGTCTCGCATTCCCCAGCTGTTCCGCAACTTTTCCATCTCCGAGCTTGCCAACTGCTTAATACAGGCAACTGTAGCTGCATTTGTTTCTCTGGTGTTAAGTATTAGTGGAGATAAAATTGACTTCTTGTTAAATGCTAGGTGCTGCAAGTCCCTCTCCTGCTTCTAATGGACTTAAAACAAAAGTAGACTGTTCTTACTGTATCTAAGTTGTCAGAAGTTTTCTTTGCCACTAGTTGGACAGTTTGCATAAAAATTTATTTTCTTAGATTTGGCATAGAAATGAAATACAATTGTGTTTTTATGCATATCTGTACATCCACAGCCTGTGGTAGTAACTAATCCAAAAGAACTGGGGTGCTCATTAAAGCCATGTCAACAGCTCTTTTCTTTCCCTACTTCTCTGAGCCATGTTCGGTTTAACAAGGCATCCTCTGCTTGCTTGTCAGCCAACCCTTTAATTTACCGATTGTTGAAACGAGTTTTATTTCAGTGGCAGCACTACTCAGATCAGATGTTGAGGAAAGAACTGAGGCTCTGAAATACCTTGTATCTGCAGTGAGTGCTCAGTCCAGGTGAGGGACCGTAGGCTGAGCCCTGGCTTCTGGATTTTTCCATCCAGCCTGCTCCCTCTGCCACGAAAGGGACAGGAAACGTCTGTGAAATGTTTTGTGTGGCCAACCTCCTCTTCTCTGCAGCAGTGAATCCATAACCATCTCCCTGGAGATACAGAAGTTAAAAGGCAGACTATCTTCCTATGGTGAACTTCAATGAAAGTTTTGAACAGAGTAAATTCAACCACCTTTGGAAAAGGAAGATAGTTCTGTGAATGACAAAAGTTACTGTTCTGATCACTTAACCTGTTCTACAGTGTCAGTTTGAAACTTTGGGTAAGAAGGAGCATGTACTTGATTGCTGCAAGAGATTGTTAAAGATAGTGGTGAAGTCAAATTTTCAGAAGCTTGAGCTGGGTTCACTGACTAGTATTCCATACTCTCGCACAAGAGGATAAATCAGGCATTTTCTTGAAAACATATTTAATGCAGTTTGTAGTTGAAGAATGTAAATTTGAGTTTTCCTGGCTGTGTGAATCATTTCATGGTGAAGGAGACTGGAGGGGAACGACTAGTACATTCTGATGTTGATAGCAGAAAAGGCTGCCTCTGCACCAGGCTCCTTAGTTACCCGTTGTAACTGGTACGAAAATCCTGTTATTCAGAGCAGAAATTTTCAGGTGACTGTAGATATGTTTCTTTTTTCCTACCTTCCCCCCCGCTCCTTTCACCAGGCCTACTCTATCCTAGCTGATTGTAGCTTTGGTGTTCATGTTAAACATCAATATTACCTGGTTTATGCAAACAAGAGGATGACTCTGGCTTAATAATAGAGCGTTGCCCTGTAAAAACAAAACAAAACCATAAAAATATGTCTCTTGATTTCAGGTAGCATATTTCAGGATCTGGTTTTCGTATCTCCAAATAGCAGAGGGTTTGAACTTTTCCATTCTAATGCTAGTGTCTCAAAAGAAGTTGAAACACTGTCTTTGGCTAGATGCTTGCACTTGTCTTCTGGAAAATCACTCTTTCAGACTCAATGTTGGAGTACTAAATCAGTATTTGCTTGAAATCACAGCAGAAATGAAGGCTTATAGTTTGAAATGGTCATATTAGATACATAGTTATATTAGATGAGCAGAGTCATGGGTTTTAGCTTAAAATGTGTAGTTAATACAGAAAATGTAGAAATTAATGTGTATTCTGGATTTAATAACTACATGTATGAATGGTTCTTCAGAAAACAGGTAAGAGGGGTTCTCATTCAGAGCAGCAGACTGTCCATGCTTCAAAAATAGAGGAAGGCAACGGAGTGTGATACTGAGGGCAAGGAAGGATGGGTGGAGAATAGAGGAGAAACATCTGTCACAGAGAAGGTTAGGGAGCGCATCTTAAATTTTTTGTTTTTAAAGCGCTGCTGATTAATTCATAAACCGCTTTGGAGTGAGTGTAGGGAATGGACATAGAGGAGGTTGGGAGGAGTGGAATTTGAGAAGTAAGAAAGTAAGGAGGTGTTGATTTGTCCTCAGTTGAGCAGAGGAGGAAGACAGTATTTTATTAATAAGAGGTGTTCAACTATTAAAATATTTAGGAGAAACAAATATTTCTTATGGAAGGTGGTGGGAAGTCAAGTGATAAGACTTTTAATGGCAGTAAATTGCCAAACATGTTTAAAAGCAGTGGGGGGAAAAGAAGGGGTTCCGCCCTCGACGATCTCCAAAAACTTTCTTAACTAAGCTGGTGGAAGTTCTGGAAAGGCATAAAAATAGAGCATTGGAGAAAGCTTTTTGTTGGTTTTTTTTTTTTTATTTCCTTTAAATAAAGGGTTCTACCACTGTTGTTAGTGGCTTAAATTTGCTCCATCCCTTACATGGGAAAATATTTAAAGTTTCCTCTAAACTTAAACTGGCTTCCTAGCCAATTTAAAGACATGTCTGTCTATGTAATGCCTTCCAACTCCAGGAAAGCTGACAACTGTAAAGATTAGCTGAGGAGGAAGAGGAGACCTTGTGGATTGCACAGGAGAGCAGCATTTCCAGCGGCAGGGAAACAGCTGTTCTGAAAATGTAACTTGAATTAATACCTTCAACCTTTGTTTCCTTTTGCTGTTGTTAATTTCCTTTGCACAGCTAGTATTGAGTGCTGCTTTGCCTGCCTTGCTTCACTAACTCTTCCACTGCTCTCTGAAACTAAAAATTACAGTGTGTGTTAATTTGAAAACAGAAATAGAGCAGTGGTAGGTAAAGCTGCTTCCCTAAGCCACGGGTTGATATGTAATGGGACTTGTCATCTCTAGCTTTGGCAAGAAGTTGTTTCTTTCCAGGCTGGTCATTGCAGCCCTTACCAGGGGTTGTCCTACACAGTGATGAGCTTGGGTGCCTGTTATCTCACCGGTCGTGCAGATGATGAGACTGCTCTGTATATAGCTGATCAGCCATGCGTACGGCATCCCAGAGCCTACTTACACACAATCGTTGCTATCACTTGAAAGATTCAAGGGTTTGAAAGAAGCTTACTTGAGCGAAAGTTGCAATAATGAACAAAATTACAAAAAGAAAACAAAGTATATTTACTGAAATAGTATTGGTCAGTAAGGATCTGGCTTGCTTAGGCTGCTGTTAGGGTTGCCTGTTATAGTTACTTGTGTTCTGGCTGCTTTGCCTTGTGTGCTGCGTGTCAGGCTGTGCTCTCTTCTGTAATCAGCGTTTCGGTGCTGTCTGCTAAAAAGTGACTGTTTCTTCTTCCACCTTACTCCACAAGACTGCTTAGCTTATGAATTCCTGATTAGATCATGCTGTTGGCTTTAGGCTTAAATTACTTTAGTTAGAGTATTCTGTCGTTTGTGGTTTAAAGCATATTGTGTGACAAATACTACTTCAAAGAAGTTTGTACAAAGCTTGACCCTTGCAAAGCTCAGAGAGTAAAGACTCGCCAGAACTCTGTAAACACCCTGACCATGGGATTGCACCAAACCTCTCCTGGATGCTCTCCCCAGCGCCTGTTCTCTTCCTTCCTGTTATACTGTGGAATGCCAATAGTTGCCAGACAAGGGATTTGTTTTTTCTTAAATACACTTGTTTGTCTTGTTTCCATAATATTTGGTGCGTGCTTGACTTTACAACTTGCATGCAAATGCGTATTTTTGTATTGTTTTTGTGGGTTGGCAACAAAGTTGTTCCGGCTTCCTACTGCAAGCGAAAGCCTGGACTATGGAAAGAAGTTGTTTATATGGATTCCTGGTATGGAATGCAAGTTTAATTCTTCTAGCTTGAATTAAATTACGTTGAATAAAATGAACTTCGAATTAATGTGGCACTGAACCCAGCTAAACAACTTCCTAGGGCTTACATTAATAAAAGCTAACCATAGCATAACTAACTACTGCTAGGTATGCATTTCAGGTTCTTAAAACTTGTGGTTTAAGATGGGAATGCTCAGCTAATACTTCTGTAATAAACTACATGTCTGAAATGCACTGTGTAGTGTACCCTGCTGGGATAGTACAGCCACAGACAACTTGAAGGGATTTGTGTGGGCAGGGAGATGGCAGATGAAACATTCCAGGTGAGATATAAATTTCCATTCCCTGGGTTGGGAACCTAATATGCCTTCCAGTGGGGAGCTAGGGAGCTGCAAAAAAGAAGTTACCAGTGATTTTCTTTCATCTGACCTACTAGTCTTGGCCCAGTAGCCTTTTAAAAAAAATCTTTAAAGCAGTATTTGGCTGGACATGCTTTTTCTGGGCTCCCAGGAGGTGCTTGCCAGCAGCGAGCTGCTGAAATGAAAAGCAAAACCCCCAAAGGCTCATATATGTGTGTGAAATAAGGAAGCCATGGACCAGAATGGTTTTGTGCTGAACTTCAGCCTGGCTGAAAGATCTTTCCAAATGCAATAAAGAGAGGGAACATCTTAAATACTGTCTTTGAGAATTATGATTACTTGTGAAATTCCTAGAGTAACATACAAATATACTTTCATGATACAATAGTAGGCAGTAACAGGAGGGATCCAGTAAAACAAATGCTACTTAATTAAATGTTTCTTATGCAAAGACTAACATGAGAATTTATAATCATGCCAGTCTCTGCTAAAACAAAGCAAATAATCTTGGTGTTACAGAGGTTAGTTTCTCAAGGAAGCCCTGAAAAAAAACTTTTTCCATGAACGAGTTGGTATGAATTGGCCTTCTTTCTTGCTCAGGAAACCACAGATTCTTATTGTGGAAAACTTCTGTTGTAAAATAGTCATTAGTGTTGTGTGTTAAAGTTGTTCAGAATGTTCTAGTATTTTTTGCTGTGGCCTCTAGAGATCTGCTGTAAGAAACGCTACTCTCTTGATAAAAGGATCCCTTGCTCAAATGTTTCCAGCCACTTGTATTCAATGTGCATGCTACTGGGGCTTGGATACTTGTCAAATACCTACAAGCCTGGGACCATCTTTATTCCTCAATTATTTTTACCCTCTCAAGTCTCTAAGTACAACAGTTGTAGCAACTGAATCTGATCCCTGTATTAAATACAGCACTGTGTTTTGAGTTGCTTCGTTAGGGTTTCTGAAACTGGTGTGCTTGAAATTGCCTGTGGTGGCCGGGTGCCTCCTGGATCTGCACCAATCAGTGTGCGCACATGGATGCGTGCAAGCATGTGCACACACACGTGTACGTACATACAAAGTGTGCTTGTGCGCACTCCCTGGCAGCGCTTGGCCTATGCTTGTGTGCAAGGTCAATGTGACTTGCATACCACTAGTGTGTGATATGTGTACTACAGGCTGGGAGCTTCAGCTTCAGGTGACTTGAATAATTACTCGTTGTATCACTTCACTGAGACTATACTGAACATCGCTCTGTTTCTTTATGCCGCTCTCTTTATGATGTGGTCTTCTCAATCTCTCTTTTTTTTTTTAATCTCTATTCTGGATTTTGAATGATCAGTTTTTCAGACTTCACCTAAGCTAAACCTCTCTTTTTAACTGAGAACTGCTCCCTTATTTGTTGCTTTCAAATGCAGTATCAAAAGTATGCTTCAAATTACACAGCACATTCTTGTTTTTCTTTTTAAAGAAAGAAGAAAGAGCAGTGGATGGGGATGTAGTAAATCACCTAAGCTAGCAGTGATAAAAGTGGTGCGGTGATGGGGTTTTTTTTGTCTTTGTAAAGTAGGCTATTTGTTTGAAACAGATTTATCGCATCATCTTCATTAATGTTTTATCCTTTCTACTATTTTTGAGTGTTAGCTGGGCTCTAAGTACTGGAACGTTACTGCTGCTATTTAAGGCAGGACATCTGTCACGATGTGTCTAGAGTCTGGTTTCCCCAAGCCTGAACAATTCTTCTCTTTATACTCTACCTATGTACAGCCTAAAAGTACTGCAAATAAGTAAAGCAGCAGAGAGGTTAAATGACACTTTGAAAGTCTGTGATTTCTGAGAGCAGGAACTTGCCAGTAGCTGTGTCTTGTGTTGTCTGGACAATGCGCTGGCAGAGTTTTAAGAATTTGCTAAACTAGGCCAAATTAACTTTCCTTTCTGGTCAGGCATAGCTTTCTGTACTGGAAGGGTGCACGCAAAGCAAATTCATGTTTCTCACAAGTGATGTTACTGCTGTCCTATGCTGCACACTTCAAGGCTGCTGGGATCCAGCCCTAGCAGCGTCCTGTTGGTGTGGTACCCTCAGCTTGCTCCCTTGCTTCTGGAAATCATGGCTTCCATACCAACTTCTTTGGGCTTTGGAACTTTTCCCTTGTGGTAGCCTCAGTGTTGGCTGCCCTTCAGTCATGGTTTATGTCCCAACAGCTGTTCACTTTGCATACTTTTATTATAAATGTTATTTGCAGTTTTATTCAATATTACTAAATATTTCCTGCACAGGATAGGGAGGTTACTCTGTGGAGCCTCCGAACTCATTTCTAAAAGGGGCAGACTTTGCAAGGCAGTCTAGAGAGATTATTTCCCTTCTCCCACTGAAACCCTACTCTGAAAACTTTGTTTTAGAGGCAATTTTAATGAGCTTTGAAACCTGTATTACGGTTTCCAGGCCAACTATGTGTGTGTGGCTTTGCAATAATACCATTTTGGGGATGAAGTTTTACGAGTCTAACAGCTCCCTACTCCTCCCATTTCCCTCTTTCCTTCCTGCTCCCAGCTGTATGCCTGTGCTGATTATTCTGGGGTGGCTCTAGTCCACTCCTTCAACTTTGTAAGCTGCTTTATCTGAGGTTTTGGTTGCTGGGTCAGCACATCAGTGTTCTGCCGTGTTGGTGAACCAAGGAAGCTCTCAGACCTCCAGTCCACGTGGGAGCTGGTGCAGCGGAGATCAGCCCAGCTGGTAGCAGGGACAGAGAAGGAAGTGAGGGCTTGGTGGCAGAAGGCCCCTCAGTCAGCTCCTGACTTCAGAGCCTCGGTCTTCATGGTGGTGGGGCAAGGTAGGTCAGAGTCAGACTGAAAAAAATATGCCTACTGTTCACTTTATGTAACATGGATCCATGTATGAACATCAGTTTTCCCATCACACCGTTCAGCTGTGATTTGACAAAAGCTTTCAAATTGAACTACTGAAGTAATGTTTATTTGAAGCTTAAAATGCTGGAACTGGATTTTTTTTTCTTTGTGTTTGTGGCTCCTTTTCCACACTGTTTTTTTGTTTTTTTTTTTTTTTTAAGTTGTTTGTTTAAAGGAAACTACACTTGCGTGTGGAAGATCACAGCTGGCAAATGCCAGAAACTATTGCAGCTGCATAGTGTTGTTTGGCTCTGTTGGATTGTGACTGTGTGTGACTGTTATTAATCTAAAATTGCAGATCCTTTAGTCGTTCATCAGACCATAAAGATGCTGTGAGAGCATCTAGCATCTTTTAAGGACAGCATGAGCTGCTGTATTGTGGAGTTACAACAGTCATGGTGGCAGTAAGTCTTTTCTGTACTGGTGGAGTAAATTAAAGAGGGACAAAATGCTAGGGAGGAAGGAGATTTGAAATCACTATACTCCGATCAATACAAACAACATAAGAAGTTTTGGGAAGCTTTGCTAATTCAAGCTGAGTACTTAAAAGCTTACTCTCTAGTAACACGTGCTATTGAACCTGGTAGCTTTGGCTTGTGATCATCGGTGAAGGCCTGCTTTTTCACCTAGTTTTGCAATTCGGGATTTACTTTGGCATGAAGGAGACAAGTGTCTTGTTTGAGTTAGCAGCATACAAGTGTCTGGCTGCAAATGTTCCCAGCAATGATCTGATTCTTAGCACTTAACTTTTCTGTAACTGCTCAATAGTGCCACCAATGCATATTTGGCAACAAGAGTTACGACAACATGCATAAACTCCCAAGATTCTTGAAGGTCTCAAAAACACTTGAGTATAGGGTAAAAGATGGTCATTCATAAACGTTGGCTTGAAACAAAGTAATTGGATGTAACAGGACAGGCTGGTGGGTTGTCAGTTCCAAGTGTGCTGGCTTCCTAGGAACTGGGGGCTGAGTTTAACGAAACTGTTGCTTCTGCTTGCTGATTTTGTGGCATCGCAGGTGCAGCTTGGTAAGTTGACTGCCAGTGACTGGCCCTGCACACCTACCTCGCAGTACAGGAGTCTCGCCTCTGAAGACATCATCTTTCAGACCAAGATCTCCAGATTATTGCTAGGCATTGTTTATAGAGGACACCTGAGCTGGCTCTATTGGCTGCTGCTGGTGTTGAACTGCCTCAGTGTTCTAGAGGAGGCTGTGCTCTACTGTCAGTACATTCTCCAGGATTTTTCATATATACATTTTTAACCAAAATAAAAAAGGCTCTATCTTATTTCACGTCTTCACAAAACTTTTACTTGTTATAGAGTAAATGGAAGTATTTGAGTTAAAGCAAAAAACCCCTAGCAAGCCAAAATATTTGATTTTTCACTGTTCTGGTAGTAGATGCACATCCGCTGTGCAAAGGGGAGATTCATGGTTGTGTTAAACTCCAGAAGTGGGAGGGCATTCTGCATTGCAGGTGGATAAATCAATTTCACAGCCATCTGGCACCAAGCAGAGTGCAACTGCTTGACTGCCTTGAACTTCACTTCTATAAACAAACCTCTGTCACAGGTTTCATTTTGAGGAGTGCCCTGAAAAGACTCATTAATTTTTTTACATTATTATTTGGTGATCTTATTGGCCAAAATATTACATAGTTCAGATCTGAGATTCAGACTCAAAGTTAAGGTAATATGTCCATAGCAAAGTCCATGTTCTTCAGAGATGTTCCATTGTTAATTGTTAACAGAGGTGTCCTTACTGCTCAGCTGAGCTGCAAGGTTTGCTAGCTGAGCACTGCTTACGGCACTTTTGTTGTTCAAGTGTTATTTCTGGTGTCTCAGAGCACCGATGTGTTTAACTTTATAGATGTGACATGGAGGACCCTTTTCCTGAAATGTGTTTCTAGAACTTAGTTGTGACTGTTTGGATTATGCTCACAAGTATTACTTTATATTTTCTGCATGTGTAATTGCACCATCTATTTGATTCATTCTATTTAAATAGTGTCCTCAGATTAAAGGAGGGGAAAGAAACCAAACTTACTTTGATCTTTGAGCACAAGATCTCATATTCTGATGTTATTTGGTTGTTTGTGGCAACCTGAGTATTGTGTTTTGGTTTTTTTTGTCCTCTGAATAGCTTCTGTATGGAGTGCTGTTGTTCAGAACAAGCGTGTATTTGTGTGTGCACCTGATTCATAAGAGTCACTCTTATGTTCCAGTTGTCTTAGGCACTTGAGAGTCTTGCTTCATCTTGTCTACTGCCTTTGTCTCGTTTCTGTTTCTTACTTTTGTGGGACTACCCATTTCCAAAACCTTGGGGAGGGTCTTTTGACTACAGCTCTTGCTTTCATGTGTGAGTAAGTCTTCAGTCTTGTTCCATAATTGCTCAGTGAAGAGAGCCATCTCAGTTGTTGAGGAAGCTGAGATGCTGTGAGGCGTGGCAGATAAGAAGATGATTATAGTTCTGTAAGAGTTCCACTGTTCTCCAGTGTAACATCATGTTGTCACTATACAGATTGAGCATTTTTGAAAGTTCACATAGGTGAATAGAAGGCTACATGCGGTAGGCTACATGAATCCAATATATCCCTAATTATGTTGTTTTGTTAGAAAAAATATTTAAAAAAAAACTTTAGGAATTCTTACATTTATTGAATTTGTTTTTAATGAAATTAATTTCATTAATGAGGGTGATGGTTTCAGTCATGATGTCACAAGATGCTTAAGGCCAGGAGATAAATCTAAACAGGGAATGTGTCTTGAATACATTGTTAAGTGATGATTTGAATAGGCCAGTGCGTGACCTACTGGTTAATGACCATGCAGCATTAGTCATGTCCTTCTGCCTTGTCTGAAAGAACTAAATGCTTAATATTCCTTCCATTTCTGAATCTGGCCTTTCTGGAGACTGTAATTAGTTGTGACTGTTATCTTTGGTTGGAGATTCAACTGTTTCTATTTTGGATTTTGTGGTCTGTTTCTGCCATTAGTCTGTTCTTGGATGTTTGTGGGGGTTTCTTTGGGTTTTTTGGCTGTGTGTTCCTCCCTGACTAGACACTTGGGCCATATCAAGTTGATCCACATAGTCCCAACAGCCAAAAGACCTTGCATTCTGTTGGAGGTGGATGATGTGCTTGTGCATTTTAGGATGATGCATAATAACCTGACCAGGAGAGATGACTGTGTAAAAAAGAAGAGAAAAATAGGATTCAGAATTAGGTGACCTCTTGCTACCTTTAGAGAAAAAGCTGCTGGAAAGCAGGTATGCTTTTAAGGGACTACTTTTCTGTTATGGGTCTCTCAAGAGCTGCACAGCTTTACTTCTCATTTAAAACTTTTGGGATTACTCTGCTGTTCCTGGTTTTATCCAGAGTTGTAGTAATTGCTAGTCTGTCTTGGGCAGGAAGTGGTCAATGTATCACTATTATGTCTGCCAAACCCAAATTTGATTCCTCCTTTGTAGAGGTGTAAAAGGAGCATGTGCAAATGCTTCTGCGCAAAGCAGGTCTTACAGTGTAGCTGAATGTAACTGAAGATCAGAGCTACCTGCCAGATTTTATAGTGCGTGATATGTGATGGATCACATGGAGACCAATTTAATGGAAACTTGGTCTCTTGTACTACTGAGGGCTTTGAAATCAACCCTAATCGCCCAGTTCAAGTGAGAAGGCTTTTATTCAGCAAAGGCTTTAAATGCAGTTTGTCTTTCCCTTCCTCTCCCACTTTTTATTTGTATAGGACATTCATGGACTTACCCCTTCCACCTTGGCTGGCCAAGCACTCAGAGTTGTCCACCACTCTAGCACTTCTACCTTTGCCTGACCTCCACCAAATCTTCTTTAGCCGTATTTGCAATATCTTTCTTTTCTGACCAAAAGAAAGCATGTGTGTCTTGTTTGTATTCCAGTTTTTGGTTTGTGCACTACTCAATAATTTTACTACAGTGGGGCAGTGGTGTGAGTTTGGAAGGAGGGCATGAATTATGTGAATGATACTGTCTCACAAATTTTGCCTTTACAGGATAAGGCCCAACGAGGGTAAAAAAAAAAAAGCTCTTGCAGACTGATTTGAAAAACATGAATGTTCAAAATTGGACAATTATTGCATGTAGAACTGTCTTTTTAAAGATTTTTTTAAATTCTTCTTTCTTTTAATTCTAAGTATTGAAATGGTCACCTGTCTCTGTTATCCATTTTGTCAGTGCTGGCAAGTTCGAAGCTGGAAGTGTTGCTTGTGATGAGCTGGAATTCGATCAGTGACACTGCTGTCGGCTCCCTTGCTACCTCTTGCTTTCTGTGCTTGATGCAGCAAGTTTGTTCCTCTGCAGTCCAGTGGTAAACAGGTGTGATGACTGCGACTTCTCAGCATATAAGAAGTTCAGCATCTGTAAAGCAGTGAATACATTATGTTACTATTGGTTTTGGACTAACTAAATTAAATGGAAACTAAGCAGTTCCTCACTTGATATGTGCTCAAGATCTTGTTTGTAAACCCTTAGAGATGAATGATGCATCTGATTTTCAGTATTTCTGCTATATTTAAGTGCTGAGGGAGACAGTAAAGTATCAAAATTGATGAAAGCAGGTGAGGTGAAAACTGCTTTGTGGTGGAGAAAGGGAATGCAGTCTGGCTTAAAGGAATGATTCTCTAGACCTTAGTGCTTGGTATTAATGCTGAAACTTCACGTACTTTGAATGCCATAGTCAAATTCAGTTACCATTAGGAGGTGAAACAGCAGCAAAATGAGTCGGAGAAGTGAGAGAAACTAGGAAAATCAAATAGAAGTTACCTTGTGTTAATGAAGTCTTGAATGTATGGGATTTTTTTTAAGAAGTGGTTAAGAACTGTAGTCTGCAGCATAATTAAATGTATCTTCTGAAGGAAAAAATGCTATTATTATGAAATCAGAACATGCAAATGTCTCTGAGCCTGAAGGAATGTTTAAAAAAAAAATCATTTTGACATCTTGGAAGATAATCTAATGAGCATATGTGGAAATCTACTCCATAGTACTTATTAGGTTGGCAGAAGTCATTGGTTTACAGGCTGATAAAATATCTCTTTCATAAGTGTTGCTACTTGACAAGTCTAAGAACATTATAATTTGGTTTTACAGCCCATTCAGAAGGTGTTCTAAATAATTGATGCCCCTGCCAAAGTTGCTAAGAGAGACACTGTAATGGAACCACCTTTGACGTCACATTTTAGTTGTATAGGAGCTTATTAAATAATAAAACCCTTAAATATAAGATCATATTTAATTTTGGCTAAGACTAGCATTTATTTAATTATAGGTGTGCTCTATTTCTAGGGGCTTTGTGAGAAATTTTTGAAAGTTGCAAATGTTGTTGCTCAGATACACAGTTGAGCGTGGCAATTTACTACAGGCCTCATTAAGAGATCGGTGTTCACCTGTGTTAGGATATGAGTTCAAGATGAACTACTGTGACTTGAGTCAATGGCAGCTGGTTTACAAATATAAAAGCAATCTTCTGTTTGCCAGTTGTATCTCAGTCAAAGTTGCTGAAGTTATTTTTATGTACAGTCAGTGAAACTGACTGTGCATGGGGTCCTGAGTAGACTTTAAACTACTTTGTTGCTGGGATACCCACGTTCATAGTGTCCAGAGCATGTGGTAATTGCTGCACTTAATTTTTTAAAATTGGATTTGGGGGATGAACTAGTTTATACAGCTAGTACTTGGCTTTTATTTTGGTATATCTAATTGATAGGTAAAAGATGAGGAAGGAATTCAAGCTGAAGATTAAGCAGTGAGTGTGCCTGAGAGCTCAAGCAATGTGATTTGCCTTCTGAACTCATGACTGAAGCTCTAACTATAGCACGCGTTTCTGGCCTGGGGCACTACGTCTGGAGAGACTCCCACCCCTTGCACACTCACATGTCAGAGGTAACTGTCTTGGTAAGAGTGCACATGGCAAATATGCACAGGCCTGATTTATAGCCGAGGTCTGGCTGAGCAGAGCTGTGCAAGTGCAGGTTAGAAGTCACTCAGATAACATAAATCCAGAACACTTGGGTCTGCCAGTTGGCTGATACATGAAGCGGGTTTTTTACAGCACGTATTCTCTAAACTGCAAGGAGAAGATTGAAAACAATAGTTGATTCCTAGACTTGCTGTAAACCCAGTTTTAATCTGTTTATTTGTAGTGTGCTGTTGACGGGTTTTCTTTCCTGATTTTTTTAGCCTGTAGGTAGAGCAATTCCCTTGAACTTGCATGAAATTCAAAGATGATGCAAATAGTTACCTTTTGCATTCGTTGAAGTTCTTACCCTTCCACATCTAGCATAGCGGGTTACCTAGCTGAGAGGGAATTGCCTTTCTGTAATGTGTCTAGCTTTTCTGATGCTTGTTACCAGTGTAAAAAAAAACAAAAAACAAAACAAAAAAAGCAACCCCCCCCCCCCAACTCAGTCATTTAAAGTGAATCATGGCAGTCTAAAATTCAATTAAAAAAAGAAATCAAGTTTACACATTGTGTTGTAGCCCTGTGTGTACGTTTCACAAAATGCACTTACCTGCTGCTCGCTAACTGGCAAACTGAACATCTGCCCTAAGTGTGTCAGTTATGAACTTGCATGGAACTGGGGAAAAGCAAGAGGGCACAGCTCTGAGCTGGTGTCTCCGCACTGCAGTTTTTCAAGCGCCTGAACCAGGGAGGCCTGCTCTTGTACAGGTGCCTTCCCAGCCGTGAGACGGGAGGAAAGCAGTGCTGGCTGAGCCTGCCAGCGGTGATAAGGCCTCCAGGTGGGGATGGCAGTAAACATGCTGTGAGAATCGCAGCCCTGCTTTCCCAGGAGTTACATGGGGCCAGGATGTACTGCTGTCACTTGTTCTGTGGCAAGCTTCTTGCTGCTAGCAGCTAAATGACATGCAAAGCAAGCAAACTATGGCTCTTCCAGCGTTACTGGTGTTCTGGCTTATGGTACGTGCTTCCGTTTTCAAAACTGAGTTTGTCAGCGTAGACAGACTACTTCACTCTGAAAATGTAAAATCTTATCACAAGTGGTTCTTGTGTTGTAATAAACATACGTAACTTTTCTCTACAAGAGCTGCATATCATGCTTACTTTTTTCCCCCCACTGTTTATTCAATAGCCTGCCAAACAACACAGATACCATTTGAGCAGATTTATGTAAAACTGGCAAATTGAGTGGTCATTACATTGCTTCCATTAATTCAGACCATTGTCTTCTACATGCAGTACTCACAGCTGTGGTGTCTACAACGAAGCATAGCATAAAGCTCCTCTTAGACTTAAGCTGTAATTTGAGACAGCTACCTTAAAATAAAAGAACCTAAGTCCATAAATAAACATTGTAATAGCAGAGACAGTTAGCAAGGAACTATGCAAATCCCACAGGACTAGATAATCTCTACTGTAATAATAGTCCACTAAGTAAGTTAAATTTCCAAAGCTTAGCTCATGAATAAGACCAGATTGTTTGTGATGTGATTTCATAAAACAAACAAGGAGACTAAAAGCTCCAGAGGCTATGTAAGGTTTTGCAGATGGGTTAATGGCTACTACTTAATTGTTTAAAGTATGTGTGAAGAGATACATGGCAGTTGTCGAAAGAATGTCTGAAGAAGAAACATCATTAGATATGTGCTGAATTTCTTTACCAATATAGCTATGTTTCCAACAAGTCACTTCTGTAATCTTGTGTTTGAAACAGCATTTAAATGCCACCAATATGCGCCCGCAGCCCAGAAGGGCAAACGTGCCCTGGTCCCCATCAAAAGCAGCATGGCCAGCAGGTTGAGGGAGGGTATTCCGCCCCTCTGCTCTGCTCTGGTGAGACCCCACCTGGAGTCCTGCGTCCAGCTCTGGAGCCCTCAGCACAAGAAGGACATGGAGTTGTTGGAGCGGGGCCAGAGGAG
>Ga0181612_104550_pt1 | contig 19781 bp, 14 predicted proteins | sample HoacroProtozoa21_FD_119630 | JGI IMG/M metagenome (GOLD analysis project Ga0181612, IMG submission 119630) | Hoatzin crop microbial communities from Cojedes, Venezuel. Combined Assembly of Gp0051906, Gp0051904, Gp0051908 | reverse complement strand
GAGATCGGTGCCCTGGTTCCTGCTGGTGAAAACGGGTGAAAAAAAGCCCTTTCGGGGTGCGGGGTGCGAAGCGCTCTCCGCGGGGTCGCAAGGTTTCTCGGTTTGCCGTCGGGGTTTTGGGGGGAGAGGGGAGCGTTTGGGGAAAGCCTTTGCGTTTGGTGCCTGCGATAAAGGAGTCCTAAGCGGACGCGTGAGTCAGTGGAGCCGGAGCGGGGCAGCTCTCCCGCGCTAGCTCCGGTCCCAGATTTTCATCCCTCGTGCGATCTAAGCAGAGATGCTGTAACTGGAGGATTTGCACCATTATATTTCGTTTTAAAACAAGCGGACAGACAGTTTGGAGGCAGAGAATAGCTTAAAAGCGAGTACGATAAAGAACTACAATTTTGTGTTTCCTCCCTTAATCGTATGGGGAGGTGTTTGGGGGTTTTTTGGTTTTTTGGTGTTTTGGGTCGTTTTAGGCGTTTTGTTTTTGTTTTTTTTTTCTGTTGTTATTTTGTTCCTGTCACTGTTGCTGCTGCTGATTTTATATTGCATCTTTTGGGGAAAGAGCTCGCCGTGTGTGTTTGGATAGCCGGAACAGCAGCAGAAGATTTTACATTACGTTTCACAAGGTGCCTTTTCCCTTCTCAGCTTTCTTCCCTTTGTTATTTATAACAGCTTCGCGTCTCTTTGGGGAAAGGGTCGCACTGGAAAATGCTGATGTGAAGGCTGCCCATGCAACGGGCATCTAAGACAAGCAGTTTGTGGGGAAATCACAGCTAGAAAGGGCATCTGAAGGACAAGAAGCAGGTAGATTTTTAAAGCTTTTTAAAAAGCAACTTTCCTCTGTGTTTGAAGAGCTCAGCCGAAAACATTATTCTCCAAAATCAGAACACATCTGTGTTTATCCGTTTGCTCAAAACCCTCACGATTGTCGCGGGAGGGAGCGGAGCGCTCAGTGGCATCGCTGTATCGCTCGAAATTGCGATTTTTGCTTCAGGGATTTGATGTATTTGGGCAAAGGCAGAGCCATCTAGAGGAACAGCCCGGCCAGGGCGAGGCGGGGAAGGCAGTTTCCCTCACAGGCACTGTATGCTGCCTTCGAGTTTTCTTTACTTGCTTCCAACAAAGGCAACGGGTGAGAAAATAATGCTGAATTAGCTCTAATAAAAATGACTGTCCTCAGAAAACTCCAGCTCACTTTACCAAACGGCAGGGAATGGGAAACAAAAATAGCTTTAGAGAGGTTATTACATAGCTGGGATGGCACGGATATGAAAACCAACACTTAATTTAAAGAGTGGAGAGAGTAAAGCTTTGATGGTGTGACGGCTGTAAAAATGTTTAATTTTCTTAATGCGTTTATGCTACAAGTAGCGTGCAGTGTTGCCTCGAAACGTCGTCAGCTCTCAGTGCAAGCCTGTTGCCGTTCCCTTCTGCCAAGGCACGAGGAGAGCGGTGTGAAGAGATCCAGCACTCTGCCTCTCTGCTGTCTAAACCCTGCTTTTTTCCAGACAGGTCCCGGAGCCGTCTCTTTTCAGAAACGCACCGAGAAGCTGGCAAGCGAGGTGTCGAAACGCGAAACTGAAATCAGTTTCAAGGTAAGAGTCTGAGGCTGCTGCCCATCACCGTGAGCAGGTTTAGGGTCGGGCTTGAGCAACGCCGTGGAATTACTCGGTTATTGTCAATCTGCTGGGATATTCGTTAGCACTGGCGTTACGAGCGTGGCAGTGAGGTCTGCTGGGTGGGGGAGCCCATGGCACCTGGGAGTCGGGGCTGAGCCGCGTCCCCAGCCAGCTGCGATTCCCTGCGAACCTCTCCAGCCAGCTGCCTCGGAAAGCCTCTGAGACTTCCCAAGGAAAAGTGCCGTGGGAGAGCGAGGTCCTCCATGTCCTTGCCTTGTGCTAGCCGCGCCGTTCGCTTGGGTGTTGTGCTTGTCCTTGTCGTGCACGTGGCGACCGCTTCTCCCCCTGCTAGGAAGACGCTGTCTTTGCCTCTAAGGCCCTGCTGCTCTGAACATGTAGGTACAGGCTGAACTTCCCTGCTGTGAATCTCAGGTGCGTACAGCTGAATGCGGAAACCTGAAAACGCTTCAGACCCGAGCGCCCAGCCTCGCAGCGGGAACCGATACCTGCACCCACCTGGGTCTCTCTCCCTTTGCCAAGGATGCTGAGTTCTAGGCACAGGGAACGTGTTGGAGGATCGGGACATAATAACCCGTATTGGCCGCTATGGGCTTTACTAATAGAAGAGAGACCAGGATCCCTTCGATGGCTCCGAATTGCTGCAGTGGAGCAGGAACCACAGGTCTGGTTTGTTTTGGCTGCGTTTGCAATAGAAGTCTCACTTTCTCCTTAGGGCTGGCAGGAGGCGAAGCTGTAACTCGATGGCCCATGTATGAAAGAATTCTTCATGTGCAGATTCTATCTTTCTCCAGAGTCATCAATGAAATTGGGAATGAGTTCTTCATCCTTTGGGACACGACAGGAGAATTATCTTTTTTTCTTGCAGTGGCCCAGGACCCTGGCTCCACTCTCAAGAATATAAAGGAATTGACTAGGAACAGCTCAAATCAAACTTAAGCTGTAGTAGTAGTAGTGTTCCTTCCTAGGCTGGGTACTTTACACCTATTAATATGCTCTAAGAAAGTCTCTTTTTTCACTCACCCTCTGATTTGTCCAGCAAGTGGGTAACAGAGAGTGTCTGATGGTGTGCAATAGATGTGTCACTGCCATGAATTTGGGAAGAGTGTTCCGTGTGTGTGGATACAGGCTGAAGAAATTTCTATCCCTTACCTTAGGAGAATAATGTATATTCCTACCTGCCTGTATCTAGTCATCTGTTGGACTGAAGTTCTGGCGATCAAATTTTGCCAACTTGTGATAAGATCAGAGGTTTTCAAGTCTTTCTTGATGTTTTCAGACCCTGCAATGTTTCCTGGGGAGGTGTCCTCGTTCCATGATTTTTCAGGCTACCGACAAAGGCTTGGTTTGGTTTTGTTTCTAGTTCATGGTCTTGGTAAAAGCACTGGAGGCTGCAGACTGAGGGTTAGCACTTTGGAACAGCAAATGTTTTACTGGTGCGTTTATACGGTGCTGAGCATGGTGGAGCCCCTGGACTCTGCCACAAAGCAAGGAATAAATCGAGGTTTATCCCAAGCCGTGGTTACTTCCAGCACTTCAGGCTGTTGCGAGTGAGCACCATCGCTGAAAGCAGCAGTTCTGCTCTGTGTCCGCTCCTGGCTGCTTTTTCTGTCTGCTGTGCTCACACAAGTGTTTCTGTGGCTGTGGAGTGAGGCACTGGTCCAGCTCTAAAGGAACAGCCTCTCCCCAGTTGTGGTTTTATTTCTTTTTTTCCTTTTTTTACCCCCTCAGGTTAGTTTCAGCCTGGGCCAGCCTAGCCCCTTCCCGAATGAGAGCTTGTTAGCGACAGATTAGCCAGAGTTTTGATAAAAGCTTCACTGTCTGTAGCCTCTGTAACCTACCCGGAGCTGTGCTCCTAATAAAAGTGGGGTTAAATAGGCACCTTGGGAGTGAGACAGTTGCAAGTGGGAATCTCAGGGTTTTTGGGGACAAGGGGATGTGGTCAGGCTTCGGTAGCTCTGTGTGCCGGACGTGATTTTACCAAAACTGGGAAAGAAGCCTGACTTTTGGGATTTTGGGGGAAGAGGAGCCTGGTGGGAGACAGAAGGAAGTCAGCTGTTTGAGGGTGGATTAAGCACACGCTCCAGGTGGTTGGAAGCAAGTTTGCAGACGCTCTTGGCGCCCTGCATTCCTCCTGCCTCTCCTCAGGTTTAAGAGTCATAAAAAGCATTTAAAAATCCCCACTCTGATCTCATGAATTTAATCCTTCTTCAGTTTCTTTTTGTGACAACAAAAAAATCCACCTGACGACAAGATGTGACTAACTTGGTGCCATTGGATAGTGTCTTTTCTGGGAGCAGTGTTAAGCAGGGGCCTTCATCCCTCCTGCTTAAAGCTAGAAGCTGACCTGGGCTGTACTAAAGCAACATCTTTGTGCTTTTTACATGTTTCTGATGTGTCATGGGGTATTTGAAGTGGAGCTTGGTGCTCTGGGCTGGTTGCCCTATAGTGATCACTCCTATAGAGTAAGGTAAAAGCCAATATCTTCTGGTCTTCATTCATCTGGATAGGCCACCTCTGCCCTGGAATGATTCATGGGAGTAAAAGAACAAAAAGATAAATTTATGGTCAGCTAAGGTAAAAATAATCAAAACTTTTAGTAGATAAATACGGTACCTACCTTCACCACTGCCACCACGACGAAACGGAGGAGTATCAGATTAATATTTCTTTTCCGTGTTTTTCTGACGGAGAAAATCGAATAGTGTATTACTATCAGGCACTGGTGAACGAGTGTTTTGGGCTCCATTAATAACTAGGGATTATGTTAAATAGCATCCACATAAATTAATATTTTAAGATCAGCCAGTCCTGGTAATTCACAGCCAAGAGTTTCAGAACTTTTGGAAACAAGAACACAGCGAGTGGGACATTAATGATGACTTTTCATTTTGGGGCACTGGAAAGGTTTTAGAGGACTGCTGATATTGGCTCATTATTTAAAAGGTTTGGGCAAATTATTTGGGTAATGCTAAGACTGTCAGCCCATCACTGTTTAAAGGCAAGAAATAGCAGGCGCATCACTTGATTAATGAATTCTTAAAGGAAGGCAATGAAATTAATGCAAATGAGTGTGCGTATATAGAAAATAGGCCTTGTCAAATCAATTTGCTGTTGTTCTCCAGTAAGAGTGAGCAACTCCTGACGTAACTGATTTCTGAAAGTGTTTGGTTAATACCCTGTTGGAGGTGGATTTTTAAAAAAGAGTATAAAATCCACTCAGTGCAAATTAAATGGATCTAAATGGTTAAACAGAGATCTCCAAATGGCACTGTGAAAAATGAATCCTTGAGTCTCCTTGCAGGGAAATCCTGTGGAAACTGGCTCGTTATTCTGTTTCTGTCATTGATCTGGGGGGAAAATAAAGAATCGTTGTAGACCAAATGTGTAGGAGTCAAAAACTGGGTCTATGGAGTGTTAAATAATGCAGAGGACAGTTCACTGACACAGAGCTACCTCGATCTCTGCATGGCCACTGGGAGCAAATGGGCAGGGTGTATTTTGATATGGAGAGGCAAAAGGACACATTTAGGAAAAAAATCTGATTGATGAAGCGATGGAGTCTGTCTCGGAAATTAATAATTGTTTAAAAAGTTGTTGTGGTCCTTGTGAATAGTCAGTGTTCCTGTGATCTTGGGTTAAATGAGGCAGAGGAATAAGCAATTACAATAATTTTGTATTGGTACTGTGTCAAATTGTGATAGCACCTATAAAATTGTGGGTAGTAGGGTGAAGTGACAGGAATGAAGTTGTTTGTTATCCAGTCAAATACAAGAGCTATGGGACATCAAATAAAACCGGTAGGAACCATGTTGCTGAGAAGATACTGCCGCACACAATGTACAGCTAAGCCTTGAAGCTTCTCAAGGAACTCTAATTACTTACAGAAAGGGAATATTATGGTTGGCTTGTTTACAATCTATAAATATCTGTGCAGGAGCAGAAGCATGAGGATGAAGGACAAAGTCAGAACAGGAATCAGTGACCAGAACTGAAGCAAGACAGATAGAAGGGGCTCCATTCAGCTTCTCACACAGGGATTTCTGGGGCTATTGGAGGTGCTTTGCAGTCTCCAGTGGTCTCCCACTGCTACTGTTTCAAATATGTCAGGCACTGCAGGCATCTCAGATATCCTCGGGAACCGCAGTCAGCTCGAAACACCCTTGTGTGCAACTGAATAAAGTACAAAGTATCAATTTTTACTGTCGTGCAAATTATCAGAACAATTTACCAGGGCTTATTGTGGATTCTCCACCAATTTGAAAATCAATACAGGACTTTTTTTTTCTAATACATCCTTAAAAGAAGACAGCTACTAAGAGAAACCTTGGCCTGTATCCTTCGGCACGTGTGTGGGCTGTCCACAGTGATCTCTCGTGTTCCTGTTTTCCCACCTGCAGTCCTACCTTGAACATTGCGCTGCACTCCAGCTCCGGACTCAGAGCTTTCCTCGGCTGGTTTGCTGCCTTTGCGCTGTGCTTAATTCTGCCCAGTACAGACTAGGTCAGTGGTATTTCTGCCCAGGTTTTATTGGCCAGCCAGGCAGGTGATTTTGGTAATCTAAGTGCTGCTGTGATGCCTAAATAAGAACTGCTCTCTCTTGGAAGAGTGGCTCTTATGAGAAGGGCTGAGCACCCTGTTATCACCTAAGCTAAAATCCCACTCACCAGAAGTGCTCAAAAGATGCAAAGCAACATGTGCTGAGACCCACAGGGCTGTGTCTGCCAGGAAGGCTACTGGCAAGAAACGTTTTGAGCTCTGTTCGGTCGTCTTGGCCGTGTAGATGCTATCTGATATCTATAACTAGGTCAGCATCTGATGAGGGGAAGTGGTCCAGTGAAAGGACTGCTGCTAATGGAAGCTTTGGCCAGCACAAACAGGAATCTGAGATCTCTTTGGGTAAAATCTCACTGCTAATGAGCAAGTTAGAGATGTACCAGCATAATACTGTACGCCTTTTGAAAATGAGGTGGACAGACAAGGTAGCGATGCTGTATGGGAAAACCTTGTTTTAAGGCAGTGATGCAAAACACAAGAGAGGCATCAGCAGGAATCACAGCAGTAAAAAGAAAACCCTGTTCAGCTCACCGTTTGTCATCTTTCAGAAATTAGCCCTTCCGTTTAGGGCTGTGAAACAGGTTCTGTAGCGCTTATAGACATATGGGCTTCTATGACAGATACCGAGGAAGAATTTCCTTAATTTCTTTGCAGAATTTTAGGCGATTTTGTGACAAGTCAAGGCATGCCTAAGCCATACCTTGGGAGTGAACCATTCATGTACCCAGTGGGTGATGTTCGTGACTGATTGGCACATGGCAAAGATTGGCAAAGACAATACTAACAAGGAGCAAATACGGCAAGTGCCTGCAGGCTTTCATGAGGCTCTACAAATGCAAAAAGAGGTGCAAGTGCAAACTACACAGGCAGCAGAGCTGAAAAGCTCTGACTGGCACTTCGGAAGACAAAAATTAGCGATTAGAGGAAAGGCAAGCACTGGGTATCCCCAGGAGCAGTGGTCTTCTGCGGTCATAACCTCATCATCTGTATCAATAACATTTATTTAACATGGCTTGGTGAGAAAGAAAGAAGGCAGCCACTGATCCTGGGTGTTGGAAGACATTCTCTGCCTGGCCAGTGATAAGCAGAATGCATAGGTGAGAAGACAAGCCCTGAGCAGGCATACCCAGAGCTGGGCAAAAGTCAAATAGCAAGGGCAGTCAAGGAGAATTGGTTTAAAAAGCAAGGCAGCATTCAGACGTTCTTGGGAAAGTCCAAATCAAGATGGCCTTTTATAATAGATGCTAAAGAAGAACAAGTGTACTCTCCACAACACTCAGTTTGAGGAGAGCCCCTTGCTTTCAGGAAAGGACAGGCTGAAGAGATGGGTGAAATACTGCCAGTCTTTGCAGTCAACCGATCAAGAGATAAAGAGATTCTCAGCGTTTGGGAGATTATAACACTTCAGGAGCAGAATGGCAAGAAGAATCTTGCTGGCAGAGGCTGCAAAGAAGGGTCAGGAGACTGAAGAAATCTGAGGGGCTGAGAATGGATCGCTAGGGTGATTAACCCAGTCAGGATGTTACCAGGAAAGAAAAGATCCCCTAAACAAGGAAAAGTGGATCCTAGTAAGTGAATTCCCACAATGATGACCTTCCAATATCTGTGCGTTTCCTGATACCTAAGCAAATTCCTCACTGTGTTCCTTGCTGGAGGATTCAGAAGGTAGATTCAGTTTCCACAAAGCAGGAGGGACAGTATAGCAATACCAGCGCAAGAGGCTGGTCACTGGCAAGTTCAGAGATACCCAGAAGAACTTTTGTTGCACAATTTCAAAAAGTCATTTGGCCCGGTATGTTGCAATAGGTGTGTGGAGTGTCCTAGGGCTATATGATATGTGTAAGAAGCTGCTGAAAAACATTATGAAGAGGTGAGGTCAGCAGTCCTGGTCAAGAGCAAGCTGAACAACTGGTTCAACTCAATGACTGGTAGCAGACAGGATGACTTGATAATTCGTAGTAACTTCTGGAGCTGCCTGTAGAAAGTAAAGGATGGAGTTACAGTCACCAAAGACTTTGGGCAAAGTCAGGCAAGGAGATCAAAAGCCTGAGGATGATCACATCTTCAGTGGTGGTGCCAGTTCATCAGATGTGCCAAGTCATGTTGCTGTGTCCGATGATGAATAGTGCAGATCAAACATTGGCGTGAGCCAAAGACCGGGAGGAAAGGGAGTAAGAATGACAACTACACAGGCAGGTAGCAGCAGGGTGGACAAGGTGGACCACCCGATTTATCTGAGAGATTTCACCACACAGGGCAGCAACTGATCCCTCCACAGAGATCTGAAGGAGGATGTAGCTGGCACATGTGGGCATAGATCGTCTGACACAGTCATGAAAAGCCACAGACAAATCATGAAAGCAAATATTAGTCTACTCAGTAGGTCCCTGTTCTTACTCTACGTGCAGAGAAATGGATGGTCAGGAAGGCAAAACAAAAAAAAGACAGCTGGTATTTGCAATGAAATGTTACAGATTGTGAGACCATGTCAGAAATGGGACAGTCAGCAGTGGGGTTTACAAAAGGGACAGTCATCTGTGTGAGGGAGCTCTGGCTGCTGGCTGGCTGGATAATCACTTTCAAGGTACCCTGTTCTTTGTTTTGGTGAAGGGAAGAGGATTAAGATGCTAATGGTAGGAGAAACTAGATTATTGGTTTTTTAATTTTGATTTTTTTTTTGCTTTACAATTTTCTCAACAGAGGTGTGCACCCCTACGGACTGAATTTACACCTGCCTCTGTAAGCTGGTACTTCCAAATCTTCCTTCATAGACCCTTGGAGTCTGCAGTCTGTGGACCTGAAGAGGTGGATGACATAAAATGAGTCTGTATTTGCTGAACCCAGTGGAGCACTTGGGAATGACTTGTAACTGTCCTCTGTGGTCATTAGTCTGCAGGCAAAAAAAATAAGGGACAAACCTTTCTGAAAATGGAGGTGGCAAAGACAAGGGAACTGAGAGGGAAAAGGGGTAAACGGAAGGTTTACGCATGCAGCAATTTCAAGTTCATCCTTGAGCAATGAAGCCACTTTGAGTTTCCAAACATTGGACCTATGGCACCAGATCACTCTAATGGTCCAGGTAGACAAAGCCCTGCCAGACAGCAACCAGCACCAAGCGTGCAGAAGAAGAGGCAAAACCCAACTCCAATTTCCACACTTTCCTCTTGACGGGTAGTCTGGCTCTTTACAAGTCAGGAGGTTTCTGCGAAGCGGTGAATTCACATTGTGTAGTCCCAAAGTTTTGGATGGGATCCCTAAAAAAAAAAAAATCAAATTGAATGCACAAGATGGAGAGAACCAGATGATTTAATCTGGGCTGTAGGAAGGATGAGTGAGATAGAGGTGATTGAGCAGCATCAAAGGGTGACAATCAATTTGAATTTCCCCAGAAGTGATGTTGATGCCTGTGTTGCTTCTCTCTGTGCTTTTTCTTTAATTAAATACTGAATGTTCCATTAGTAGTTGGAATAACACGCTGTTCTTGGGGAAAAGAAAACCCAAGTAATCCCTTCATCTGCTAAAATAGATGATTTCTAGTAGATTAAACAATGGCCTTTTGGCTAGCAGAGCATAGTTCAGGCCATAATTGAAGTCCTCTCCTCGGCCTCTCCTCGGTCCCTTGCAGCCAGTAGTCCGTAGAGCCTCATCATCAGAGATAACCTCGGTGACTCTTGTCTGCAGTGAGTGTTTCTCCAGATGAGATTAGTCGGAGATAAAGCATATTACCTGAAAATAATAAGTGATTACAGTCCCGGACTGTCTCTCCACATTCATTTCACGCTGGTTAACCCTTGTAAAACTGGCTGTTGGTAGGGCTTAGGTCTTTAAAGAGGAGGGAGGGTGAAGGGAGGTTTCCCGTCTCTGAGTGGGAAAGGAGAAATTTTGCCTTTTGCTTTCTGTTTCTTGCCCTGGGCGGGGGTTTCTGGGCATGGCAGGAGGCACTTGCCTTGCTGCAGCCTGCGGTTCATGGAGGAGCCGGGGCTGTGCCTTGCAGTGTCCTTGAGGGATGCTGCCGAGTGCTTGAAGACACGAGGTCTGAAAACTCCTTTGCAAGTCATCTACCATTTACTTGATAGCAACCTAGAAAAATACTGGATGCTCAGTACGTACACACTGGCTGTATTTCCACCGCTGTATTAAACAGGACCAGACCGTGGGCCCGGCCAGTGACCTGCAGTAGCCCATAAAGTTAAATTATTAGCGTGGGCCAGGCATATTTTGGGGTGAGCAGTACTCTCCCATGCCCAGGCATGGCTCAGAGGCCATAAACTTCTCGGTGCGCAGTTGCCATGGGATCGGTCTGCTGTGGGGAGTGCTGGCTGGGCTGTGTGGGTGTGAGCTCAGGGCCAAAGAACAGTCCCTGGTGTTTTCTCCAGCATGGATGTATTCACTCTGACTCGACAGCGTAAAACCATTCAGAGCTTTCATATTCATCCATCGACAGAAGATCCAGAGAAATACAAAAACCTCACAAAGTTTTTATGACAAATTATCTGCATGTCTAGGAGAAAAAAAAATAACAGATTGTGGTTTTCTAGAAATTCAGGTTGTTTGCCTAGGTAGGATGGAGAAAAGAAATGTAAAAGAAAACTCAGGTTGAAGAAATGCTTTGAAATCTGCTTATGGGGCATCGTTGTTGTGATCACCGCTGGGAGTAAGCTCCTACGCTGTAGAAAGCAGTGTCCGGGTGGGAAGATCTTTTCCTTGGTCTCCCTGCAAATATTATAGGTGAAGCCCTGGCCCCGTTCAAGTCACTGGGAGTTTTGTTAACGACTTCATTAGGACCACTGCCGTTTCATTCATAAAAGGCGTCTTCCCAGCTCTCGTGCCATTACAGCATCCCCCGTCTGTCATCGGGCTGGTCTCCGTGAGTGAGGGACGAGCGGGTTCGTCCTTCTTCCTCTAAATGCTTCATCGGCCGCTCCCTTGAAAACTGTAAATAAAGGCCGCTGGGGATAGCTTTTCTGCTTGACCCCTCACCTGAAATGAAAATAAAGGTGGCTGAATTTCATCCTGGCGCGGAGCTCCTTCCCGGGCTGGCTCTTTCCCGTAGCTGTTGACAGTTACCTGCCAAGCCCCATGGTTACCTTTGATTTTGCCGTAATGACATCTCGGTACTTAGGATGGCTCTGGGACTGTAATCCTCTCTGCAGCCTTAACCAGTTTATGGGGTAACCTGAGACCAGGCTCTCGCTTCCCCCTGATTTTGCCTCTTGTTAACACTCACCAAACGTATCAACAACCTAAATGCAAAGGGTTTCTTTTATTGCATGCCCAGGGTTGGCAAATATCTGCTATATATATCTGCTAATATCTGTACACCTGCTGTAAATCTCTGCTTTTAGAGGGTAGCTGCACGCCCTTGCCACATTAAAACTGCACAGTGTTTTATTTCCCCAAAGTGTGCTGCTAAAACAAATGCTTTGTTAGCAATAACCAGGCAGCGCTCCAAGGAGCTGTTAAGAGCAGAAGTGAGGATTCAGCAAAGTGGGATTTATCCACAGTTTTGCCACAGATTTTCTCTGTGATCTGCTTTGTCTCGGAGTGCTTCGTCTTTAAAATCCTCGACGTCAAAGTCCTTTATCTGTCTGCTGTGTTTAGACTGTAAGCTCTTCAGGGCCAGGGCTTTTTTTTTTTTGTTGGCATAACAGCTTTTATAGTAACTCTCCTCTGATCTCTAGAGGACCTACCTGTGTGTGTATAATGCAGTTATAAAACAGCAGTCTCAGCTTCATCACAGTGAATGATCCTGGCGTTAGAGGAGGACACAAGTCCTGGGCTCTGCTCCCTAACCTGTATTAATTGGCTTTCCTAAAGGAAATTTCGGGGCGGATGATTTACACGACGGCGGAAGTAGGAGGAGGATCCCCGGGGAAAGCAAACACTTGAGACTTCAAGGTGGGATGACTTTGGTGGCACACTTCTCCAATGGCCATCTGATCCAGGAGGTGCCTGCTTCCTAAGCACAGATCAAAGACAAAAGGTGACTTCTGAAATGACATGCAGCCACCTCTTGCATTGCTTAAATTCTCTCCTCCTGCTACCGTTTGATCTCCCTTTACTTTTCCTGTCACTGGAAGCAGGTGTTTGCTTTATTCTCCCTGACAAGTTTAGATCAGCTGAACAGCTAATGGCTGCAGTGGGAAAATAGCCCAGTTGCAGATCCAGCCCAAACCTTGGTGCAGTCAATGGAAAGGTTCCTCTTCACTGTAGTCAGTTGTGGATGAGGTCTAGATGAGCTGATTTGGAGTGGTCGTTATCCTGCCAAACTTGCCTTTAAGAAGTAGATGTGACTGTATTGCGAGGTGAGCCTCAAGGAAAATCCAGCCAGGTGAAATCCTCCAGACGTGTGGGGATATGGCTTGAGGATTTTCCATGATGTGCTATAAATGCACGGTCCCCCTGTATTTATTGCTAGAAAGGGCTCGTGCTTGTTATTCTGGGCTCTGTATGGTGGCTCCACTGACTGCTGGTGAAAATGTCAGGCTCTCAGCCACCATGAGATCTGTGGTGAGTGTGACTGCAAGTGACAGGCATCAGTCAAGCCAGTGTCATATTGTAACCAGAGTTATCTCAGACCAAGAGCCTCCCTGCAGCTTGGGTCACTTGCGTGCGCTGCTCTGAATTTTGCCTGTTATTCCAATACGTCTGTAACGCACAATGCTATTCTGCGTACTCCTGTGAGCCTACCTCCAATTTTAACCTTCTCCTTCCAAGGAGAAAGAGAAGCAGAATTTACCTAACAGGCAAGCTCTTAGCAAAGCCTCGGATATCTGATACACATAATGGTCCCAGAGGCATGTTTACTTTGGACTGAGGGAGTGAGTGAGTGAAAACCATTTTGGAAGGGCTTTTTCACCTCTAGCAACTTAACCTAATGAGGAGAAAAGTGATGTGGTTAAAGGGCTATTTAAACAGAAGCATTAGTGAGCAGATTTCGGTTCTCCAACAATACATATATGTATTTGCCTGACACAGGTGCATAAATATGCATTGATTTGTATCAGAGGACACATCACATAGGCAGTGATGGGATTTCAGCTGTCCTCTGCTGATAGATGCTTTTTTTTGGGGGGGGAGGGCAACCATGAGCAAACAGCTGATTGTTTTGGGAGGCTACAGAGGAGCTGCCCAAAGATCTGGGACACCACTGTTGAATTCACCAGCTGCCCTTATCTTCTGTGGAGAGGAGCATCTGTGCAACAAGGAGTTTGACTGTGAGGGCTCAGTCCTGTAAGGGATTTAGCTGGCTGGAGGAGAGCTACAGGCGCCTCAGATTTAGGTTGAAGAATACAGCTTATTTCTGCCCACAAGGTGCCATAAATGCCCCCACTAATTTATCAAGAAAACTAGAGATAAGTGTGAAATAAATAACTCCATAGGAAGCCTTCCCATGCTGGGCTGCTGCACTGCCACGAAAGTTCATGTTTTTAGACCCAAATGGATGAGTGACCTCATGCTGACAGAATGGGCTGTCAACACTCATCCCTTGAAGAAGAGTCTCCCCTTTGCGCTTTGTCTCCCCGTGGTGATAGCCTGAATAGAGATTCACAGATTACGCCCTGCATCTTTCCCGCGATGGGGGTCCTGCTTACTGACCGCTTCCCTCTTTCAACATCCTCACGGGGGCAATGAATCTTATTCCTAGCCCAAAGAGCACTTGTCAAGAGCTGGCTTGACAGGGAGGTATGTCCTCCTTGGCCATATTTTCTTGCACTGAATTGTTTATAGCTGAGTTGGGTGACCTGAACCCTGCTGGTACCCAGTGCAGCACCTTGCACAAGAGCGATGCAGGCTTAGATTGCACAGTTGCCATTTCACAAGTGGAAAAAGACAACAGATATCGGAAGTTAGGGCCAAACTGAGGTGAAATTCATCTCTGTATCACATGCTGTATGCTACTGCAGTCTTACTGAGGCTGTGAGATCGACTTTCCAGAGGTACATAGGTACCTCTAAGCACAGGGAAATGTCCAGCAGGATGCTGGGAAGGACCTGCACAGATCAGGTACACAAATCTCATTGTTTTACATTATAATTAAGATCCTTGACTTTAATTTGAACTCTTCCCATCTGATTTTAAAGCCCTGAACTCATCTGTCACACATTTGGGCCCACTGGAAAATTTTCCCTACTAAAACATGTAATTGTCTGCCTTTGGCAACCTGCTCCCGACTGGCTTTTTGTAATTTCCTTCTATCCATGCACACAGCATGATGTGGAGAGGTCCAAAGCAGCAGCACCCTCTGAAAACCTCTCTGGATGTTTGGGGTGATCATTGCCTTGAGAAACAGGCGCGATTCCATTCAGGTACGCGGTTTAGGCTCCTGACCCTGGGAATCTCAGCCATCGCCTCCCTGGAGTATTGTGAAAATCAATCATTTATTAAAGAGCAATTTTCTCCTGCAGTTGTTTATAGCACGGTGTTGGTCTTCAGCATTAACTTCTGTCCTAGGGATGTGCAGACACTGCACGGGCGGCAGCCATGCAGGGTACTGCGAGCCCCCTTCAATGAACTGCTCCTAGGGCAGGGAAGCTTTAGAAAAACATATAGAAAGTGTTTAGTTGGGGGAAGGTGAGTAGGAGAAGGCACAGGATAAGCTGCCTGCTCAAAAAACTGCTGACAAAGCAACCCCGTGGCTGAGATTCACAGGTAACACTGAAGTGCCCGGTGCTGCTTTGTGTAGCCCAGCAGAGTCTGAACGATCGTGCAGTGGTTAATGCTGCAGGGAAGGGGCAATCCCAGCTTGTGTGAGGCCAACACAATATTTCCATTCATTCCAGTGGGATGTCTCCCTCCTGGTGCTCCTCATGTGCAGCCCGCGCTGAGCACTCTGTGCCGGGACGCCGGGGAGGGATCTGACGTGCAGGAGCATCTGTCTGCCGAGTTTCCTTGTATCAGGGGGCTCAGTGGGAATCTGGGACCATTGCAGGGGACTGGTATGGCAGGAGAGATGGTGGCACTGCAGCCCACAGGTGTCTGTGAAAGGAGGTAAAAAAACTCCATATGTATGAAATCACTTAGAAAAGAAAGGCATGTGACTGGTTTACTTTTTCTCCATATCTGCATTCAAAATGAGGAGGCAGATAACCTCCCTTGGAGGCAGAGGAAGGTGAGAGCTGGAAGTTTGGTTCCTACCCGTTTCTAATTGAAAGCACGTTGGTAGTTATCAGCCCCATCGTTTGGTATTTGGGAAGAAGAAATGGGAAGCTGAACAGCAATAGTGGGCTGCTCCTGCATGAACTATCCTGGCAAAATGCCTTTTAATTTCATGTGAGTTGCGCCTGCGAGAAGACGGAAGGATCAAGCCATCATCAAGGAAGATTAGGATTTGGAGCCAGGTTTTGGAAGTTGTCTCCTATCTCAGTAATGAATCAGACACCTTAGGTGAAATTTGGATCCTACTGATTAAGCATTTTGCTTTTTGAGTTTAGCAGGGCCAGGGTTTCACCCCTAACTTCAAATATATCCAAACACTGCTGTGCCTGCAGCTTGGAGCTAGTTACCAATGTTACATCCTAAAACTGTATTTCATTTGTGTGAGTCTTATACAACCTGATTCTGCTCCCCCTGCAACTGATGGGAGTTCAGATGCTGAGTTCAAGGTGGTGGCACTGTCCCTCCTTTACTGTGCTGCTTCACAGAACACCGATATTTTAAAAATCAATCTTCTTAATTTATGTTATTCCTGGTAATTTTAGAGTGCAGACTTGGTTTCATTTACATTAGAAATAGGATCCATTTTCCCTGCCCTGGAAGGAAGACACTCTTAAGGGCTTACTGATATTTGTGTGTTTGACTTTAAGGCAGAAGTTTGTTCCTAATTAATTGAATAAGTGCTTTAATCCCTGGCCTGAGGGCTTCCCATAGAGCATTAGCTGTATTAAGAAGGAAATGGAGTGTAATCCCTTTAATATAAGCACAGGAGAACACGACAGTTTCACATTTCTGGAAATAATTTCTTTCCTTGTTGCATCATTTATTCTAATCTTAATTTGCATAAAATACCATGGGGATGAAGGGCTTCTCCTTCTGCCTGACTTCAGTGCTGAGCTGGTAGCAGCACACGACCCTTGCCAGAGTGTTAGCATCCTCAGGCTCCAGTTATAGACTGGTGCATAACAGGGTGCAAAGAGAAGTAACTTGAGAAATTCAGCTCATTCCGATGGTGCTTGTGAACCCAGGTCTGTGACCGGCTCTGCTCTGTGGAGGATCCTGGAGCCGAGACCTTTCTGACTCATGCATCATCACCGGCATTCACTACTCTTTGCGTTACTGTAGTGCCAGAGAATCTTGTTTCTGATCCGACAGCCAGGCTCACGTGTAGCTACAGAAATTGGACTGTTGGATGAGACTCAGCTGATCAAATCCGGGCATTCTGAGAAAGCAGCTGATTTCATCCCAAAGTACATATCTACACTGGTCACATGAATTGGGCTAAATGAGCCAGGCAGCTCATTTGGAAGGGTCAGCTCAGAGGGAAACGTCCTCTTTGTAGACATCTAAAAATAGGTGAGATTAGTCTTGGATGAAGTGGGTCCAAACCTGGTTAATGCTTGACATTTTTAAAGGAGTAAGTCCTGCTTTGTGGATCTGGTCTGGCATTCCTGTCCATTCATGGGACAGAAGACAATCTGAGCATCCCCTTGCTGTCTTATGTTGCAGGTCATCAGAGGAAGGGGGCTGCAACATCTGGATGGGACAGTTCAGGTGTACTTGGCCACCCTCCAAGGCCAAGTGGAGAACCCTGCCTGCCTTACATCTGCAATGTTTCCCACCCCTCCATGCAGTGTGGTGAGGATGCTGTTTTCTTCCACTCCCCACAGTGCACCGCAAAGTGGGTCCTTTCCTCCCATTTCCACATTTTTTCCTCCCAGCTTTATCATTAGCAGGAGCTGGGGAGGCTTTTAGTCCTCACAAAGGGCGGGCTTTGCCACTCTCCTGGCCCCATGTCCCCAGTATGGCTGGCTGCAGCTGAAAGAGCAGGTCGCAGCTCCCCAGCTATGACTGTGGGGTGGCTTCTCCTCCAAGAAGCCCTCACCCAACATCTTCGTGGGGACCCCCCTCCCTCCAAGGCCTCCAGGGTCCTGGAGCACGTGTGTCTTACAAGGGGACAGAGGTTTCCGTTGTCCCTGAAAACACTGTGGCCATGCAGATGCTGGTGGATCCCATTGCACATGTACCCTGTCCCATGAGGGGACAGCCGTGTTCGCCTCCTGGCTGGCTCTGAGGCTGCTGGTGGTGGGATGCTGCCATCTCCTCACTGGTGTGTCCCACCAAGCTGCATCCCCTGAGGTGTCCAGCTCCATACGTACTGGTTGCTGGGCAGGACGGAGACATTTTTCATTGCTTAAGTTGGATGAAGTCAATCGTACTCTGTCTGCCAATCTGGAGTGCACATGGGGTCCTGTAGCCCCAGCTGAATCCGCTTTCTCCTGCCAGTACCCAGCCCCAGGTCTCTAGATCCCTTATCCCTTGGGGCGGTGCGGAGGAGAGGATCTGGTTTGCTGGTTGTTAATTGAGTGACTTGTCTGGTGCAGGTTCCTGGCTCACCATGGTGGACACAGCGAGGAAAATAGTGCACTCGAAGGTGAGGTACACACAGGACTCTCGTCCTCACTAGTGTTTGAATTTGCAGGGTCTGCTGGGCTGTGAAGACAGTAGGAGCTGGTGACAAAGAAATTGTGGCCAAAGGCAGCCACTGGTCTGGGAATCTCAGAGGGGGAAAAGAGTGAGGTGTTAGAAAAAAGGAACGAGACTATAAAATATATACTTAGCCATAATGGAAGACATTTTTGGCAAGGCACAAGGAGCCCTCACTAAGGAGCTGTGTGCCAGTACAGTTACTGGTTCCTTTTTATCACGAGGCATGGGAGTGCAGACCTGTGCCGTGGCCGGCCAAGCCACCTCTGCGTGGTGGACATGTTCATGTAGCAGCGGAGCAACACCTTCAATTACCGCACAAGACCTCGTCTCCGCCAGCCCTCTGCCGTGCGTTGACAAGTTAGCACCCTTAATGTTTTAGCATAAAGCCAGCTCTCTCGGGTTAGCCTGAAGGCTCATCTCACCCCATTTCCTGCCTTCAGCAGCACTCATGGTGGACGCCAAGATAGTAGCACAGGAAACCAGGCACGTGCATAGTCCTTCTTCCTTAAAATCCTCTCCCCATCTCCACCAGTTTGCACTGCGATGGGTTTCAGTGTTAGAGCAGGTGTCACTGTCGGAGTATCCCTTGGCAGAGTTTTCCTCCATCATCCTCCAGTCGCTTTGCGGATTGAGTACTGACAATAGCTAGCACTTAACTTTAAATATGTGATAAGCGCATGGGAATTATTACTGAAATAGGAGATGGAAGCACATGCTGATTTAACCTGAGTGACACTGGACCTCGGCAGCTGATCAAAGTGTTTCGGCAGCTTTGTTACTGCTCTGCCCGGGGGCATCTGAGCAGTCAGAGGAGGCCTGAGAAAGGTGGGAGGAAGGTGTTTGTTGCAAGGGACACCCCGGGACTAGGAGACCCCCAGAAACCATTGCTAAAAAAGTGTGGGACCTTCCTGGCCGCCCTGCTCGAGGCTCGACTGAGCAAGTGGTTGCCCCTGTTGGACTGGCCCCAGATGGCCCAGGGAACAGAGGCTGTGCACAGAAGAGCAGCTTGTCCTCTCCTGAGCTATGAGGGATCATTTTGGGTTTGTATCACCGTTTTTGAAGGCTTCCTCCATGTCCTAGCAGCTCATTGTGTTTGCCTCCTCTCATTTCAGCTGCCTGTGTCACCAGGCATGTACAGGAGTTTGCACAAGAGAGACTATGGGTGCTGTGAGGAGTGCAAGCCACCCAGCGAGGAGGACATGCAGGTTCCACGGGCTTTTCCTTGCTTGGCTCTGTAGCTCGTGGTGCCAGTTCCCCTCTCATGGCTGTGTGACAGCCGGGGACGGGGCCGATGCCGAGGGGGCAGGAGACGTCGGTGCCATCTGCACTGGCAGGGTCTGCTTCGGTCCCCACCGCTGTGACCCACCAGCACGTCACATCACACCCAACTGCCCTTGGCTTGTGTCCCCATCCCTTCTGTGGGAAATCCCCCTCCCGCCCTCTGGTAAAAGCTGTTTTGGGCGGGCGGTGCTAATTACACTCATTAAGTCAGGGCACTAACGACTGCTTGCTGAACCCGCGCCTGAGCCTTGGACTCCTGTTGCTCCCCGTGGGGCTGATGGAGGGCGTCAGGATTAGACCCATCCCGCTACCGCCTTGAGGAGGGGGATTGCGTTTGGGGTGGAGATGTCTCCTTGCCCTGACGCGGGCCTGGGAAGACTTCTGCAGGGAAGCTGAGGCTGTTTTTTTTCTAATCTCCTTGCAGGGCGAGCAACCCCCTGAGCTATTTAATCTGATTTGCCTCGCTCTGCCTGTCCTGGCTTAATTGCTTGTGGCAGCCCAGTGGGGACAGCTGCGGCTTGCACTGGGCCACTGCGGAGAAGTGGCGGGGGGCATGTTCGGTTGCGAGAGTGCTTTGGGCTCGTACGCTCACGGGAGAGGGGGGGGGAAAAAGGTCAGGCCGGGGAGGGAAAGGGGGGGGGGACAAAAGAGAAATCAGTGTGGGGAGGTGGCCGG
>Ga0181612_154190_pt1 | contig 19785 bp, 10 predicted proteins | sample HoacroProtozoa21_FD_119630 | JGI IMG/M metagenome (GOLD analysis project Ga0181612, IMG submission 119630) | Hoatzin crop microbial communities from Cojedes, Venezuel. Combined Assembly of Gp0051906, Gp0051904, Gp0051908 | reverse complement strand
GGAGGGGAGGGGAGGAAATATTCTTTCATGAACTGAATTTCAGTCAGTCTGGCCTATTTTTGAACTATTTAAAGTAAATTTTATGGCTTTAAGCACTTTTTTTGCTTAGAGAACTCCAAACCACTTGTATATTTTTTAATAATATTTGCAGTCAATTGTTCCCAAATGGAAATGAATTAGTTTTCCCCATTTGGAAAGATATAAAACTAGATCAGATTCCTTCATTTGTAAAAGCAGATATCATTCATGATTTTAATTTGACTTATTTTTTTATATTAGGTATGGAACAATTGAAGGTTCCTTGAACTGAGTCTTGGCCTTATAACTGGTCATTTCTGACGCAGTCACACTTAATGAATTCATAAAAATCAGTGCAGTTTACTGTTATTAATGCTTTAAAATGATCCTGGCAATTTTCTTGCTCCTAAATGCTTCCTTAGTATTGTTGTATCTTCATGTGCCAGTGGTCATCAGGCATTATCCCTGGAACCTGAGACTTAAGAAATACTTAGTGAGAGAATTTAGAGCCTGTAATAAGATGTCCTAGATAAAATTAAGGTATTAATTAGTGAAATTCTTCACTTCCCACTTAGCATTTCTTGGGGTTTTTTACCCAGGTTCTTTTCTGCCATCACTTTACATAAGTCTAAAATGCATTTGTTGTCTTGTCTGTAATCAAAATGTTTGTACCTATTTGGAAGCTACTTTTACAAATAGTAATCTCCATGCAGAAGATCAAAACATCATTGACGACATATGCCAAAAGGGTTTCTTTCATGAGTTCCCTCTGGACTACTCCTCCAGAGACTGAAACCTTCAGCAGTAACAAAGGAAGAGGGAATTGGTTCTTTTACATAATATTTTCATAGAAATCCTATATTCACACCTGACTTCAAAGGATACCTTTACCACCCCCCTCTCAAAGGGATTTTGTCTGGCTCTATACTGGGATGAAACTCCTCCTTCAGGGAAACACTGTTGCAGTGGAAAGGAGGGAGCACAGCTAGCCCCTTCTGCATATCAAATGACAGGGACACTTGCCCCGCCCAGCCTCACAGGCACAGGCATTGAGATTCAACCTGTCTGCTCAGAGACAGGGAGAAGGGTAGGAAGATGCCAGAAAGAAAAAGTTCTCCATGCCTGTTCATCATAGCAGCCTGAACATCATTTTATTTGGCTTGAGCCTATTGTGCCATATTTACACCGCATGAGAAAGACACTGTCCACCTGAATCCACGTGTTGTTCTAGGGTACCCCACTGAACTCAATGTAAATGAATTAAGGAGTTAGAGGGTCCATTTGATAGTGCTAGTTTATAAAATAAGAAATGAAAATGTTAAATTTTCAACTTTATGAATATTTTAAGGAACCATCTATCAAGTGCAAGCTGGCAAATTGTTTGGCTCAGCATGTGAGGGCAACGAGTTTATCTCAGCATCAATGATTGAATTGGTGGTTTGGGACGGATTAGTCTCAGCAATCTGTTTGCAGATTTGAATGAAGTAAGTGATTTGTGACTTGGGGAGAGAGAGCAACATCAATAATGCAATTCCCTACAGCAAAAAATAAGTGAACAGAGAGGCAGTGAACTTATCCTAGACTTAGTTTACCAATCTGTATAATGGCAGGAAAAACACTAATAAAGTCTAGATGACTGCTGTATTTCAAAATAAACTCAAAAAATAACTGTTAAGGTATGTGACATAACATTAAAGTAAGGTTTCTTGCTCAAGCAGAGATAACACATAAGTCCTTCCTACCTTCCAGTCAACAAATGTTGTGTTCTGGAGTGTGGTAAAATTCACTTGTCCAAGTTATTAATGAATGACAACATTCTTCGCAATGGGATTAGGATGTGAAAAAGGCAGTGATAAGGAAGAAGACATGTTAATTAACGGTATGTCTTCCTCAGAATATATTGCTTTTCTGCATCAGCATTATAAATAATTGAGTAACCTCTTGAGGCAATCATCCAGAGACTGTTTGTAAAAGCAGTGTCTTTGAAAAAAATATCTGAATAAATGGCTACAGTAAGTGGAATGGGAATGTGCAGTTGTAAGCCAAAGGTCAGTAAAGCTTGATACAATGCAGGGTTCAGTCCTTCTGTTGTACTTTAACGAAATTCATACCATTATTCTGTAGTGATTGGTTTTGTTAGGAGATTAAATTACAGTTGAACTACTACTACCTCCAACATTCAATTTTAGATTTAAAATGCTAAAATATAGTTGGCTATTAGATAAAATTACACTCTAAAGGGTATAAATTCAGTCAAAGCTCACTTCCATGGCTTGTTCATCAGTTATTTCCTTCATCTTAACATATTGCATGTAACTTTTTCCTTCCAGATCTCAAAGGGTTAAATTATATTTGTACATAAAATGTCACCTCTGATACTCAGACATCAGGGAACATGGCTTTCAGTTACAGAAAAGGGTGCTATACAACAAGGCCAAAATTAACCCCCAGGAATTTGAACAGGTTTGGAGAAGTTTATCTGTGTGTGTGTGTGTATGTGTGCGTTTGTTTTTTTGTTTGTTTGTTTGCTTGCTTGTTTCATCTGAAAAAAGAAGGCCCATGTGACTGCTTTGCCTTTTATCATCCCCATTATTGACAGTAACATTCCATTTTGGTCAACTTTCACTGAATTTGACAGATAGAAGAGGTCTTAAGGAAATGAAGCTCCCATACATTCAATACCTTTGAAAGCTAAGCAAAGAGTTGTAAGCCTAATACTGGCACCACTAGTTTTAGGGAGAAAAGCAGGGAAAACAGCCATATCCATTTTACCTGGCAGCTGTCAGCTGACTGGGATGACTACTTGTAGTAGCATCTAGCCACAGCCAGTGCCGCCCCTCACTTGGTTGATGTGTCAAAGAGGAGGAAGGAAGAGCCATGTGAAGGGACGTCCGTGTGCTGCGATGGGCATCAAGGATGCCCAGAATACTGCAGTGAACATCTCATGTGAGCCACAGAAAAGCTGAGACAGGAGTGAGTATAAGGGGTACAGGCACATTATGCTCGTTCTCCTGCAAACACTTCTTCACTCCTTCTTTTTTAATACAATATCAATTTTGCTCTACCATATTTTTCCTTTAGAAACTCTAGCCATGGAGAAAGATATGATATTTCCACACTTGGAGAAATACATTGCATTTGTGGGCAACTGAATGGGGAACAGATGGGGAACAGAAAAAGGCAGGAGGGTATAAGAAATGGCTTTCCAGGTGTTGCAGGCAGAAAACTGTCAGTGTGTGGCCACAGCCTTGTGAGAGAGAAGAAGGAAAGGTGGACAATCTTGGCACAGCAGTCCAGAAGATTAAGCAGCTCCTTTGTCAGTGCCAGAATAACGGAAAAGAAGCACATGAGGGCAGAGTAGGTGAGAAGGCAAAGCCGGTAGCTTGTGCAACACAGTAGGAAAAAACTCTGGATGCCGTTGAATAGAAGCTGCAATGGAGACTTCTCTCTCTTAAGCAGGTCTCAGTTTTGTTCCACTGGAGCACAATGCAGTAATCCGCCTCCAAGAACTGTTTTAAGAAATCTGGTAATCCTATTGCAGATAGACCTCAACTGCTGTTACTGCTATTTCCACTCACACTTCAGAACCATCAAGCAAAATGACCTATGCCAAAAAAAAGCTTAGCAGCAGTTGTTTGCCAGCCTAAGAAACTGAAGAGACTCTTGAACGTTACAAAGGGATTGTTTTGCCTTTCTTTGTCACCTCCTGGAGAATCAATGATTTGAAAAGACCGAGACTTATTTTTCTACCCTGAAGAGCTAAGGTGCTGTTGGTGACTTCAGTGCCACAGCTGTGCGTTTCACCTACAGAAGGTCAGTGTGCAAACAGCACAGGTGGTTTAAGCAGAAGCCTCGAAGGAGAGCAAAAAGGTAAAAATAGATAAATGGCAACATGTTCCATCCAAGTACAAAAGCATGAGCTTGACTTTAGACACTCATTTTCAGCATTGCTTAATTTACTGGACAGATTCACCTTGAAGATAAGCAAATGCCTGTGTGCTTTGTGACATGAGATGTGTTTAAGCAATGCGTTGCTTTCTGAGTTACCCCATTGATGCTGATACAGCATTTGAGTGAAGCAGATCTTTAGCAAATGGAAGAATAAATGGGAGTACAGTGAGAATAAAAGCTTGTGAAGTTGATTTGTGTAGCAGTCAGCCAGTTTGCTCACTATCTCTTGGAATATCTCATGGGAAAGCTTGACAAAACTCAAAACATTGCAGGATATCTGATTGCTGAATTACTTTATTGGTCAAATGTTTCTGCAATACAGCTCCCTCTGTCTCAGGTGTTGCTTTGTGTTGGGGACATGCTAAGGCAAAGTCAATGAAGAGTTAACAAATGCTTGTCTTCTAGTCAGTCTGTTTTTCTTTCTGTTTTATTTCTTTTCAGTGTTTCTAGGGAGTTTTTTGTTAATCTGCTGTGGTAGGATTCCTGAATACTAGCTGTTTTCAGCCACTCGGTTCAACTCCAGGAAGTCGTGCTGAGCACATTACTGTAACGTGTGAAAATGGGGCGACAAGTGTATTTTGCACTCCCCTTGAATCAGATGGGTGAGTACAAATTAAATTTTGCACTAACCTGCTCAAAACAGTTAGCACACAATTTGTGTCCGAATGTTTAGGCTGATTGCAATACAAAAAATACAGAAATTTCACCTATTTGAGCAATACACAAAAATAGCAAAAGTATTTTTCACCATTAGCAAAAATCAAGGACTCTGCTAGCATGGTGTGAAGTTGAGCCTTTGAAACACACTACATAATGCATACCACATAATACAGGCTTCAAAACCATTCAGGGCCTGTTACCAAGTGGGCAAGTAGCAGCCATCTCCAAGGCATTTATTGCCTAGGAGGGTACAAGGTACTATAACCTAGTAGTCTGAACATAAGGAGTGGGGAATTTAGTTCTATTCTGTCACTGATTAGCTATATGCACTGAAATGACTTTTATTGCTTTTTTTCTTTGCCTCAGTTTCCCCTGTGGTGCTGGGCAATAATCATCTCTTGTCTATCTGTCAGCTGATAAAAACTGTAGGCTGCTGTTGTTTTTTTCCTGTCCTGTGCTAATACTACTTATTAGTGGTCCATCTGGTCTCAGCATCTCGCAACAGGTTTTTTTGGCACTCTGAAAACTATTGTTTCTGAAGGTAACCACCCAAATGATACAGCTGATAATCTACACGAAACCATTCATTCGGGTGTGGCCTTTACAGTAGCAGAGCTGTTCCATGTACTGGCAGTTCTCACTGTTAAAGGGCAGATATGACCATGGAAAAGCCAGCATGGAGAAGCTGGCAACTGCATCACCTCCTCCTTCCCCCACGGTCTTTTAAGCGACTTTCAAGTATGTCCAGAGATCCCTATGCACAGAAACAGTGTTTCATCCTGGTTTGTTATCTTGTCTTTAAATAGTTAGCTGTACCTGAATTCAGCCTTCCCACCTTCTGGTATCCCCATGCATTGAGGGGTGGCACAAATGCAGAACATCTCAGAGTCCACTTTGAACACCCCTGACTCGTCACATCAGCACCTGGCACTTCCGGATTTCAGTGGAGCAGGCACTGGAGGCTGTGGGAATCTGCAGTATCAGACAGTTTCTCTTCAGGACAAACCTGTTAGGCAGCATTCATTTTTTATCAGCATCCAACAGGGAACAGCTTCAGGGCTGAGACATGCCCTGGGACATTGTGGAAGAGTTCTTTAGCTAGCAGTGTGACATCCTATATGGGAGCATGGAGACATTTGTAAAAATGTTTGGTAAAACTCACCTCTCAAAAATGTAGGAAAACTCACACTATATAGAGCAACTTCTAAATTTCACTCTCTTTCACAAAACAGCAGTAGTGAAAAAGCAGCTGTGAAAAACCATTGGTTGTAGCAGCAACCTCTAAATTTACCTTCGTACCTGTATATTGCAGGAGTCAGTTGTGGCTCATTACAGGGTTCATACACGTAAAGGCACCCTGTATTTCAAATGCCACGTTTGAGTGCCTAAGGCCTAATTGTTGGTTCAGTTGTCATAAACCATGCGGAGTGTTGACTGAAGGTCTAATGGCAAGGGAGGATAGGGGCATTGTGTTTTAAGTTGCCTAGGGCATGCGGGACAAAGGCTTCCTTGTTTCAAGCAGAGTAAACTCCTCAAGACCACATTGTTTCAAGCTGGGTTTTACCCTGGAATCAGAAATAGTTAGAATGAGTGAGAGCATAAAAAGACAAGAGATTAACAACCCGGTTGGGAAAAATTACATTAAACGCAATAATAAACCAAGAAACAAAAGATTTTTTTTTTATTATTTTTCTTCATTACTCATCTATGTGTGGTGATTGTTGTCATCACTGCTTTATAAAGACACACTGAATTTTATCTCTCTGTAGTTAGGGTTTATGTTTTGGGTTTTGGGTGGAAGGATTTGTTCTTTGGTTTTCTGGGGTTTTTTACTCTGTGAAAAGAAGAAAAAGCTGAAGGAAGAGCATAACATGACTGCTTGCATATTTCTTTTTTTTTAATCAAGGAATAAAAAGGCTGAGACAAACTCTGAATCCTGCAACGGAAAATAGAAAGTGTTTCACATTGTTCGTTCATGACTCTTTCTGCTGTAATTAAGCAGTTAATGCTCCAGGTGTCTTAGTTTTCAATATTAATAAATTTCAGCTCTGCTGAACGCTTTATTTCAAAATGTGCAAAATACTAACCAGAAGCTTTTAGCAACTTCACTTGTAAATGTCCCAAAACACTGGAGGCTTTGTGACATTTGGCATGTGGGGTAGGGATGCAGTGTCCCAAACTTTGTGCTCTGTGTAGCACTGTGCCACTTGGCTCACACAGTTCCCAGGATCGAGTCCATGCCCAGCAGCCCCTCTAATGCAGATTCAGCGTTTCTCCGTTAGGCATTGCCTGTCCTCGTTGCATCAGTTTTCAGGGATGGATTGAGACTTTGGAAAGGGATTTTTGAAGAAAGACATCTGGCCCTAACACTCCAGTCAAAACGTGAGTCCTGCTTGTTGCTTGGGACAAATATGTGCAATACCACCAGCATCTGCATTAAAGCAATTTGCCACAGTTGCTCCTGGAGGTCAGCTGAACTAAGTTGCCATTTGTTCTCCGTCTGTGGCAACCATCTGCTTGCTTTGGGAGGGAGCCTGCACACACATGGCTTGTTCCTATCCTGCACACTCAGGCCTGAGGTGCAGCTAGCCTATGCTGGGGATTACCAAAAGGTTTGTGCTGCCCTGCCTGCTTCCCTAAACCAAGTCCAATCCAGCTTCTACTTTCAAATTTGTCAGCAACTTCATGTGATTCTGGAAAGGAAAAGATTCCTCTGAATTTCCTCTGCATCCTTTTCATATAATGCCATGCACAAGTGAAAGTACTGTTTAGTGGATGACATGTTATTTCATGTCTTCTTGCTGTTTGTTCCTGAGGATAAACTACTTTCAGAAAAAATGCTGCACTAAACTTGTAGAAGTCTCCAGGCATTACGAACATGTTTTTCATCTTCTGCACTGCTTCTTTTTGCTGGATCATTTGCTGGCAACCCCCGTCATGTAGCTCCAAACTTAAAACATCTCAGAAGTCTGAGCCTACTAAAAGGCACATTGCTTACACGTTCCAACAGCTTTGCTAAAGTCAGGGCACTTAGTACTAAGGCCAGTGCAAAAATAAGCATTGCTTCTCCTGCAGAGCTTACAGTGTAAAAGGAAAGACCTTTCAGGGGAGTGCAGGGAAGATGTGGAAAGGAAAGGCTAGCCCAAAACATGGCTGTGGGAAATTTCATGAATGAGATTAATTTTTAAGGCTATTTAAAGATGTGAGTGAAGTCCTCAATAACCTGATTGATCTGGCATCTCCTACAGATAGTTGGCACTGGATGGGGTGTGCTGCCTTTTCTGGGTCCCAGAAGATACAGAGAATTATTGTTGTTGCTAGTTTCTTTAGAGATAACTCTCCCATAGTGCTGGGACACAGCCAGTTGTTTGTATTCTCGCATTCCTGAGTTCATAGTCCCGAACGATTGCAAATACCTTGTACCAAAGGAAAAAATTCACTTTGTGAAATTGATTCTGGGTGGAGTCCAGCCTGTGCTCACCTTCCCTGGGCAGTGTCACTGTCTGGCTGCTTGCGCACAGCCCTAAACAGAGCAGAGAAGATGCACAGCATCTTTGCTTTGTGTCAGCACCCACAGGCTTCCAAAGGCCACCAAAGCATCCAGATTTGTCTTTTCCTCAGCTCATCCAGCAGCTGTAAGGAAGGTGGTCTCTGAGGTGGTGTGTGAGGCCAGCATCACTTGAGGATCTGGTTTTGAAGACAGAGCACTCCAGGTTTGAATTTGTGGTTCCCTCATGCTGGGATGACAGCATGAAGCTGCTGCAACACAACCATTGTACTGGGTTGCCACTTCTGGCTTTTGGTACCTTTTTGCAACTTTTCAAACTAAGACTGTGCTCACTATTACACCAAGCCAATTACAAGCCAGCTTGTGCTGCACCTTCTGGTTTTATCTCACATTTTCATGTGCAGGACTGTCATAGACCTTTTACTGTATTTCCTCTGAAGTTGCATTCATAGAAGAACTTTGAGTTTTGTCCAGCACCACCCCAACCACCTGTTTCTGCCTCTGAAAATAGGCTTATTGTAAATTATTCAAGCCACAAATGACCGCATAGGGAAGGGGATCATTTTATTTACTGTAAGGCCATCTCGTGATTTCTTTTCAAGTTCTCATGAATAGGCTTCTCAAAGATCTTAAAAAGCACCTCCAGGGCCATGATCTTTGTTTACCCATTAGACTCTTAATCCGCTTATGAAAGGCTGTACTTAAATGAGAACAATTCCTTGCTAAGGTCGTGGTCCTTCGTGGTGGGCTTCGCATCCTGCACAGGGAATGGTCTGTGTGGCCAGTGCTCAGAGCTGTGGGGCATTGGGCAATCATAGAAACTGAGAGACTGTGGGAGTAGTGTAGGAGTAATTTGCAGATTTACAGAAGAAATAATAACTTCTAGCTGATGTTGGAAGCGCTGAGAACTGAAGAGTGGGAGCAGAAAATGAAAAAGGCAGTTCTCTGAAGGATTCCCTTTTAAAGATGTCATCGGCAAGAGCTGCCAGAAGAAGAGTATCAGCGGTGTAAAGGCTATGTCAGTAACAGCAGCAAGCAATAACAGGAGGCCCTGACAGTGGGCTTGGAATTTCAGTTGGGCAGTTCCTTCCAGTTGTTGTAGAACATGTAGGAACTGAAACACAGAAGGGACGCTGTGTCTGCATACCAGCAACCTAGTACCACAGCATCAAGGCAGCTCAGGAGGCCTCGGCTCCCAGACCCACATTTCGCTTGCTGTCCTTCGCTGTGTCTCACCATATTAATCACTGGCTCTTGCGAGATCAGGAGCAGGACCTGCCAGCTGGAGCAGCTGGTGGGAGGGGAGGCCCAGGAGCTCCTCTGCACCCAGCCCACTCCTCTGGGCATGTGTTGTGCTGTGGTAAGCTACACTCAGTGAATGCCATGATCACCTTCACATACTGCACTGTGTTTCACAGTATTTTCATCAGCGCTTGCCCTTCTGTTGGTAGGACGGCTGCTTCTAAAATCCTATACCTCCTGGATGGCTTCAAACAGTCCTGACTTTACAAATTTAAAATAACGAAAAAAAAAAAAAAGGAAAAAAATAACAGAGCCACTTCCTCCTTCAAGCCAGATTAAGAACAGCCAGAAAAAATCCTAGACACAGTGAACTGTTAAACTGTTGTGATATAATGTAAAACATTCTAGCTAGAAACATCCGTTCAATTATTCCACTGGGCAGCTGAGACTCCAAGTTTAGGAAGATTAGTTTCTAGTTCAGGTCAAGCACAAAACAGTTGATTTTAAAGTACATTGCTGTTATCACTAGCTTTTTTGTACAAGAATATTCCTAGAATGACCTTCTATGTCTGTTTCTCTCTTCTATAGTTCTCTTATACCACTGAATTACCAATGAAGGACTAAAATCTCATATATTTACTGAAACTAAATTCAAAATAACCAAAGTGTGAGAGAGAATATATAACGGAATTAAGCAATAATACATAGGATTTACTTTTATGGCTCTTTCACAGTGTGGCTTTTTATGAGCAACGCCACTACATCAAATTCACTTTATTGAATGCTCCTTTACATATCTTGCCGTCAACAAAGTTGCTCAGAAAGCAGCTTAATCATTTCATATCTCTTGCGAGTCACTCATGTCTCTATCACAGTTCACTCATCACTAATCAAAAGATGACCTAAAGAATCCTGAGGTAGCACAACAAACTTTGATACAGCAAAGATTAGCAAAAATGTCTTCCAACATTTCAGTACACCTCACGACATAGGAAAATCTGGAGATCTGCTGCCCGGAGTGGGCAGTTCTGTTTAGGCTGAATGACAGAGATTCAGTGATTTGTGTATTATTCTCTAGTTTGGTGGTTCTCAAAACAATAAGTACACTTAAAAAAAAAAATCATACCATAGTCCTGTGTGTGAACACCCACTTCTTTCCCAGCCTTAATCTAGTGTGTGTTCAAAGGATTATTGTAAAACTATTCTTGTTTCTGAGCTTTAAAAGTGAAATCCACAGGTGCTGTGCTGGATTACTTTTATTACTTTTTTAAAAATCTATTTCACATTTCCAGGAGATTTCGCCATACTTAAGGCTTTGATTTATCATCTGTCTATTTCAGCATTATATGCTGATCACTATCACATAGTGCCAGGAAGAAGCGGTTAATAGTCACGATAACGACAGCTTTGGGACAAGTAACTCAGGTAAGCCTAATATTAATTTTTGAGTGCTCTGCCTTCATGGGCAATGCACAGCGCTCTGGCAGGTCTGGTGATCACCTGACTTGTCTCAGGTGAGCCTTAGGAAGGACCACACCTGAAGGAGAGGCAAAATTCTCCTTTGATCTTTTGAGAAGTGAGGAATCTGCCCATGCTCAACTCCAGTCAAAGAATGAAGCAATGCCCTCACCGTGTGCTGGAGTGGTTTCAGCTGAGTGTTTTGATGAGTCAGCCCCACTTCAAGATCACCTAAGAGCTGGAGGAGCACGACTAAGTCTTGATGCTGATCTGGGTACGTTTTCTGTGTCCTGTTTGAATCTGTGTAGTTCATGAGCAGCAGGGTACAGTCTGGATGTATTTAGAAAATACAACAGAGTACGTGTTTAAGACTAGCAACTAAATTACATAGAAGAACTTGTTAGAGAATGAATTTCCACCCAACTTTCTTTTTTTTTTTAGTGGTTAATACAGAGTAGAAAGAAAAAGTCGACATTCAGAAATGATCCATAAGGTTCATTTGGGAGGGAAAACTGTTTTGGTAAAAAAGCTGTGGTCACATTCCAATCCTCAAAATATTTGTATAAACATTGCAATATTTTAACATTACTGAAAGCCTTTTCAAAGTAAAAATAAATAAAATGGTGCAATATGCCATTTTGATATTTTTAAAACAATTCTGTTTCTAAAACAAATGCTGATCTATTAAATGCTGTTTGAAAGATGTCAACTTTACTGAAATGCCTGTTTCTGGGGCAACCCTGTTTGATTTACACTTTCTGAGCTGATTTTCTCTGCAGGACTTTCATGCTATTACCCTCTATTGTACTCTGAAGTCACAACTTCAGTACTTATTATTCTCTTACCCTTCCTAAAGTGCTCTGTAGTAAGTTAAAGTAAATGGGCAGGGAGAAATGTCCTTTAATATTTTACTGAGCAAACCTGGTTATAACCAGCCTCTTGTCACGCAGCCTTAGTTCTTGAAGTGTGTTTCATTAATTCTTCAGTACGTCCTGTGATATCCTTTCTGATCATCACAGGATAAAGTTCATTTCCTTCACACTTTTTTTTGGAGCTCTTTGAGGTGGTCTTCATTTTCATTTCCAGATGTACCAACAGTTTTGTGCTTCCAAGCCAAATGTGGTTTAAATTTCCCTTCCATTCAGGAAATGAACAAAATAGTCCATGGCTATGCTGATGTAAAGCACATCATTTGTCTCCCAAGTACTTGCAACAGAGTCAGGAAAAGCAACAGAGCGCTGGCTGTCCTTAACAATGAAACTCTTTCATTTCCAGCCTAAGACCCATTGCAGAGCTGTAGTCCATTCTCCAAAGCAACTTCAAAACATTTTACGTGTCATTGTGTTACCCACATCAGTTTATTAAGTTGAAAGACAACAAGGATATCTGAGGGAGGTGGAAACTGCTTTAGTGCTTCCTGCCCCTCAAAAACATTTGATCCTGAGGCACAAAAGCAAATGTGATTTCAGATGTGTCTGGTCCCAAACTGTGCCAGCATAGTTCTGCCCTCTCCAGACCGCTGGTGGGGCACCCAGCTCCTGCCAGGTCTGTGGGAAGGAAGTGTCAGAAGAAACGTCCTTCTGCTGGTCTGGGAGGGAAGGGTCTGGGGAGCTGCAGGACAGGAGAGCCCAGCTGCCCCCAGGGCCCCAGCGTGAATCATCCTGCAGCTGCTGCTGCCTCTCCAGCAGCAGAGATCTGATGAGTTGCTTTCTGGCATCGTAAACTGGCAAACACTGTGTGAGCTTTGTGAAACCTAGACAGTCCAGATCAGACCTGAACATCAGGCAAATCTTTTTAATCTTTTTTTTCTTATTGCATACATGTATATAAGCACTTCACTCATAACTGGTTATTGTTTAGCTGGGTGGGGAGAACCTTCAAGTTTCTAAAGCATGAATGAGCTGGTATCTTAGATAAATATGTTCAAAGCTAGGTTTAGAGTTTTTCACTGTGAAGTCAATAAGCATGGTAGAAAATGCATATGCTGACAAGTAAATTTGATTATTTTTCCTGTCATCCCATGCATGCACACATACACTCACTGTCCAGCATAGCTATCTGTCACTGTTTTGGGTTAGTAAGCTGGAAAAAGAGGTAGGAGATTTTTGCTAAAACAAAGAAACAAACAATAAATCCGGGGCTTTTGGTCCAGTTGTCTAAAGCCAAAACCACTACAAATATATTGTTTGATATGTTTCAGATTAACATGCGAGCCCACATATAAGAGGGGGAAAAAAAGTGTCTCTTCAAGTTGCCTGCTTTTTGTAGTATTAAAACCTAAACCGCTGTGATTGGCAGAACCAGTGCCGGCAGTATTTATTCTCATGGTTTGTACTATGACTTAGCCTAACCCATTATCTTTGGACTTCTGGCTGTCCTGAACAAGTGGACAAACTATTCTGAACTGGTTCCAGACCTGGCAGGTATCTCTGCCAGCACGCATGATTTGCACACAACACACACGTTTGGCGCATTATCAGTATAAGAGTCTGACTTGGGACACTGGTAAGCACTCCACTTGTTACTGAGAAAGAGCATCGAGACCTTAAAAAGCAATAAATGAAGAGGGCAGTAACAAAAATAAAACACTGCAAAATCCAGCATCTGGGGTAGAAGTTGCTGCTGCATTTTGAAATGCCCTTCCCCTCGTGGCTGCCCTGGATGGGTGTGACAAGAGAAGTTATCTGAAGCAGCTGAGGTCTCCACTATTCAAAACAGTGTAAAATGTCTCTGTTCCTAATTTAATTCTGCAAAAAGTAAAGAATGGGCGGGAGTTCAGGATGTAATCTCTAACTGCGAATATTACTCTAAAAACAAGCAAAAATTCAAACAGGTGGGATGTTTTTGTCCTGATGATCAGACAAACAGCCACAATTAAACTTCTTGTGAGGGTAAAATTTTACAATCTAAGAAATAATTAGCTAATAAAAATTTCAAGATTCATGTGATGTATGAATATATGAATTACTACACTGTATGTGATTAGAAGAGTGTAAATCACTCTAAGGCTTGTTGGCAATACGCCTTTCCTCAAGCCTATTACCAGCTCCTGGTCCTTACTTTACTTGAACACAGAGTAGGCAAGGGCTTGAACTCGTACACTGATCCAGACGGTCAGCATTCACCCAGTGCCTCCTTCACATGCAAGACCTACTGAGCATTTTCTAGTCCTCTTCACTACACTTTTTTAGGACATCAGTTCTCATCCTGCTCCCTGCTTCTGGAGCAAGCCGTGTAACTAACTTGCCTTAAAATGAACAGGTGCAGTTGTTGTAAATCATTATAGCTCTCAAACCTAAGTAATGGCTAGACTTTCACAATGCTTAGCTATACCTTGCTACAGCGTATTTCAGTGCATGTGGCTCTGGACTGTAAGTGGTAAATCCAGGTTATTCCATATTGTTAAAACTACATGTATCCTAATGGGTGACTTAGCCAGTCAGGTCAGAGAAAACAAACCTGAGCTGCCCTCTGAAAATTTTCATTAGGGTAATAATACAGAAAGAAACAAGACTATGACTAATTCCTTCAAATCTATCTCAAAATATTTAGTGATTACTATATTTTAGCTTTGGACCTAGTTTTAAAATGTGTGAAAGAGGAACTGGCATTAAACATCTAACATGTAAAAAAAATCTTTCACGTAGTTACAAGAGATATACATCACTAAACTACTGTATTCAAGCTGATGAGGTAAATATAAACTGTAAGACTTGGCTGCTTCTTAATAGACATATATTTTAAAATGCCACTACTTACAAAACATAAAAAACAATCAAGTGGCTTGAAAACATACAAGATTATATAGCATATAGATTACAGTAAAAGCGATCATAATCCTTCACACTCACAGGTATACTGGTTGAATTTGTTTTGAGTCTCATAGAACTCCCTTAAAAAAATTAACACATTCACCTTGACCTTCAGAAACATGAGGAATCGGCCATGCAAGCCCTATCCTAGTCTCCTTGAAACTGCAGTTGCCTTCTGCGGGCTTTAGATCAACCAATGGTTTAAGATTCTTATTTTTAACTTTGTGTATTTTATTTCACCATTTAACCAGCCATTCTTTTAAGAGAGCTCATTAGATGGCCAAATTGATTGACTAATCATTTCAATCTTTTTCGCACATGCTAAGTTCTGGGTCAGGGTGTTTTCTTTTAATTAGAGAATTGGTAGGTATACTAGGCAGACTCTATCTGAATGTTAATGCAAGTTAATCGTACTCTGTATCAGTCCTCATTCTCTCAATGAAGTGGGTAATATTAATTTGCTTCACCTCCAGTCCACATAGAGGCACATCACTTTCCTGTGCAGCTGCAAATATATTGCATCTTTATCATTTCTGACAGGCTGCCTTCTCCACTGAGAGCATCTCTCAAACCACATGAAACATCTGTCTGTTGAAGAATACTCTGCAAGAAGGTATGTGTGTGCCTTGTAATTTCTGGTCTTTGTTGATACAGAGTATTCTGTTCTGTGCAAAATTTATTTGTCTACATCTTTACTTGTAAAACGAAGTCTAGTCTTTTGGCCCATAGAAATTAATCTGTGAAAGACAATAGTTTTTCTTTATTTCCACAAGTATTTTTTTCCCCTGTCCACCCATGCTCATAAAATAACTCACAGGTAGGAAATACATTAAGCTGCACTACTTTTTGTCCTATATAACACTCCTTCAGGTAAGAGCAAGCAAATAGCTTGAAAAGCTGACCTGAATGTTGGGTATACCTGACAAGATATATAGGAGTTGCATATATCTGAAGGTCTAACTTCTTGGCACTCTTACTGATCACTACTATCCCTACTGGAACAGGTTAACCACAGGACCAAATAGCATGGTTTTCTGCTATTATCTGCCACAGACCTAGCCCTTTCCCAAAGACTGTAAGATGCACAGAGTTTCAGGTATCCACCTCTGGCCAAATGTAGCGATTTTTCCCATGTCCCACAAAACACAAGGAATTTGAAAGTGCTCTCAAAGACTAGAAATTTCCAGTTGCTCTGCCTACTAGTGATGGTGCTCACAACAGTTCCATTCTGTAGTACCAGGGGGCTCGCAGGTAGATATGAGTTAATTGTTTCTTTGCATATCATGCTACTTTCAGCATTCCTGGCTCACACATCCTTTAAACCAGTATAGGGAAGCAGAAACACAGAACCCGTGTTCAGACTCTTCTTTCCCAATAGGTACACAGTTTAGGAACCAGAAAGTTGCCCAGATTTGTTGAACAATGGTGGGGTTTTGCACACAGATGAAGACATGCCTGTGCTAACTGTTCCTATCTTTTTCTCTTCTATGTTATGCACAAACGAATGGACTCCAGCTAACTATAAGTGTAAACAGCCATTTTTTTAACCATGGTTGACTTTTATATGTGATAACTTGTGGAGAAGCAAATAGAAAGTTTAATTAAAACAGAGCTCAGTCGGGTTGAACCTGTGACCTTTGAAATAAGAAGTAGGGCTGTTATCCACTTGGCTACCAGGTCTCCATGGGAGTGTGTATATATACATATATATATGGGAGTTTACTAGCTGCACTTTTGTTTCCTGAGAATAATAGAAATCTGGAGAGAACAGAATGTTAAAAATAATTTTAAAAATCAAATATGAGCAGTATCAGCTCAAATAAAAACTATTCCCCAATTCATACAAAGATCCAAGTGCATAGAAAATTTAATGAAGGTTAGATTTGCAGTAATAGTCTGTTATTTTGCTTGAACCAAAGATATTTGAATAGTTTTAAGGGCCAAATACTAGCACTATTTAGTACATCAGCTACTGATTTCAGTGGGATCAAGGTTTGGCCCCTGATGGCCCATTTTGGCATTCTAATGAATTCATTGTTTGACTGCTTTGAAAAGTCTATTGGCAGAGAGCTGCTGCAAATATAATGGTTTGGTAATGTAGACACATGTTTTTTCCCTCTGTGCTGTACTGGATGTACTTTCAGCTACTGTGGAATAAAAAAATTATTCAGCAAAAGAACTATATTAAAAATTATAGAAGGAAGTTAATTAAAAGTCAGCTGTAAATGCTGACAGCGAATGAAACTGACTCCTAACTTCATAACTCTATATGTAAATAAAACATAATAAAAAGTGAAGTTAATCAACTATTTGATTTTATCAGAAAAAAATTATCTGAAAATGAGTTACATACTTCTTTAATACTTATTCCAGAAATATATGCAGAAAGATGGTACTAATAAAGTGACTTTGGGATATGCGAGTCATTCTGTCTGTGCAAGCCCATCAAGGGACTAATATTTAAGAGTTTGGTATTAAAGTTCACATCTGAATATGAATTATCCCTGGGATGTCAGACAACATATAGAACTAGAAAAGGGTATACATCTATGTATATCCTGGCTTCTTTATGGGAGTTCTGTAAGATTAATACTTTTTTCCTCTGTGAGTGGTTTTGTTGCAGGAGGGGGGGATTCCTATGTGGACAATGTGCTATGTCACTTTCCTAAGTTTTCTCTTGAAGATATAAGGATTTCTGCTCCTGACCAGCTGTATGTTGATGTACGTCTCTATTCTATGTGGGTCATTCACCCACATCCCGTTTGTAGGTACATCTTCAGCATATGCATTTGGCAGTCTGAATTACTTAACTATTCTGTTCTCCAGATGTGAGATTCATGGCACAGGTAACTGAAGTGACCCAGTGGTTCAAGGGGAACTTTCACTATTAAAAAAACGCCATGAGTTTCCTTAATATCCAGCTTTGTAACAGTTATCTGTGATGTCCCTCCTAACCAAAAAAAAAACAAATGTTTTTACCAAATGAAATCTGCCAGGGAAAAATTAAAGTGCTGCAGTAATGCCGGTTTGGACTACAAAGCCATGCCCTCTAGTCAGCAGAACACCAGATACTCCATCAAGTATCATCTTGCCTACATTGTATTCATGAAACTCCCTATTTAGCTGAGATCAATCATAACCGTGATGAGACAGATAGGTCTTACAGTTCTGTGTGTCCTGGTGACTGGTAATCTCAGGCAGCTTCTGTGACAATGCATTGTATAACCACATGCTTAACCAGAGACTTTGACTTCCACAGAGCGATAATCTATAGTAGCAATGATGTCTGAATGGTTAAACAGTTCACTTTTTGTGCAAACCGGGGGCCAATGAGTAATACACACTGCCTGTCTCACTCTGCTAAATCCTTGAAGAAGAGAGTGATAGGATGCTATCATTGCTATGCAAGTTAGTTCCAGCTGTTCTAGGAGAACATCTGTCCTAAGTCATCCATGTTTGCTGACTGAGCAAGCTTAATTAAATGCTGTATGTGTATGCTAGCACTCTGCAATGATATGTAGAAAAAGGGAAGACACTCAGTGGAAGAGCTAAACAAAGCCAAAATGGTTACTGTGCTTTGCAGTGCATCAGGGATAGCTGCTGGTGCTTCTCGTTTACATATATTATGAAGAAATTAGGCCATGGTGGACAGGTCCTGAAACATCAGGAAAGGAGCCACAGAACTGACATTGATGCGGTTTCAGGGTTTTAATAGCCCACGTCTGCAACAGCTTCATTGCAGCAGCTGGGTTATTCTCACTATCCGTTTCAAAGAGGTGGATTTTATCTGCCCCAATCTTCTTCCCTCAGTCATTTGAAATCTAGCTAACTTGTTGGGACACTGATAAAGTAAGTTTCACGCAGGCTGACAATGCCACCACTTGCAGCTGGAATAGTTGTCTTATTTTAACTTATGTTTTGGTAATGGCAGCATTCTTTCTGGCAGCACTAGGACAGTTAGCAACAGAACTCTTGCTCTCTCTGCAGCTCTTCTGCAGAGCTCTCAGCGGCAGCAGGCGGCAGAGCTTAGACATAGATACTTTGTGTATTTTAAGTATGTAGACAAGTAAGTGTCTTCTTGACACAGAGCATTGTCACCATTATTGTTCAAACACAGGACTTAAATCGCAGAAGATGTCTTTTTCAGTACATCTTGAACGACAACACTCAGAGAATAAAGATTTAAAGTTTTATATTCAACCTTTGCTGTCTATAAGCAGGAGTATACTGCAAAAAAGTAGTGGGTTGCTCCTGGAAGTAAATATCCCACAGCCCCAGCACTGCAAAAGCAGGCCTGTCAGCAGTTAGATCATTTACAGTTACTGTCTCCATTTTGTGCTATTAGTCTTCTTCCGTACCTCCATCTCCCACTGAAAGGGTCTGGGAGAATTTTGGGGAGTTTACAGCTCTTAGGTAAGGAAAAACATATCAAGGGAGAAAAATGCTGTGACTTTTGACTCCTGAAAGAGTGTGCTTCCAATACTAAATCTTGGCATATGAGCCACCCTACGAACACATACATTTGGGGGGGGGAGTGGGGAGGAAGGAAGGAAAAAGCACATGATCTTAAGCAGAAGGAGTTAGAATTACCAGACTGTGACTTGCTTTAAGTTTCTATGTTGAGATTTTCAAGGAATGTTTGTTCAGTGGGCCAGCAACACACTGCAGATTCCTGGTACCATTGGGTGGAAATAAGAGAGAAAGCACCTTGGTAAGGGTACACCTTAATGATGCTCACAAAGACTCATCAAACATCCGTGCAAGGTTCCCCCATATTTTTCAATACAGACAAGATGACTAAGAAAAAAATCATGGGGAAAAAAAAGCTTCATGCAGAAGCCTACTGATTAGCTGTAATCCTGAGGTAAACTGCAAATTTATGCAGGAGGTCAGTCACTTCTGTAGCAGAGAGAAGCTAAATATCTGGCTAGTCAAGCATAACAATTGTACCCTGAACACTTGGCAATAAATGGAATTCACCATTTGATAAAACTGTTTACTCCATTCAGTAGGAATAGCCAATGGTTACGTGAAGCTATATCTCACAAGCGTATAATCTATGGAAATGTATGTAGCATCCCATGAATACTAAACAAATTCATTATGATCAGCAGTATTTCCAATGAATCTGTAATG
>Ga0181612_104791_pt1 | contig 19786 bp, 9 predicted proteins | sample HoacroProtozoa21_FD_119630 | JGI IMG/M metagenome (GOLD analysis project Ga0181612, IMG submission 119630) | Hoatzin crop microbial communities from Cojedes, Venezuel. Combined Assembly of Gp0051906, Gp0051904, Gp0051908 | reverse complement strand
CGACCAGCACCCTCAGGTCCTTTTCCGCCGGGCAGCTCTCCAGCCACTCCTCCCCAAGCCTGGTGAGTTGCGTGGGGTTGTTGTGACCCAAGTCCATTTGGCCTTGTTGAGTCTCATACAGTCAGCTTCGGCCCATCAATCCAGTCCGTCCAGATCCCTCTGCAGAGCCCTCCTACCCTACTGGACCCAAAACTGAGCCCTGGGGAAGACCACCTGTGATCGGCCACCACCTGGGTTTAACTCCATTCACCACCACTCTCTGCGCTCGGCCATTCAGCCAGTTTTTTATTCAGCAAAGATGGATAGGGATGCAAGAGAGTCTGGAAAAGCTGTCACTTTTCCTCTTGTCCATCCCAAACCCTCTCCATTCTGCATCCCACTGAAAGTCACTGCAGAATCTACGTCAGTGGAAGTTTCTATCCGTTTCATTGCCGTTAAAGTATGTGTGAATGTACAAAGGACACAACTTTCATCACTCTAAGCAACAGGTTTCCTAAAACAAGTAAAAAAAGTAAAAATACTACTGATACCTCTGTCCCATTTGGCAGGAGAACGCGGTCTGCCATTTCCCAGCTCACAGCCCGTGTCTGTTTCCCGGCTGAGATGTCTCCCCAGGGTCGTCTCTGAAGTTTTCCCACCACAGAGTGCAAGAGAAGCACATGCTCTGCCCCAGGAGGAGGACAAAGGCTGGCCAAATTTCTGACCGCTCTGCAGTTATTCCCTGCAGCTATGAAATCCCTCTCATCTCCCCCTAAGAACATTTTTTAGGTCTTCAAGACCTAGAAACTTAAATAAAGAGCAAGTTTAGGAAGAATCTGGTTCCAGCCCTACCATGAAAGGCTTTGTAGTTTGGTCTCTAAAAGTTGAACCTCCCTCACAAAGTGTAAGGCTGGGTACAAGCTGCCAAATTTTGTAAAGCGCTTTGTGGTGATGGTCTCTAACATTATCTTCCTTGTCTAATGAGAGAAAAGATTCCATTTATTCAGATGTCAGTGTTTTCCTATAAGGAAATATGGCCTATGCTTTCCCAAAGTGACTGCTGGGATATCAAAGTAATCATCATTACCGTAGCCAGATAGGTACACTTAATATGGTTCTTCATTTCTATGGGTTAATCCAATCAAATTTTGTGTATCATTTCTAACACCGTTTTCTGGTCAGTAATAACAAGTATGAAGCCTTGTGACACAAAAATGTCAAACTGCTGGCATTTATCTGACATCAAGAGCACTAGTGAGACTTTGGAGTCTGCTGGGCTTCTCCACATGGAAACAAACAGCCAGCCCAAGGACAATTCCATCTGTAACAGGGTGCAATAGAACAGCCTTGTATCTAATGAGTAAGATCGTTCCCATCCCCTTTGAAGAAGGATGCAGGACGGGAGATTGGTTGCTGGGCTCTTCAGAGGGACGAACACTGTGTTCAGGTTGGATTCCAGCACCCGGAGGAAAAGCCTGTGTTTGAACTCCCCACTCTGAAAGGTTTGCAGATTTTTGTGCTATTATCTTACGGTAGTCTATCTGCTTCAAACACTAAACCCTGAGGAACAGATTTTGCTGTCTACATCTGTTTTATTTTCTGCCACACTGTTCCACCAGTTAACATGCCCCTTGTGCATTGGTGCTGTAGGAGGCAGAAGGAATACCTTTACTGGATCCACACTTTCAGACACTAAACCCACTTTTCAAATAAGGAATGAGATGTAGTTCAAAAAGCTCAGCTGAAAAAATCTAAATATTTTCACTGATCTTCATCAATCAGTGAATTTATAGCTTCCAGCTCAAAAGTCAGGTGAATATTTTCATAAAATAATCTTTAGTGTGCCAGCCTTTTTTAGTAAAAATGCTAACAGCAGAATTCCGAAGACAATGGCTCCTCTTACCAGTTTCTCCTAAGAGGTTAAAGACCTTGTTTCCTGTACTGTGAATAATGTCTGCAGCAAATGGCATAAAGGAGTTCCAGTTCTCTTGCTGCTCAGCTAAGTCAAATGAGGTTTTGGTGCTATCAACGAGTGATATTTAACAAAACTCACCTCCATCGTCCCTTCAGTGTTGCTTACAGGGAAATGCTAACTGAAGGAAAATGTGGCTATTCTTAGTTACTGCTGAAAAACTAGAGCTCAGGGAACAAATTTGTTGAGTAATCAGGTATTACGTACAGACAGACACATGCTGACATATTTTTCTCTTAATAAGCACTGATGAAGTATTCATAGGTTACTTGTTTAAAATGGTTCTATGCAATTACTGATTTTTAACTCTCTGAAGACGTATGTAATCAGTCAAAAGCAATCTGATTACTCTCAGTGATCTCTTCTTCACCACAGTAGGAAATGCAAAAATAAATATATTACTAGTAACAGTGTATAACACAGTGAGTTACAAGAAAAAGCACTTTTTACCATGTTATTAATAACTTAGAAGCATGCTCCTGTTAGCAAAGATATACACCAAAGTATTTCTTTATTGCTAATCTACTATTTTGCCACTTTTGGAACAATTCCAGCTGCATGATCATTTAATATGCATTAATTCCTGTTATTAATTCCTCCTACTAATACGCATTAATTCTGCTTTCTCTTTCCAATAACAAATGAAAAACAATATAGACTGTAAGAACAAACCCTTCCTTTTATTTATCAGAGGCATAACTCAAAAGTGTAACAACGCCACTTTACTGCAACAGGGAGTGAGAACTGATTTGCTTTCATTCTAGTTCACACAATGTCTAAGCATCAGCTCTTCAAGCTTCTGATTTTCCTAAGCAGTCACTCCTTCAGTTATTAACTATACTGTGTCTGCTCTGCAGCCCAGAGCAAGAACAAAATCAGCAAGATCTGGTAGAAGACATCAACTCTCTGATTGCAAATGTCTTTATTACAAGACAATTTTCCAGAATTAAGCCCAAGCTGGTTAAAATTTGCGAAGTCGTGCTTTGAGAAAACCAAGTATTGTAATTGAATCTGTGACATTATAATTGGAATGAGAAAGAGAATATTCCAACAGCTTATTAATAGAGACTTCTGTCCACATTAAGCTACTTTTTTTCTAACAATATCCCTTACTAATAAGATGCTTGCAAGATCTTCCCTTCTTAACCCTTTTATCTGTATAGTACCCTGGATTACTTATTGATATTTTAAATTAAATAATCACCCAGTTATTTGAGGAGATTGGGGAGAACAACAACAAAAAATATTGCTCTTTATCTATATTACCAGCAAATAGTTGCTGGGCTGCCTTTGTTTTCCTTGCTTTTTATTCAAGCTGTTTTCTCTGTAGTGACTAAAATATTTATACATGCTCCTGAAAACCTCAGCCAAAGAGACTAAAGATCACAGTCCCTAGTGAATTTCAATGGACCCTGGATACCTGTCTGAAATGCCTTGGAAAATCCCAGCCATTATTTCTTAGAGATAATTAGTATTTCCACTTCTTTATTTCATTTATTAGTGTATCTGTTTCCTCATTAAACACAGGTAATTTAAGTACCTCAGTTTCAACAGGGAAAAAAGTGAGGATGTTGTTATAAGATTAACATTGGTCCATGTCACTGTGAGTGTAGCTGTGAGGCTTTTTATTTATGATAGTCAAAGAATGATCTGGAAATAGTAACAAAGCACTGAAACAGCTGAGACATATTTCAGTAAACCACATATGCTCTGAATTCAGTATCTGAATGTGCAACCCTTAAATGTATACATGTGTCACTCTGAAAGAAATAGGTTTCCATTATTTTACTTAGTTCCTGTAATACATGAAGTTAGGTATTTTCTAATCAACCAAATGAGAGGAGTTTGGGAAGCTTTTTTCTGCTGTTAATTATTCTCTTTTTCATATCTGTTTTCACAGTAGAAAGCCTGCTCAATCTACAAATTCTGCATTTCAGGTGATATTTCACAGGGGAAGCAGAGAAAATAGGATCAGTCCTCTACGGCAAATGAAGAACGACTAGCACGTTTGCAAGCGGCCAGCTAGCGTATATATCTTCCTCATTACTACTGTGTGAGCTCTTCACTGAAGTCACTGCCATCCCCCTGCTCTGGGTTCCCAGCCTGGAGTTTGCACGCCCAGAAGCGTGTTTGCACCCACCGCATGCGAGATGCAGTGTTTGCCAGGGAGGATTTTTAACGGCGCTCTCTCTCTCTTTCTTCCCCCTGGATGCTCTCCTTCCCTATATGTGTATTTTATTTCCCCAGGCTTCATCCGGCTGCAGGAGCTGATGTGGCTACAGCCAGGGGGCCAGCGAGCACCTCCCAGACCCGCTCCGTGACTCAGCATCCAGCAGGCCTTCGGGATCCCAGAAACCGGCACCGCCTCTCCCCACTGCCGAAATATATTGCTTATCCCGGCGACATCGCCAGCCTTCCCCAGCGTGGGAAGGCAGCGAGATGAGAGGACCTGCCCCTGGGCAAGGGCAGGTGGGACGCAGCTTGCCGTGGCGGCAGGGCATCAGCTGCCTTGCGGGGCTGTACAACACGGCACGCACTCCCACACAGACCGGTGCGCTCCAAAACGCCACTCCAGCCCGATGACTGCTTGACGCGTTTGTAGTTGAGCAATATTAACAATGCCTGATCTCTGGTACAGCATTTTTCCAGCTGATTATTAGGTAATTAACAACCAAACACGAACTGTTCACTGAGGCGGGGGTCCCTACGTGTTTCTGTGGCACAAGCACTCAGGGATCCTAACTGGCCCATCAGGTGCTATTAAATGTAAATGAAAAACAACAGTGTAAACTCAAAATAAAAAGGCATTTACCCAAGGAATGGTAGCACAAGGAATTCCTGTTGTGACTGCCTGTAATGCTTGCTAGCAATACCTTGCTCCTTCAGATAACACAGGAAACAGTTTTCAGGTTTACTAAATTAGCTATTTCTCAATACTCTGTGACAATATGCCTCTTTGAAAGTACGGGTACACTTTCAAGTTACTGGTCACAGAAACTAAAGTATTTGTACTCTGTTTTCCAAAATACAGTGTTTCCCAAAATATGAAAATTTACAAATGCACAAAATATTAATGATACACAAATTTTAAGCAATTACTGTGTTAAATCATGTAATAAGCAAGAATAATGTATCGGCATCTTTACCACATATCTACATTGGTCAGACAAATTTATTGAATATATCCTAGGTTGTCTAATGTTCAAATGAAAATGCTTTTTAAGTCTTTTTTTTTTTCCCAGCAAATTACAAAATTAGAAATAGCTGTCTTTGTACATAAAATCTCCGACAGTACCGAGTTTCCTGAAGGACACTAAGGACAGGCTTCTCTCTTCAAGGAAGGCCAGCCCAGACTTTTATCCAAAATGTAGCAGTTTGATCATCTTAGTTATTTACAGGACTGCCAAGCAATAGATTCTGGGACTCATTTGCCTGACACACATTCTACTGTAGCTTGCAAACGTTACAGAAAATGTACAGATAGAGGAAAAAAAAGTCAATGAAATTTCATTGTCATTATTCAGTTAGGACCTCTAATGAAACAGATCATGTTATTATATTGATTATCTCGGTGACTGTCCTGCCCCTCCCCACAATGCAGTCATCTATAGCAGATAAACATTGATCAGAAATATACACTCTTGAACAAACTGCAGGACTCAAAAAGTATCACAGTATTTATTTGCAGCAATATGGAAACAACCCTTCTAAAACAATCAGATTAGTAGGATCCGTGCAGCCATATCCACCCGAGAATCCTGACTCTGCATTCCAGCGCAGATATCTGAGTCAATGTAACCACACTGCATCATCATAATCCTGCCTCAGCATATTCCCTCTTCTGCACTCAAATCCACAAATAAAAAATTCCCTTTTTTTACCTTAGATGGTGAATTTCTGCTTGTCCTTTTGTTCATAGTAACTATTCCAAGTTTGTATCTTTGAAAAATACAAGGATGGTTGCACCAATAAACTTCACAGATCCTCTCCTGCGGCAGAAAGCAAATTAAAAAAAAAAAAAAAAAGACTTCAAGCTGTGACCTCAGAGCAAAGCACAGCCGTTCGCATCCCTCAGCCAACCTTCGGCAGAAAGGAGGTTAGACAGCAGGCAAACTGGCTCTGTACATGGCTGCAATGCTTTCAAATCAAGCATTCTGTGCTGTAAGCTCGGGGATTTATATCTTCTTAAATAGGCCGTCCCACTCAATGCTGCTTGTGTGCATGAAAATATGAAGCATTTCACTGCAGTCACTTTATGCAAGAAACTACCCCAGTCATCTTTACAGTCTCTGTCACTCTGCTCTGAGACTAAAGAATGAGCACAGCATGCATACTTCATGCATTAAAATCTACTGTGCACTTCCTGCAGCAACTGTTACATCCAGTAATGGGATATTGATCAGCTCATCACTGGAACAATTGGGGCTGGGCAATTGCTGTGCTGCAACAAATATTCCATCCAAAATGGGACGCAGACACAGGCTTCCCCCCTGCAGCCCTCACGCGTAACTCCAACATACGTGGCGTGGCATTTACATACCGCAGAGCGTTTAATTTGAACTCTGCATTTCTCTGACCTTCGAAAAATGCTGCATTACCTGAGCATTTTATTTGAAGTCTATATTCCCTGCAGCCTGTTTCTCCTTTTAACTCTATGCAGCACGAGAAGCAAGCAAGTATGCTTTCCCAACCCCACGTTCAAAGCACAGCAAACCTCCAAAAGCAAAGAGCAAACAGAAGAGCTTTCGACCCCACCACGCATTCTTTGCCCCACACACACCTGCACCTTGTTTGTACCAGGGGATTAAACCACTCCCACATTGAATCCTTTTATTACAGTGCATATATTATATTAAATCTCAACAGAGAGGCACATATGCATCATTTTTGTCTAGCACAACTCCCATAATTTGTATCTGCCAGATCAATTAAAACGAGCCCCAAAGTTTCTACTTCTTCCCACGGATCTGAACATCTTCCAGCCTTTTCAGCACACTCCCTTTTCTCGCACCCCCGCTGTTCAAACAAGCCTCATCAACAGTTCACCGGCCCTGTCTTCAGCCCCTGTGTCCAGCAGCCCCTCGGCAACCCCACCCTCTGACTGCCACATGCTTCTCCCTCCATACACCAGAAAACCACAACTGCCACCGTTTCAGCAGAAAAAAATGAGAGGGGAGACAGACAAAAGCAAAACACTAGAGCCATGACTGAGGTGAAACTCCAAAGCAATGTTTAAAAATAAAATAACAAAAATGTCCGTTTACTCTCGTGCTGACAAACAGCATAGTCTCTGAAGTTTAAACCACACAGGCCTGTAGTTTCCTGAAATCCATGGAATTTTTCCTTACTCTTGGAGTTTGGGTCTGACCTTTTTATCACTAAAATACATAGTTATTACTAAAATAAAGAAGTGCTATTGAGGCTTATTTGAAAACAAATGCAAGAGGTTAGCAAGACCTAAAACAATTATTTCTTCCTGTTTTGACAAGGGTACAATTAGCTAGAACAAAAAATCTTGATGGGACTGCAGCGTGAACGGAGACACTCCATATACTGATGAAAACCTGAATCTGAGCTAAACTACTGACTCTCCTGCAATTGTACGCATTCACAGTCCTCCCAAGTAAGTTAATGGAAAACTGTGTGGAGCACGCAGGGTTTGGTATACGGTCTGGAAACCAGAATGAGTAGAGGCTTTTTCAGAGGAAAACTGGGAACACGTTTTACTTGGTTTGTCTCTCACCAAAGCAACCACCTTTCAGTATATCCAGCATCTACTGTTTGCCCTTATGCTAAGGCAAGCCCATACATTTCAGTGAGCTGGCAAAGGTGTCACCAAGAAACTAGCATGTGCTTTTCTAGTTATGTTCTTTCTCAACAGCTATCAGGGCTGTAATACAACAGCGGCTAATCTCTACTTCGTGATACACCAAAACTGGCAGCTTAGGTTGTCAAATTCTTCACCCATTACTCTACCCTGAGTGCTGGGTCATGATCATCTCCAACAAGCATTAAACTAGAAGTTACAAGCGATATCAGAAAACATGATGTTGTGAACCTGACTGCTTAATTAATCAGATTAGAACGGGAAGAAACCTCATTGAGATGAGATTCATGCCCCAGGTCATACAATCCCCACGAGCTCGCTCTGATCTTACTCTAGCCAGTTGTAAGTGGGAAGTTTACTGGGAAAAAAACGCTCATGTGGGCACTGCAGAGCAGCTCATCACACGCTTACCATTACAGCAGACATCTGCCACTTCTTGCTATGTTGGGATTGTGCTCCAGATAAAGATGTCTAAATTTGGACAGCTAGCAGCGCATGCCGACACACGAAGAAGATGCCCATCCTCTGCCAGAAGACTGTCAGAAGCTGTTTGGCTGCCCGGCTCTTCAGGTCTGTTTAAGGGTGAGTTGAATCATTCCCATCTCCACTGACCGTACTGACTAGGTTTCTGCTGATTATGATCAGACTACAGACATGTAGATCACATGTAGATACCAACACGTAGACCGCTCAGTTTACACATCTCAGTCCAGCACTGCATCCACCCCACCTGTAGTTAACAGTGTATTTCCCTAGCACAGGGCAGGAAACATGGTAATTTTGGGCACAGGTACATTTTGACATCTCCTGCTCTCCCTATTCCAGCTGTGTTTGGGATTCCATAAAGCCTTTGAGCAACTGTGTAAAACTGATTTCATACGTAAACCCCATGACACAAGTGCCATTTTGGACAGTTCTGTGCAGAATATTAATTTTGATCGCTGACTCAGAAAGAAACTAACTTTCTACATTTTATGAAGAGCTAAAGGTAGATTACACCTTGAATTCAGAATTGATATTCCTATTTGAAATGGAAAACATCTCCATGTTCATATCATTGGTATTGTGGTATATCAGATAAATAAATATTTTATGTAGAAAAAAATGTTCTTAGAATTTCTGCAATCTTTGCCTGGTGTTTTGGAATTTGTATATAATCTGATGGGCTCCTCAAAGGAAGACTAGAAGCTTTGGGAACTAAGCTAAGTCTTCCCTTCATCAGCAAACATTTGTAACAAGCAGACAATAAAATGAGAAACTGGTGCCACTTTCTTTGGAAGATCACAACGATAAGAAGGGTTCTACTGTTCAGATGGGTAAGGTCTGAAAAATGGGCAAACTAGTGCTTTGCTGACATTACTGGTGTCAGCAAACACAAACACGAGTCTTTGTGATAGGTGCATTTCCTTACACTGAAGTACTGCCTACAGACTCACTCCATTAGGCACATATCCCAAAGAAATCTGCTAATCCATTAGCCTTCTCTGTGTATTTATTTGTATATTTTAGCATTTCCCGTTTTAACAGTGATGAAAAACATGTAATGAAAATGCCCTGCTCTCCTTGCTTTATTACTTCGGTTCCACATGTCTAATATAAATGATCGTACCAGGCATTCACATTCTTACTATGTCTAGGTAGAAATCAAAAGCTCACAGGCATAAACACAAAGATTTATCCTTTATCACGAACACCAGTTTCAGCACACTACACACAGCCTCACAGCCCTCCCAGCACATCACCTTTTCAAACTAGAAACTCCAGACTCGGGAACCTTCTACCCCAGCTTGAAATGGGAAAGTGCTCATGGGTCTGGGAGGTTTTCAGATGTGCTACACAGTGGACTGTCAGGCACTCTCAATCACAGGATCCCACTGCCAGCAGAATGTATTCTGAGAGCACAAAGCCATTTAACGCAGCCATTTCTTGTAGACGTCTTACAAATCTTTATTTTATTTCAGTAACTAGTTATTCAAATCCCACTGTTTCATGCACCTCTTTATATTCTTCTTCTGCTGTTCTCCTTTACTGTAGTCTAACCCCAGCTTTGGTTCATCATCATCATCTTCCTCCTCTGCTCCTCTTCTTACACTGACCAACAGTTCTGTTCTTCCACAACAAATGAATTCTGCTCTCCTTCACATTTTCTAGGTACGAAACTCTTATTCTACCATTTATTTATCACATCCACAATAACTGTCAACTCCTTGACTCCAGTTCTCAAATCCTCCTGTGTAATTTGGTTTCCACAGGTATATTCCTCCAACAGAAATCTCATAAAATAGCAATGGGATTTTTTCTTCCTTCACTTTCCCTACCTCATCCTTGAAGCACAGAAAATGCTTGTTCTCAGCCCTGCTACATGTTCCACCCTCCTTAGAGCCACAGTCATCTCAAATAGTTTCACGATTTCCTTCAGAAACTCTCATTTCCCCATCCCTACCTGCTTTCATTCTCTTCCCATTCTCACCATTTTTTCCTTTCAAAAAGCAAAAAACTCCCTAGTGTTTCCCTTATGCTCATTTGCTTCCCTACACCTTCCTGTTTGTTTTCAACTCGATACAGCTTTAAAACTATTGCATGATGCTCCTCTCTTCATTTCCTGCTGGCTTTTACCTTTTGCACTCAAGCATAGCAGCTCTTGACATCTCTAGTATTTGTAGTTCTCCAGACCTCAGGAACCTGGCTCTTTTTTCATTCTTCCTGACACGCCAACAATTTTTCATGGTTAGGAGTTTTTACTTCTGAAGTTTTGTCTTCCTTGACACAGTCTTATCCTGATCTCTCTAACTGTTGCTCTGGATGTCATTCAAAGGAACAACCTCATGCTTTCTTCCATGCTCTGCGGAGAATTATTTAGTCTTCTTTCCTCTTAAAACTTTACTCTGGTACAATCTCATCCATAAACACAGTGTCAACGATCATCTCCTCTTTGGATGCTACACCTCTACTCCAATACTACCACACACTTTTCAAACGTATCTAAACCAATATTTCTGATACTGTAAATTCAGGCATCAGCTTAGGCTCAGTTTAGCCAAATTAGGGTTTTTATTACCTGCCCCCAAACTCATCCTGCCAGCTTCATCCTGAATCACTGTGTACACTGGCACCATCTAGCCCACCATTTAAGACACCTGTATGAATGTTACCTCCAACCCAGATCATCCTTAGGTCATTAAATCCAGACCAAGTCTTGCAGAATCTTTCTGCCCAATATTGCTCATATATAATCTTTTAATATGCACTTCTTTAATGCCCTTGTCCAGATCCTCATCATCTCAGGACTAGATTAATACAAAATCTTGTCCTCTGGCCTCGACGAACACAGCACCTGATCAGAGTGCTGCTGCAAAGACCATTCTTCTGGAGCATCACTCTGACTGTGTGACCTCTCTCCTTCCATCCCTCCACTTCCTTCTTTAGTAGCTCAAACACAAGCAACTTCAAGTTCTCTTCCACAGACCGCTGTCATTACTATTCTCACTCGGTACTGAACAGCCAACTTACAATTAGCCTGCAAGCTATTTTTCATTAGCCCCTTGTTAAATTTTCAGTCAAGCACTTCTGTGCTTCCTCCCGTTACACTTCATGCTTCGGAAAAACTCTCTGCAACACCTGCAAAGTCACTGCTTTGCCCTCCTTCAAATGCTTTCTTAAATCTTGTTTGCTATGATAATTACAAAAAAAATTGACAGCATGTAGGCTGCTCAGGAAAGCTGAGACCATTATCTATCCTCGTGGCTGATTTTCTTTCACTGTTTCTTTGCAATTCCCCATCTGTCTTTGCCTTTTATGTTATACTTCCACACATGATTACTTACAAGTAGTTCTCACTGGGAGAGGGACTGACTTACTATTTTGTTTATTCAAAGTGGTCTCTGGTCGATGACTGTGGCTTTTCAGTACTATAGTAATCAACAGTACTGGAGGGATTGAGATTGGGAATCTAACAGGGACTATCTAATAGAACTTGGGGAGTCAGGAGTAGAATTTGTAGTGGCCCACAGTTCCTACAGAGGATTTGTACAAGGCTGGACAAAATCAAGGATGCCAGTTCTGTCATTTAAGCTGAAAACGTGATTTTGTTCCTCTATGGACCACTTGTGCTACCAATACTCCAACATCTTCCCCAACAAAGAAACTGTTTGTCCTGCTTTACTGTTTGAGTCAGTGTTCTGAAAGATCAAAGATACTAATTAATTATATGAAGATACTTTATTCAATCGTTGTTCTGAAATAATCAAAATATTTAATACAATTATGTAAGTTGTATGCCAATATAATTGTCTCTACTTTATATATTATACTGTATTCTATTACATAGCACCCTTTTAAATACTGTGTTATATAGTTATAATATACAATAAAATGATACAATAACTACAGTTATTATTACAATAGACTACCGACTATTACATATATCTGCCATATTTCAGGTGTTAAAGAGATTCCATATATACTGAGGAAAAAATGCTACTCTGTGTATTTTCACGTTCTATATAAAGTCCAAGCCTTTTTCCTCCTTCTGTGGTGGTCCTCAATGTAAGTCAGTTGCTACTCAAAATTTCATTTGACTTTCAAGAACTAGCCACACACGCAGAGCTGTAAAGAATATTACTTTCATGTTCTCCAAGGGCTTTGGTTGCAAACGGCAACAAAGGCTGTATCCAAGATAACAGACAAAACTTCCCTCCAAATGCTTTCCCACACTTACAGAGTGATTTACTTCGAATCGCTGCTACTTCAAAACAAGCATGAAGTGCAGCATGACTTGCTGCAGTATATCCCTCTACAGACTGTCTCTAACACCGATGGGAAACTCTGGTCTTCAGGTTTTCTCTTCACACTGTTTTCTGGTCACATCATTCTCCTCGGGCCCAAACCCACTACAGCACTGAACATCCGCGTACCTTCTGAGCTCTTGGGCTTAGCAAAAATTCTGTTTGATATGCTCTTTTCCCTATATCCTCATTATTGCTGGTTTTGCACTCTGCTGTGCATGCTTCCTCTATGACGTTTCTGACCTCTGAATTGATTTTTCTATCCATCATTAGCTAAGAACTCTCTTCATTCAGTTTATTGGTCCTCATTCATCATGCTAACAATTTACATCACTGGATAAACAAAGCAAGCTCTTACACTTGACCCAGCAGCAGTTCCCTGTTGGGTTGCCTGGCTTTAAAACCAGATCCTTCTGATATCCAAAGAGCAACAAAAATTCAGGGAACACCACAGGAATCAACTGAATTATGTGTTTTGGTGAAAAGTGGAAAAAGCCAAATATCCATTACCATGAGCAGAAATTCAAGGCCACTGCCTGAGCAGAGCATAGCAACAAGTTCATGGCTGGCAGCTCTTAAAGTGGGCAGTTCAAGCCAATGAATGTTTCCAGTCGACTGAAATGCTTTAACTATAAGCCATTTACCACACAAACAAGAGACAAACTGCTGCATCCACAGATCTTGCTTGGGTTGCTCTGGAAACCAACCAGGGTTCGGGGGGGGGGGCGCAGGTAGCTGGGGGCCACAGGCACAAGCCCATGTACCCTGGAGAAGCAGCATGGGGCTGGGCTGACTGCAAGTGGGGCAGCTGTGGGTCAGGATCCCCAGACAAGGCCACTGCGACAGGGCAGGTCTGAGGTCCTGCCAAGACGGGAAGGTGGCAGGGCAGAGGGCAGGGGCAGCAAGATGCCTGGCTAGACACAAGCAGCTGAACGCAGCTCAGGCAAGGTCCCAGGCTGGGCTAGCCCTAAAAGCAGCTCCTAGAGGAAAGGGGGAGAAGGCTTCTCACAGCTTTCCTACAAATCTGATCCCAGGCTACACAGCTCCACCATTTCAGAGTTGAGTTGAACACTGAGAGCTAACTCCTCAGAAGGGAAAGGAGCTGCAGAGCCTGTTGGTGCACTCAGGATCCTGACATCTGCTACGAGAAGCAATGAAAAATAGTGAGATTTTCCATGAAGACTGGTGAGGTGAGAGAAGGGGGCAGAGGGGGGGAAGAAATCAAAAGAAATATGCAAAAGAGATGTGAGGTTTTGTCTAAAGCTATGGGAACAGAAGCTATGGAAAGAGTGTGAAATTGAAAAGCCAACCAAAAATGTCAACAGCATCAGCAGAATGATGAGTTGAAGGCCAACCGTGCAGGCAAGGACAAGCCAGGGAGTGCAAACACAGGGAGGCAGGTGTGGCACCACTGGGTGGAGGTGAACACGGGAGAGGCTCAATGGCAGCCTGGAGTTAGCTCAATAGACTGAGAGCCAACAGAGTGGTCAACGCTAAAGCGAGGAGCAAGAAGGATTTGAGGCAGCAGTGCTGGCCATCACACAGTGTATTTGCTCTTGCCTCCTGTCTTCAGGCGATCGCGATGGTGATTTTTTTCTACCGGCAAAATGCTCTTGACATCCCCAGGGTGCAGCACGTGTCAGAAGGGAGAGCCTGAAATCACAGACAGTGCTGGCACGTCTGCTCTGCCCCTCCGCCCACTGCAGCCACCAGCCCTGCAGAGCCGTGGCCCGGTACGCAGCCAGCTGCAGAAACCTGGGCAACAGCCTGGTCCCCATTCAGCAAGATCTTCTGGTCACAAGTAGCACCCTGGTGCCCTGAAAAAGTGTTTCAGATGCCAAACCACAAAGATATGAACTTACATTGCCTGCAGCAAATTAATACTCGTAACAAAGTACACAATACTCTAAAGATTTTTTCTCCTGCTCACTTTGTAATCTGCACATTTGGACTTTTACGTTTTCTACTCAGTCTGCAAACTGCTCAGAGAGGGCATTATTGCATAGCTACTTTTCAGAGTAGACTGCTGTCCTTCCCATCACACTGATGGAGGAAAGGAGGGTGCCTTCTCCCCCAACAACCCACTAGAAGAAACACATTATTTGCTTGCTTGATTTTACTCCATTCTCAGCTAGCTCTGCATGTCACATTACACTTTTGAATGAAGAATGTTCCCTGATACGCAGCATGGGACAGCATTTGGCTGCATGCAAATCACAGGAAAACTGAGGAGGGAGGCCAGTGTTTAATATTCATCCTCATGTCAAACATACTTGCCAGTCGGTACCACCCAGTGTTTTCAAATGCAGGTCAACTTAGATCAGTAGCTTGCCAGTAAAGCAGCAAAAGTGACATAAAATAAACAGAAAGCCTCCTACTTTCCTGCCACCAACAGCTTGCGTTGTCAGTGACAATCATCCTCCACTACCCACCACCGGCACACAGCCCTCTCTCCTCTTTGCCAGAGCATGGCTTTTGACTTTGTCATCTCCATTTGTTCACAGTTCTCTGAATCAACAGATGCTCCACCACACAACACACACCATTAGTCCTATCTGACCAGAGAGAAAACAAACACACAAATGGCAAATGCAGTTCTTTTTAGCTCATGAACAACTGCGTTCCTCCAAATAAAAAACAAATCAGACATTCAGGTTCTTCCAGGAATGATCTTCCCCTGCAGTAGTATCCACTCCCAGGTTCAAGAGCAATCATGTTTTCAATCTTCCACTCTCTCCTTAGAAATGCTCTGTGAGAAATTACTAACTGCAAACACACAGATCATATAAGTTGAGCAGTGTTAAATATGCATCATAGATTGCAGGGGGAAGAGCCTAGCAACTAACGAAAGTTGAAAACTCTGAGTTGCCAGTGAGAATTTAGTGGCAACTCAATTAAATCTGTAAATTTCATCACTTTCGGGGAAAAAACAGAACTAAGCCAAACCAGGACTGTCAGTCCCTCCAAATTTGAAATGAGAGGCTCTCTTTCCTCTAACTCTTGTTTTCCAACCTATACCAATGCAATCAGTTTATGTGGCTTTTAGGATTACTCCCTCCTCCCCAAACTGTAATCTGCGTAAACTTTTTGGTTTTTCACATGAGCTTCTTTTCAGCAAACGGCAGATTTCACCAAGATGTAGAGAACAGGTTATTCCCATTGAGTGATGCTGGAACCTGAACGAACAGATTAACATCTAAAACTTCCTCTGAACAGACAGAGGAATAGTAGTCAGCACTTCACGAGAAATGCAACATATGATACAAACTACAAAACATGAAGGGTTGTAAACATTGCACAGGGCATGCAAGCTGTTTCGCTTGTCTTAAAAGAAATAAAACCAATATTACTAAAACCAAATTCCTAACTGGGACAAAAAATAGTTGTATTTGAGGAAACAGGAGCTCAATTTCAAGTCCCAAAGTGAAATGTTGTCACGTAAGTGATAATATGGTCTTGGAATGAGTAAATACCAAGTACGTAAATAACAAATGAAGGAAACCTTTGAACGGGTGTCATCTATTTCTGAAAGAAAAATATTTTTTGGTCAAATGACAAATGTTGCACATTTTAGTAGTAGAAATCAAAACAACAACAAAAAAAGACGAAAAATCTAAATGAGATTATAGTACTATATATACATCTTATGTACACAGATGTAAATGTTTACCAACTTTTTTTAATACACAAAAATTAAGCTAACAATTTCACATACATCTGTATCTATATCTCTATATATATAAACCCTAAGCAATTTAATGTAGATGAAGTATTCCTAGCCATTGGCTATTCTTTTTTCTGCCATAGTTCCAAGGCTAGACTTTTTTTTTTTCAGGCAGATGATCGGATGGCTGAAGGACTGCAACGTGCTCCCACTGCTTGTAGAGACACACACGTTGCTTTGCTGCATTGCAGATGGTCCTATGAAAAGTAATTAAAGAAAACTTCCAGAAAGCTCTTTTTCTGAGTTACTGAGGTCTGCAAAAACTAACATTAGCTCCTTGACAAATATGGAAAATATGTTCCATATAAGGTATACGACTAAATACTGTGCCTTATGGGATACATCAGCTAAAAGACAGCAAAAAGTAGCACTTGCAGTACCACCTTTTGATAGCTCTCCATCTAACTGGTCAGGTAAATAAATGAAAATTAACTGTTTGAGCCTTTGAGTTCATAGAAGTTTACCTTTATTTATTTATTTTACTGCTAAAGTATTAACAGGTGACAGAGACTAGTTCTTTGAGAGAAAAACACAAAACACGTTTGAAAGGAAACAAAGCAGCAGTGAAAAGCTTAATGGACATCTACAGTAACTCACCATAACATGTCTGTGAAGGTAAACAGCAACACTAATAATAAGCACAATCTGTACCAAAATAGCAAATATCCAAGCCTCCTAGTTATCTCAGGTGAAGACTTTAACTTCTGAGGAATATGATAAAATATCACGTTAGCTTAATTGTATGCTTGGGGGCTATAATTTTTAGGGTTTACAAAATGTGACGGACTCTGTTCTGAACACAGAGCTTTTACTTGCAGTACAAGCTAAGGGTACTAATAAATAATGAATCTGTGATCAGATCCTGAAATACAATTGCAAATATACGATCTGTCGCTTAAGATCTGACTAAATGTGATTGATACATCCCACCTGTTCTGCACAGTTTCATTATACAGAAGTTTCACCAAATTTCACATAGAAAGCATTCATCGGCTCAAGCATGAGGATGACCTAAAGTAAGAGAACTGTGGGCATACAACTTTAAAAATGAAGAACAGAATTTATCCATTACTGAATGAAATATAAATGTATCTAGTCCTCTCTAAAGAGGAAAGAATTAAACAAGTTAATCTTGAACTTAAGAGTGGAATTGGTCATATTCTATCTCTTCACCCTGTTTTCAGTGTACTTTCTGCCAAAAAAGCATGTAAAATGTTTTGTCTCTATCAGATTGAGTAATGTCCTAAGATAACCTGACAACAAAGGAGAGGAATCTTCTGGACAATTCAATTATGATCTTTACCAGGGTATTTCCATACTACTGATATGCTACCACCTCTTAAAAAGATGTCAATCTTTTGCGATAGGAACCCTGAATTTGCTAGATCATAGAATCATAGAACACTTTGGGTTGGAAGGGAGCTTCAAGGGTCATCTAGCCTAATCCCCCGACAGTAAGCAGGGACATCTTCAACTAGACAAGATAAGGTAAGAGACTAGATGTCTCTTACTGGAGTCTTCCTCTCATTTCCTAATATAAAACAGAATTTCTGCTGTGCTGCACAAAACATGGAGCACAAAGTAGTGACATTTAAATGACCCATGCAAACTTAAAAACTGTGGTCAGGGTTTGAAAAATCATTTTTTAAACTACAGGCTCCAATCCTGCCGTAGAGCTACAAGCAGTTTCAATTAACTTCAGCAGGACCACAAGGTTCTTCAAGTGTGGGAAATGTTTGTTTCATAGTCATTAGTTATGTTTATCACAAAGACATCTGCTATCCCCATAAGAAAAACCTGAGATATCAATGAACGTCACTGTTGCTTTAAAAGAAACAGTATGACTTTAATTGTGGCTATCAAATTGGACACAAAAATACTTGTTGCTGACACCTGTCTAAGGCTGAATAGAGGAGATGGGTTTGCACCAGCAGCATCATGGGCAGCCACTATGCTGTTCTGACAAAAATCTGTGTAGGGGACACCCTGAATGAAGGACAACACAGTCTGTCAAACACAAACCCTATATAACTCTCTGATGACTGAAGATTCACTGTCTCCTCTAGCTCCATCTCTAGTTCCCCGGTGATGTATCTGTAACCTGAAGGATCATGTAACATTTTAATTTGTATGCTTTCAGTAAAAACAATGTGCACGGTATATGTTGTACAGGAGGGCAGGAGGCAGTTGCGTTAGCTGCCTATGCTGCCCTGGTACGTGGAATCTGGGACTGAAAACCTTCAGAGGGAGAGAAAGAGTGTGACTTCTCCACAGGCTTTGCTCCCCAACCTCACACGGTGTCCTCTGCCTTCCCAGGGGAATGCTCCCTCCAAGGATGTCACCCACCCAGAAGCAGCCTGCCATGCAGTGTGGGGTTTGTTGCTGGGGGGGGGAGGGTGTGCTACAACATGCATGGTGCTACAACACAGACCGTTTAATTTACATGCAACTCCAGTCACATCCTCCACGTCCTTCCTGGCTTCCCTTCAGCCATGGCATCAAGCTTCTCCTCTGGGACACCTATCAACCCTGCACTGGGAGCAGTGTCAGTATGGGAAACTAAAGGGCAGGGCTTGTGATCAGACCTGTGGCCAGCACAGACAGCCCCAGGCACCCCAGCCTCTGGCTTTACCGAAAGCTGCTGCCAGGGGAAAGGGCTTCAGCTCCAGGTCACCCAACTGGATGAGGAAAAGAGATGAATTGCCCTGGGGGCTGATGTCCAGAAGTTTCACAGCAATTCTCCTAAGTTTATTAAAGTAAAATAAAATACAGACTACCAAATAGCATTTCAATATATATATGCAGCAGTACACAAGCAGAACAAGACCTGTCCTGGACTGTTTCAGCATTCATAATCACCACTGACAGCAATGGAGGCTCTTCCCAGCATGGCCATCACAACGGAGATGCAAGAATCAGCAATGTGTAAGCCACCAGGAAGGATCAAGGGAGTTTGTGCTACAATTTTTCAACATTCACCTCTAAGAACTACAAAACGCTCATAGAGAAGTAAGAAAAGCTTCTCAGCATGACCAGGCTTTGGTTTTGTCACTTTACTGAAGTCATTGTTATTCTCAATTTCTTATTTTTACTGAAACAAAGACCGAGATCCAAGGTCCTTAGTCAGGTTCCTAACTTCTCAGTCTAAGCTGCCATTTTTTCTTCCTAGATTTGAAAAGGAAGAGATTTTACCTTTTAAAGGGTAATTTTTAAAAAAACAACTGAGACTATCTTCTTTTCATCAGCAGGGGCAGTTTTGAAGATTCATTATTGAATCCCCTGTGATGAAAACAGTCCACCTCCAAATCACAAAGGATGTCTCTTTACCAGAAATAGTAATAAAAGAAATGTATTATCAGCAGGCAAGAAAACAAATAAATTGCATTAAGATTGCTAAGGCACATTTACGAAACACTGGAACCGAGGCTCTAATTCCTGTATGCAGTTAGATTCACAGGGGAATCTACAGAGTAGTACTATTCATTAATAATTATTGGTAT
>Ga0181612_174110_pt1 | contig 19787 bp, 17 predicted proteins | sample HoacroProtozoa21_FD_119630 | JGI IMG/M metagenome (GOLD analysis project Ga0181612, IMG submission 119630) | Hoatzin crop microbial communities from Cojedes, Venezuel. Combined Assembly of Gp0051906, Gp0051904, Gp0051908 | reverse complement strand
TTTTCCTTTTTTTTTTTTTTTTTGTTTAAATGCAGCCCAACTGCAGTGAGGGGCTATGGCATTTGGGTTTATTTTGGTACCTTTGTAGATTTCACACCAAGTTATTTCACAACAGTCATTATTCAAGGGGAAGATAACTCAGGCTTCAAAATTCCTCCTGCAGCTCCCTTTCCCACAAGGTGAACTGATGCTACAAGGGCCATGGGGAACAGATTTCAGACAAATGTGGAGACCACTTAAATGCGAATCAAGTCCCGACTTTGAGTGTGAAGTAGGGTGTCCCAGCAGACCGATCAGTTGACCTGGACATAGAGTCTCCTTCAAAACTGGTTTTGAACATCCCATTCATTTTATTCCATCTCGCTGTGACTCTGTTTCCTCTCTTGCCGTGCTTCTCGTGTCTCGTCTGCTTGAACCCCACGCTCCCAGTGTGTGTACACGTAGGAGCTCATAGTACTGTTGTGAAACAAGTAACATTTCCCTCTCTGCCCTCTCTAGAATGGACAGAGGAGTGTCCATCTCTCCCACCACCCGCTGCTCCAAACCATGTTTCAAACAACCAAGAGGCAGTTCGGGAAGCACCAGTGCAAGGTAACAACCTTGTTAAACCAGCTGTAAAAGTGCAACAAGTCTTTGAAAAGGCATGGTGAAAAAATGAGTTGCAACATTGCTGGGATTTAACAGCAACTGTTCACGTATACAAGTGCAAATAAAAGGACACCCTTTTCTACAGAGCTGTACGGTTATGCAAGTATTAGGCTTTTACACCTTCTAAACTCTACAGAGTTTAGAATGTGGCTCTTATAATAAGATCTGGCGCAGAGATTTCTTTCTGTTCTCATAGGTCAACATTCCCTCCCAACAAAAAGGACAAAATCTCACTGTGTTGCACTGTGAGTAAGACAAGGACATGCAGTAGCGTGGTCATGTTTTAGTTTGTGAGCCAAAGCTAATGTCACCCCATGTCTGCATTCATGGGCAGGCAGAGTTTCAAGTTATAGTAGTGTAAGAGCCCTGGAAACTGGTCGATGTGTTTGGGAGCTGTCATGTGCACAGGTTGTCGGCACTGTTTGGCAGGACCTTGGTTATGGAGAGCTTGAGTGTCTTGGTTGCATTTGTGACATCTGATCAACCAGGTTCTAGTATTGCCAGAAATGGGGCTGGCTTGTGACTCTGTATTTTCCTTTTGTGTTCTTTGAATCTGGATGAAAATTTTAGAGGGGATAGGAGCTGGAGGAACACCAGAAGAGGGAGGTCCTCTGCCAATTGGGGAGCTTGGCAGAGCTGCCAGGCCTCCATGCTGAATCTGACTTTCTGTAGTAACAGAAGGTGAAGAGGCACAAGCGCCTTGGCCACACATTAGGGGCAAATTATATCCTGTTTCTGACAAATCTGAGTTGAAGCTCCTCTAGGAAGCGCTACATGAGGAGGGAATGATGATAGCTCCAAATACTGTGGACCTGCTTTGAAGTCGTACGTGTGTACAAGTACTTTGGGCTATTACAGCCTTATTTGTTAGTGTCAGTGGTCTGTGGATGACCAGCTGCTCACAGACCAGTCGCTTCTCTTAAATAACTAACCAGACAGGACATGAATCGTTCCTGAATTTGCAGCATGAGCTGAAACGTTGCCAGATCAGGTTGCCAGCGAGGGCAGAGAGTTCCACTTGGACCTGTTGCAGTACAAGTGCTCTCTGGTTACAAGTGGTTCTAAGTAGGCTTCATCTTTGACTACAGCTAAATTCCATAGCAAGCGAGTGGCATTGCCCTGGTCTGCAGGAACCAGAGGCTGGGGAAGATCAGAGAGGGGGGATAAGGCTGGAGCACGTCATCCTGGCAGAGCTGGGAGCAGCCGGGGTGAGGCTGGCCGCGGGAGCTGGGAGATGCTCCCTTGCTCTGCAGGTCAGCTGTGGCTTCCGATGGTGAGGCCAGGGGGGTTTGCTTCTGTCCCGGGCTGCCTTTCCTGCCAGGAAGAGCCAGGGAGTGCTCTCTGCTGCAGCTGGCAGCAGATCAGCCCTTCCAAAACAGATGTGTCAAATTTGACAGTATCCAAAGCTCTCAGCATGTTCCCGAGGGACAGTACAGTACGTTGGAGTAATCCAGACTTTCAGCAAGGAAAAATGTGGGAGCTCTGGGGATGGTACCCTGACCACCCGGCATTGCGGGTTAGGCATCTCGGCAGAGTGCCCCAAAAATGCTGGTCTTCCTCAGGCAGACATCTGTGAATGCCAGCTCTGCCTTTCACGCTTTTACACTGTCAGGCTGGAGCGAGGGCTGCCCAAGTGTCCATGCATGGCAGTGCAAAGGACCCGTCCCGCAGGGGATGACATTAGGAGCCGTGCTCAGCTCTCCACCCACTCCTGGCTGCCAGCTGCTGAAATTTTGCAGCAACGTTACAGGAGAGCATTCGCCTGTCTGAGCACCACTCTGAGTGACGTGTCCTGATACCTGCTGGTGTCTCCTCTCTTTCGCTCCTTCCTTTCTCAGTGCTGCTCCCTCTTCTCTCGCTCCCCATCTGCAGCAGCTGTTTCCAGCTTCTCTGTCGCCCTGCCCTATTCCCAGGGGTTTCCGTCTCTCCCACTGATGGCACTGCTGGTGGGGATGTGGGCACAAGGAGCCCTCCTTTTGCCCCTGGCACCGCTCTCCCAGTTGGAGTTTTGTATTTACTCTCATTTAAAATGTGATCTCCTCCCAGGTGCTGTAGCTGGGACATAGCCTGTGGTGCTGCCATCCTGTTACTACAGGGCAAGTTCACCCAGTCTTTGTAGGCAGATGGCAGCAAGCTGTGCTTGTTCTGCTGGTCTTTTGAACTAGAAATCCGCAGAGGACCAAGCCCCGCTGCACGCTGTCTCTCAGCCTGTTTGTTACCTGAGATGTTGGGTTGCACTTTGATGGTCAGGGCTTTTTTGCAGAATGGGGGCCGAGCAGAGCTTCTGCCCGCGACGTGCAGGATTGCCGTGTTCCTGTACCTACCCTTCAAAGGCAGAAGGCTGCAAGTCCTCACACTGCCCCCTCATGAATAATCTTCAGATATACTTTTTTTTTCCCCAGTCAAAGGCTTACAAGTCTCAGATCCCCTCACTCTCCCTCAAGGTCTCCTTTCTGAACGGAGGCCCACGGCGATGCCGCCGAAGTTCTTGACAGTGCACCAGCTCCGCTGGCTGCGCCGCACGCTGCTGATCCTGGAGCTGTCACCAGAGGGCTTAGCGGCACAGTCTTCTCCCCTCTGAGCATTAAAAACAATTAAAAGCGCAAAGGTGTTTAGTGTTGGCGCTGTGAAGTACAGCAACTGTGATTCCTTCTCTGAGGCTGTGCAATGTGCTTTGCAAGGATGCACTTTTGTCTTTGGAGCCCCTCGTTCCCCCTTAACCGTGCTCCCAGAGAGCACTGACAGCCCTCCAGCACAGCCGCTCTGGTCCCGGGCCGCTCTTTGATCCCTGCTTCACAACGGCAGCGTTTCATCTACAACAGGCAAGGAGCACCAGGGAAGTAGAAAAGACTTCAAACAGTGTCTGAAGAACAACATCAGTGGCCTCCTCTTTTTCACCGGAGGAGGTCACAGGGTGGTAGCGACGGTGGGGCGGAGGGGGGGGAGGGTTATGCTAAGGGGTTACGCGGTGTCTTGCCACAGCTCGGAAGTTGCTTTTTGCTCAGTGGGTTGGGAGAAAGTCAAGTGGTAAAAACGTAATGATGCTGCTTGCTGCAGGTATTCTTGCTGCAGACTCCTCCTTCTGTAGGAGGTCCCTGTCCCATCCCTCCTGGGATGGATGTAACCACCTCAGGACAGAGATAAGACATATATCTAAGCCAACGCTGCCGGCTTTAATGTATTTCCTGAAAGCCGCATGTTTTCCCCTTTGTAGCCTTGGGTCTTTGGTGTGCACAACCACAGCTAACAAAGCACCAGGTTCTAGGGTCTTTGCTCACTCTTTTTACTGGATGATTGGGGTCCAGGGAGACAGGAGGAGTGCGATGAGGTGAGAAGATGCTGAAGCGAAGTTCAGTCCCGTCCCAGCACACCGCTGTGTTTGTCCATGTACTTGTTAGAGCGGGGAGGGGCAGAGAAAAAACAGATCAAACTCTCTTGCCTGCCTGTTTATAGATTTTCCAAACTTCCTACACAGGAAAACCTTTTTTTACACGAAACCCTTCTGAGTTGAAAGGGAAGTTCATCCACACCAAGCTAAGGAAAAGCAGCAGGGGTTTTGGCTTCACCGTCGTCGGAGGGGATGAGCCGGATGAATTTCTCCAAATCAAAAGTTTGGTGCTTGACGGCCCCGCAGCACTGGATGGCAAAATGGAAACAGGTAGGGATGCTTTACATCAAAATCACAACCACCACTTTGGGTTATGTTTTCGCAGCTGGTTTTATGTGCCGTTCACAAAGAATTTTAGTCCTCATCTCCTTTTTGGGGAAAGGCATTCAGCTTTCCCATCAGCAAGCAGGGAAGTGGGAAACATTGAGGAATATATTCAGAATTTTATAGCGAGGCACTTCATGTGCTGGAATTTCACCTCAGGTGTCAAAATATCCAGCTGGGGCTCTGCCAGCTGCTGCTCTCCCCGTGCTGACTGTGGAGAGGAGCCAGCAGTCGCAGGGTCCCACATCAGGCTGCGGGTTACTGCTCCCTGCCACAGCAATGGCTGCCATATTTCTGCAGGGCTGCGTCACTGTGTTCTGTCTATCTGCCCTGCTGCTCCTCCCCTCTCCACAGCTACCCCCAGGGAATGGGCGGAGGAGCGGGCTAGTTTGCATTTCCCTGGGTGGAGGTGCCTAGGACCCATTTTTTTTTTTCCAGAGATCAGGCCCAGCGTGATGAAATCCGGTTAGCATTCACCTGAGGTCACGAGTCCTCACTTGCGGGTGGAGCATCGCAACGTTAACCATCCCTGTGTTGCAGCCCATGTTAAGAAATGAATCATAACTTAATTGATACCTTGATTTCAGGCCGAAGTATGAGACATGACACATGGCACCATATCTGAGCAGTTGGTATTTGAGAGCCTACTGTTACAGCTCTCATGTGCTCTCAGTTTTATTTCTGTCATATGTCAGGGTGGCACAGTGTGTAACAGTGAGAGCTGGGCTTCAAAATAACTGTTAAATGGGCCATATACCGTCTTTTGAATTAATTAGATTTTTGCATGAGCCAATTCCATTTTCACTTTCAAAAACATTTATGTACATAAAGGTTTTATGCAGTGAATCGACTGTGTACAGATAGTTCTTGCTTGCCCACTGCTCCTTTTCCTTGCAAAGTACCTAAATGCTGCTATTTACCGGTGAGCGGTACCTGTGGACCAGCTCACAGGCTCTAGTCCTCACCTTCCCGGGGTGCACAGAACGCATGGGTTTGGTAAATGTGTCTGTGTCCTCTGCAGGGGACGTCATAGTCAGCGTGAACGATACCTGCGTGCTGGGACACACTCACGCTCAAGTTGTGAAAATCTTCCAGTCCATCCCCATCGGTGCCAGCGTGGATCTTGAACTGTGCCGAGGCTATCCCCTGCCCTTCGATCCCGACGATCCCAACACGAGCCTGGTTACGTCTGTGGCAATTTTGGACAAAGAACCGATCATTGTGAACGGGCAGGAAAATTACGACTCCCCAGCGAGCCACAGTAGTAAAACAGGGAAAGTAAATGGCACAAAGGAAGCAAGACCCAGCAGCCCGGCTGAGGTCTCTTCCAACGGACCCCATGGTTACCCCAATGACACGGTCTCTTTGGCGTCTTCGATAGCAACACAACCTGAACTCATAACTGTGCATATAGTCAAAGGGCCTATGGGCTTTGGGTTTACTATAGCAGACAGTCCCGGTGGGGGCGGCCAAAGGGTGAAGCAAATCGTGGACAGCCCGCGGTGCCGCGGCCTGAAGGAAGGCGATCTTATAGTCGAAGTCAACAAGAAGAATGTGCAGAGCCTCACTCACAACCAGGTGGTGGATATGCTGATTGAATGTCCTAAGGGAAGCGAAGTCACGTTGCTGGTGCAGCGAGGAGGTAGGTCTTCAAAACTGCTTTTATTTATTTCTTCCTGAAATTTAAAAAAAATGCATGTAATGAAAGACCTGCTTTCCTAAGCTTCTCTGTAGAAAAAGTTTTATGTCCTGAGGTGTAGAAACTGCCCCAGGTGGGCAGTTGTCAAGTCACACAGATGGTTAAAATTACGTATTGTTGGATGCTGCACTGGGGGAAACGTGCATCTAGTTCCCATGTGCACATGCACTACACGTGTCTAATGGTAATGCACAAAAGGGTGGTATGGTTACACGTATGGCTACACCTTTACTTACCTAACAAACCCTGATCTCATGCTCATGAAACTTAGAAGTGTTTAAAATAGAATATGGACATTTCTTGACCTGTTTTGGGAGATGGAAGAGTCTGGCAATACGTTCTGTAATCTGCAGTGTTCAAAATCAGATCTCCAATGACTTTTCACTTGGAAGTGTTACGCCTAGATACAGTTGGAAGTGGAGGAGAGAATTTAAATGTCTCCAAGTTGTAAGCAACCGAAGTGTTACTTCTGGACAGGTTTATTTGCTGCACGATGCGGAGCTGAGCTCATTTTCGGGTGCGTTGCGGAGAGACCACCAGCAGATACAAAAAGCACCCTGCAGGCAGTGTGTCTGCAGCACACGTGGGAGCACGGGCGGTGGGTTACCTGTCAGTGTGGCCAGGCCGTCCACAGGAATGCTCTCCCACGCACATAGTAAGTGTAAAGTAGTCTGAGGTGGTGCACCCCACCACACATAGCACGCTCTTAGCCTGCAGATTTAAACTAGAAGGAAGAGTTGATGTGGAGCTCACCGGGAAAGTCCGAGTCAGTTGTGGAGGTGCAGCATGCACCGTGGGGCTCAGCACCTCGCAGGGATGAGCACGCTGCAGAGACACTTTTAGGCTGACAAGTAGGTGCTGAATGCAGCCCCCAGCCAGCCCTGGGAGGAGTGTTCAGTATAAAAGTGCTTTTCTGGTGCCTTTTCTAAAATGTTTTGATTGTAGTAAGTTAGCCACAAAAGCCGGTTCGTTTTAGCTTGCTAAATTTGCAACTCTGCCTTGTTGTTTTGAAAGACCTATTGCTAGGAATTGAGGACATTGATCCTGCAATTAATAGCAGCTCTGGAGAAAGCACTGTCTGTCTTATACTCCTTCCTTTCCAAATGCTTACTGTGTTTTTGTGTTTTGATAGTAAATTAAAAAGTAGAGAACAGAATGTTTTAAGAATTCTTCAATTTTCAAAGTGTGAGTTCCTTAAGAATTTCAGTACTAGAGAGGTTTAAAAAATGCACTGCATTCTCATGATTAATATATTTATTATTGAGAAATTATGGTTGGAAGAAAAATAGCAGCTATTATTAATCCTCCTGGAGAGAGCATATCTATCTGGTAACACCATACATTAATTATTTGAATTATGGCTGACATGTAATAATCCTCCTTATGTCTTGAAGGCATAATGAAAAGATTTGATGAGGAAATAAAAGCACAGTTTTAATAAGATAGTGAATAGTTCCCTGATAATCTTGCTGAATCTCTCTCTTTTTTCTTTTATTTAATCGATACTAACCACATGTTGAGCATTTGCTATCACCTTACTAGGTAGATACCATATCAGTCTCCTTGAACCGCCTCCCTCCCTCCTTCAAGGTCTTGACATTTCCATCTGAGCATAGAGCACTTGCAGTTCCAAATTTCACGCTCTTGTGGTACAGGACTTGGAAACTGTGGTGGCCCTGGATCCACGGTTAATCGCTGAAGCACGTTTTCCTTCACACCCAGAAGAAAGCTGGACCGAAAGGCACTCGAGTTGTGGCACAGAAGCCAAGCAGAGTACAGACAGTAGTAGCCCCGGAATCAAAAAGAGTCAGGTTAGTTTAAAGCTTGTAAGATGGAGCTGGCTAAAATGCACCCAGCACGCAGTGCTGCTGCGCGTGGGTCTGTTCTCCCGTAACTTTACCTTGTGTTACCCCTGCCAAGTGTTTTTTCAGAAGCACCATCCCCAGACAAGGTGCCGCTATTCATTTTGGTCCGATTACAGCAATGCGTTTGGCTCCAGCGCCGGAGAAGCTCCTTCAGGGCTCCTGAAGCGATTCTTCTTTCGCTTCACTGTCAGTTGTCCTTTCCTCCTCCTCCCTCTGCTGTCCAGTGAAGAAAATGCTCAGATGCTGTCAGGCATCCTTGCGTTAGCCTAATGTTTGCGTTCAGTCAGGCTTGGCGTGAAGCATCCCTGTAACGCTGAGGCTGGTGTTCAGAGCTATCGGAAGGATTTGTCAGAAGTGGTTACTAATCGGGCAGAAAAATATCAGAAAGAGGTATGTAATATACAGGAACAGCTCTGCCTGCTCCGAGCTGCTGGTGCGCTCCCAACAACGAGGTTTAATTGTTAAAAAGCAAACCCACAGCTGCTGAGAGCAGCCTGTAAAACATTTACTGTAAAGTCTGTTCAGCGGAAGCGCCGGCTGCTGGGAGCGGGCGAGCCCTGCTGTTGCCTTTGGGTGCGGAGCAGAAGGGTGATTTCAGGAAGGAGGAAGCCGAAATGCCCCCTCTCTGTGCTCAGCTGCTCACGTGTCATCTGAAGATCATTTGCAGGACTCCTACGAGATTGGGGCAGGGGGATAAATACATGAAGAGTGGGACAATGTCAGGTCATTGAGATTTTGCTTTCCAGAGGCACCGTACAAAACTTGCCTTAGCTATGTTCTGATTTAATTTTTTATTTTCCCCTTCCTCCTCCCCTCTCTGGGGCTTAAGTGTGTTATTGCTGTTGGTTTCCTGTTTCACCTATTCGCAGTGCTGGGTAAAACTCACTGAGCTATCTCATGGTTTGGACTTCAACACCTGAGGGGTTCAGAGAGGATGAAGTCCGAGCGGAGGCAGGGTGCAGAGTTGCTAATCGGGCTGTACACAAGAGCAGATCAGAAAAGCTGCTTTTGCTTAGCAAATTGGACAGAGGGGACAAAATTATTGTCTCAAACTATTAGGTAGGAGAGATAGAAGATATTTAAACAACGAGTTGGCTGAAGAACAACTGGGTGTTGTTCAGCCGTGAGTAATTTAAACTGGAAATAAGAAGAAAGTGCCAACCCATTAGAGCCTGGAAGTCACACTGGAGGAGGCAAAAAGGCTTCCCTGCCTGAAGGTGAAGCTCAGCGCATTTGGTGTCTGCAGCAGCAGAGGAGATGCTTGATAATGCAGCAGGACTGTTCAAGGGCTGAGTACCTGAAAGTAAACCAGTGCTGCTGGTTACAAAATGCAGAATTAAGCGTAGGTTTTTGTGCCTGAACTGCACAATGTGATTACACATTTCAGTTCTTTTAAAGAATTATTGTTAATAAGGCCACAAAAGGCACGTCTTTATTTTGAATATTTGCAGCTGAAAAGGTTCTCTTAACCTTGTACCTACCAAGTACATAAAGTACTTTTCTCAAAAAAAAAAATAAAGAACGTAATAATGTTTGCCACTTGAAATCCATTTGTCGTTGAAGTCTTGTGTACGCACAGTAATCGACTGAAATAACCAATGCTCAAATACCTCTCCATTCTGCACAGATTCTATTCATAACAAAAGCAACATTTTGTCAGAATAATTTCCCTGCTTCCCAAGGGACTTTTATTCTGGGGGTTGTGTCTATGCTGGGACAGGTGGGGGGCTGTTTCAGAACAAGCTATTCTATAAAACTAGTGTGCTGTATTTTTTGGAGTCATTAAGATCTAACATTTGTTTCAGTGAGAACAGTTGTGTGTGTTATTGATGTATTTTGTGAATTACCTCAGATGAGAGAGGATTATTTTTTCCTTTTTTTTCCCCCGTGTTTTTTTATTAGGTCAGTCTTCAGTTCAAGTCATACAAAAATACTGTGATTAGTTTGTGTTCAGGTACGAGAATTAAGCTAAGCAGTTTTCATGCAGGTTTGAATGGACAGTTTCCCTTCAAAGGGAACTTTCACAGTTAGTGCTCACTAACATCTGTATTCACTGAAAGGTTGAAAATAGCATAAAACGTAATCCCCTTGAAGATATGTTCCCACTTTGTTCCAGATCAAAGTAAAAGCATGCAGGTGAAATGGCACTTACATGTCATGGGCAAATCAGTGGAGTTTCTAATAGCTTTCCCTAGTGCCAAATTCACATTAACCTGGGGAATGGAAATCTGTCTTCTGAAAAATATATGATAGAGTTTCAAAACTAAATGTATATTATAACAAGAACCAATGCAACATCGACCGACAGTGGGCACCTGAGTCTTACCTTCATATAAAAGCACAGTCCATAATAAATTCCCTTTTCATGGTTCAATTGAATGGAAGGTGTTTGTGGGGAGCAATGAGGTAGGTGGAAGCATGGAGAGGTCTGTGCCAACAGTCCTGCTCGTTTGGTCCAGAGAAGGTCCTCGTGATACATATAACTACAGCAAAGATTTGCAGCAATGGAACAAAATTACAAAGCTCTAAAGCAAAAAAACTATGCAGTCTTCTTAACTAGATGGACCTTCCCTTGCTGTTCCAGTGATGCTTTGGGCATGTGAGGGTAATTAACCTCCGACACTTCCCACAGAGAGGAGTTAACTTCTCATTTTTATGCTGAAAACGTGTGCTAGAGACAACTGCCCTGGACTTCAAGGCTCTTTCTGTGACCTAAAATGGAAGAACATATTTTTTTTCCTCTCTCTGTTTATGTTGTGCCCATGCCATTGAAACATTGAATAGTAATATAGAGATGAATGTCTTCATGCTGCTTGCTGCAGCTTCAGGCTCCCGTCAGCCAGGATAGAGTGAGTTACAAGATTCTTTAGATAGTATGAAAACTTTACAAACAATATATCATAACAACTTCTAATTGCAAGCACATTATAACAGTGTAATTGAATTTAGATTGCTCTTTGAGATCTAGAGTGTCAAAATACAATGCTCAGGCATAAATGAGCAGTAGCATTGAACATTAAATATCTGAGCTGAGTGATATCCGTTACCGCTGGAGGTTGCAGAGGGTGTCTCCTCACTACTACATCCTTTCTGCCCCACCACAAATATTGATCTGTCTGAATTTTATAAGCACAAGTATTGTCTTTATATTTGTTTATCAAGACCCTCTTTGCCCCCCTGGAAATGAAGTTTTCCCTTCCTGTCCTTACCAGAAGTGTTGGAAATGGATCATTTAGTGGTAAGAGCCAAACAAACAAAAGAAAGCGCAATATTTCACAGTGCTGGAATTAGAGCTGCTTTTCAGTTGCTGTCCCTAATGATGTAAAACCATGGTAATTAGAGTTGCAATCAGCTATTCAGTGCAGACTTGAACTCTTTTGAACAAGCCACTCACTTCTGTTTGCCCTTTAGGCTCGCAGTGAAGAGCAAGTTGAAAGTCACGCCACTTAGGCATCTAGCTGCCCGAAAATTTCAAACTGTCTCAGCAGCTGCTGAGTTAGAGAAAAAGTGAGTCCAAAATGCATTTAGGACAAAAATCACAACCTGGGAATCGTCTGACCGTTACCACAGAGCGTGTTCATCTGTGCCAAAGCTTCTGGAAAGGAAAGGAAAGTTCACCATTTCCAGAAGTGTTTTCAGTTCCTAACACAGAGGGAGCAGAGCATTATACTGAGGTCTTTGTCCCATGTTGGATCCGTAGCAACCCCCTTGAAACCCATCTCGCTGAGCACAGAGCTGCCGGTACTGATCACCATGTGTCCCACCTTGATGGCTGGTTTTCTTGCTCTACTGCCCAGCCTGCCATGTTGTGGCAGCTTCTTCCCTCACCTGGAGCAGGAGCAGATCTAATTCCTCTCTGCCATCTGGTGTGCTCAACTGACCTCTACCTTTGTGGAAAATCCCATTTCAAGTATCCTTTTTTTTCCCCTTGCCTTACCTTCTGTCAACCACCACCAGCTACCAAAGCTCCTAGTACCTTCTACTCGGGTATCTCCCATCAAACCTGTTTGTTGAATCTCTCAGTAGTTTGTCACTCAGTGTAGGTTATTTGGGGCTGTGCACTGAAAAATACCTGATATTGTAGTACAAATAATACCATCCAGTGGGGGATATTTTTGGTAGCTCATAGACACCCCTCAACAGCTGGTAAATTATATTTAAAAAAACAGAGTCATAGTATGCTTAAAGAAATATATGTCCATGTGTAATGCCAAGATTTATTTTTCAAGTTCATTACTTTGTATTCCAGGGTTATTACTTTGTAATTCCAAAGTTATGGATTTCGTGAACAAATTGGGAATCTCATTTGGCATTTGGAAATCTGTCTTGAATTGTTTCCTCTTGTTTATTTTTGTTACTATTTCCTTCAAAGAGATTTGCCTGGGAAGAAGGGAATCAGATCATTAAAGTCTGTAAGTTGGTCTACAAACTGCATTAGGAGTGAAATGGAAGGTTTTTAAAATGTTTTGCAATGTTACTTTTCCATTTTCTGAAAACAGGTGATCCTAGTAAAAATACATTGCTAAAACTTGTGACTTCTGTGCAGGGAAGGAGCAGGTCTGGGGGAATCTTTAGTAGCTGCGTCTTTTTTTTCCACACCACCAAGTCATTTTTTGTTATTCTTTTCTCTCTGTTAAGCGGAATGATATTCTAACAAGGCCAAAAAAAAGCTGATTAAACTTTAAAGCAAGTTTGATGTCACATTTACTACTCCATTACAGCCTGATTCTGATTAGGGACTACTATATCAAGGAACAGATATAAACATCAGTTCAAGCCAGGAAAAGATGAAATAAAGGAAATGTTACACATGTTGATATTTTTAATAAGAAATTTGAAGTTCATACCCCTTACTGGAATTGCTTGTGTGCATGTATTTCAATCCACTGTGCAAGTTAATTTTCCTCTAAACAGCTCCGGAGCGTTAGATACACTGTTTTGGGGCAACGCTGTGTATTGTTATGCGGCACCATACACTGATCACTGGTAATTGGTTTTGTAAAGCAAGCTGGCAGGAACTTGTTTTCTCTTTGTGATAAAAATAAGCCGAACTTAACATTTAAAATCAGGTCGTCTTATGAATAATGTAATATTTGGGTATTATGGAGTGCTTTTCTCCTTCAAAGCACTTTACAGGTGTTAATCTTAGTGACATTAGCAATTTGTTTTTGATGATGTGAATTTGCAAGGTTTGGGATAACTCTGCTCACCAAAACTTGGAAGGGGGAACTCTTGGTGCTGCTGACGCCCATGGCAAGGCTCCCAGTAGACTCCAGGAGGCAGCAGGGTTTCACCAAGGCTTTGGATGCCTGCAAATGCCTGCAGCCACAAAGGGTCATTGTCAGCAGCTTGTTCAGACACCAAATAGTTTGATTTGCGTTACTAATGTTCATACAAATAGTTCATTTGCAGGAACTAATTAATTAGCATTACCAGGTCGTGCTGGAGTTTCTCAATGCAAGGCGTGCAGTTGAAGTAGCAAGCAACAAATTCAAATATCAGCCTCAAAAAGCCCAAGCGCTTAAAAATTCTACGTTAAACTCCCAAAATTCCAGACATAAAAATACTACATCGTAGTTCTTTCTGTCTTTTTATTTCAAGCCCCTATTGAATATTTGTATTCAATTGCCTTTTCTAAACTCTGGGACGCTAAGAAACTCCAAACAAAGCACATTGTCACACAAGTACCTGGCTCCAAAAACAACAGCTTTGTAATATTACAGTTCAGATAATAAAGAAGAATCGGTGTCACTGATATGTGGACATTTTAATTGCCTGCAGAATTTCCAGCTCGTGCTGGTGTGACGCATGCGAAGTGCTGACACTAATCTGTTAGTTGTTCCAGGCACAAGTGTTTTCCCCTCAGCTACCCTTCATTAACTCCATTTGCACTAATTCTCTGCTAGAAATGAGTAAGCAGACGAGGAGATGCCTGTGAAATCTGCTTTTTGGGTCAGCATTAGTTTTACATCAGTTGCCCTGCATTTCTGTGGCCGCGTGGCCTATCTGTGCCATAGCTTGTGTCCCCTAGATATGTGTGTCATCTGAGCTCCAGAGTCACTTGGAAAGGTATAATAAGATAGAACAGTTGCTGATTCACTGCTTGGCATTTTGTTCCACATTTTGCCTTAATTTCAAGGGCTGAGATAATTTCCTAAAGTTTTGTGATATTTCACGAAGCGTGCTTTAAGGCCAGGAGGAAACCTGTACTTTAATTATGAAGGAGGTGAACAATTAACGTATTTGGAATAATGAGATAATTTCAGTTTTGCGTAGCCTTGCATGCTGACAGCATGACAGTGGTGGTGCGCACGTTTCGCACACGGCTGCCTTTCTGTTGCAGGGAATCTAGATCTGCTGTAAAATCAGTAAGAAAACCAAAGCGTTTGCTGAATGCTGGAAGAAAAAAACGTCTGAAATCTTCCCGTCGGGATGTTTTATTGCATGAACCGCCTTATCTTGCAGAAAGCAGTAGGCTCTTAGATGAGAACAAAACGGGAGGTTGCTTAGCAAATGAAAGATGAGAGCTCTGAATTTCTTCCTAAAGGCTTTTTTTTCTTCCTAGCTTGAGGTTTTGAAAGTTGGCTTTTTTTTGCCCCGCATGTTTTGGTTTGGTTTTGGTATTAAATGCTGAAGCGGTATAAGTGGAGTAACTCAAACCCACACAGAGTTGTTTTATATCAAATGTGATGTGCAGTAACACAAGGTGGCACAGCAGAACCTAATACTACACATTAGATAAGGCAGATTTAGCTGGAGATGTGCCTCCCACATCTTCATCGGGATTTGCGCAGCAGGAAATGGAGCAGACTTGGAGCTGTGCAGCAAGGAGAGGTTTATTCCACCCAGTTTTCCCTCCTACCCTAACACACCGCCTGTGCGGCGTTTTGGTGTGCATGTACTTGTAAATAATGAGTATTTATCAGCCACGTTGCAGGTAGATGCAGTGGCTGCTGCCCTGATTTGGCATTCTAATAACCAGTCGTAGCAGAATTAATGAGGTATAAGAAATCGAAGAAAGGTCTTTGTTTATCGCTGTAATTAAATACATTTGGAGAGTCGTTAAATGCAATAGCAGGTGGGCAAAACTGAGGAAGAAGGATGGCTTTGTAATGGATTAATCAATGGTATTGTTCTGAGACAGATTGTTTTTAAATATGTATCCTCATGTCTCTAAGTCTTTCTATTCTGACTTTAATTTTTTTCCCCATTCTGCATTGGGTTTTATGTTTATTCGTTTTCATATTTATCTCTTCCTGGTCAGGTGGATTTATTTTTGTGACGGTGATTGTAAGTAGGACTATACCAGCTTTAAGACCCTGTTAAAGCGGTGTCTTTGGTGGCAGAAGACCTGCAATGTACCACGAATTGGACTTGAGAAGTTGGCAGGTCTTGTAGAGCAGACAGATGTGGTAGAGGAGCCTGAGCTTCAGGGAGATGATGCAGCTGGCTGAGGATGCTGGGGCAGGTCAGGGCCCTGTTCCCGGGGGCACGTGAAGGTAGTGTTGGTAAGGATGTGGCAGGTGAGTATCAGTCCCCAGAAGGCTGGACTCCATCCTTATCCTTAAGGGTTAGTTTCGGAGATGTACAGTTACTTGCTTGGAAGTATATTTGAGTTACTGATTTATTTTGATAGAAAACTGTATTTTAAATCAAAGAAAGTCATGTTTTGTGAAAACATCTGCAAATCCATTGTCCTCTAGTAAAGATTTTCTGCCTTAGCGTGCTTCATGTGCACGTGCACCCCCCAGGGCTGAATCTGGCTAAGCATTCTATAAATATTAGCTTGCTATTAAATTATATTATTTATTAATAGCAACATCAAACTAATGCCAAGAGGACCCTGTTTGTAGGCATCCCCTTTGTGCAGGCTGCTTTCCAAATACGAAATATGAGAAGCTGCCATAAGCCACACGGGTTGGAGCGTGTGGATTTACACCTTGTAACAGTGCTGTGATAAGTCTGAAGAGAAACACCCTCCCTGAGCAGGATAAATACAGATGTGACAATAGCAAAATATGGTTTCTCCTCTACCAGTGTCCTCCCTGCTGAGCTTGGAGTGGCACATGGGATTGGCCTTGAGGTGCTGCTGAAAAAAAGAATATAATACATGTGTACACACACACACATGTATCTATGCAAAAAGAACATGGGAATTTCTAATTACTTTCCAATTCTGGTGTTTATCATTCGTGAGGTTTCAGAAATTTAATGTCTATGTACATATTTGTTTAAATATTAACAGAGATTTTAATCTAAGCATATGACTCCAACAGCTTGAGCCTTAGGAAAAATTTTTCGTTTAATGAGCTTCAAAATAAAAATGTAAGAACTGCTGACATGCTTTCAACCATAGAGTAATTTTCACACTAATTCTCAATATCTTCATTATCTTACTGTCTTGGCATTACCGTATGTGTCTTACTACATAGTCAAATTTATATTTTTGTAGTAATTAAATAGCACTTTATTAGCCTATATCTTCTTTATTGCTTCTAAAATCAGTTCTGGTTTGAGATGCTGTAAAAATGACAGAGACTTCAATTATGAGGAATTCTTTAGTATCCTGATCAAAAATGAGTAATTGAAGCCAATACAATTTAACATCTTTAGATCATCTAGAACTGAAATTCTTGTTAATGGCAATAATATACTATGCCTCATTATGTTTTCTGCCAGTGCCAATGGGTTAATAAGGCCCGAGATGATCTCTTGAAAACATCGCTTCCTTAGCATTAGCACTGAACATTAGCATTAGAAATGTGGCATTTTTCACTGCATTTGGTAGTTACCGAACTTGATTTATGGCAGGGCTATATTCCTGCAGTGTAAATTATTCTCTTGCTTAAAGCTTGTATTGCATAGCTAATTTTTTTGCTAGTGCAGGGGATACTCTTGTGATGCAAATCACGATGGTGAGCAGAAAAGTTGGGCAGGGACAAGGTAGGGACTTTTTCCTTGATGGTGCTCCTTATGCCTGCATAGGCTTGCCTCTCTTGCTGCAAATTATTCTGGTATGTTTTCTTATTCTTTCTTCAGTCTGGAAAAGATCATGTTCTGTGATTATTTTTTTTTATTTTTTTTTTAGACAGTATTTGTCCTTTATTCAAAATTCTTCAGCAAAGGATTATAAGAGAGTCAAGGGGATTGCTTTTTCACCACCAACCTCCTGTCGTCTGTCCCTCCAGCAGCACTGATGGCCATTAGTGTTAATTATTTAGTTCCTTGTTTTGCACACAGAAAGCAGCGATCAATGTGCGATGCCAGGTATACGGTTGTATACCCCCTGACTCCAGTACTTTACCCCTCATCTTTCGAAGTGTCTCTTTTCTTTGATACAGCCTTTGGTTTTTATTCAGCAGGGTGTAAGCAGCACTATTTAGAAAGCTTGGAGTTTTGGAGGGTTTTTTTTTTTTCTAGGCAGGATCATTTTCTCTGTAAATGTTGACTTTGTGACACAGTGTGAAACTTTTCTTTTCTTGTGTTTTTATTCATCTCCTGCTAATTATCAGCTGTTGTACATTCTGGGCTGTGGATGACACAAAGGTGAAACCGAATGGGTGACCTTTGCACTCAGGCTCACTGTAGGGTTTTTTTGTTGTTGGATGAGGACAGTCCACAAGGTGTCCAGATTGGAAGTGCTAAGCAGTCATGAGGAGTTAAGACCTTAGACACAGTTTTTCTTTTCTGTCCTGTGCAAAAACACCCCAAAACTCAAAAATGTTGAGCAGCCGCCCCAGATGTTGTAAGCAGTAAATAAGATGATACTCTGGTGGCTAGACTGGCTTTTAGCAATTTCAAGCACCTTTGGTCCTACAAGTGGATTGTGCAAACTGGTACTGAATTGTTCCAACTTCGGTTGAAGTTGCATTGAAATTTATAATCTTTTTTTTTTTTTTTTTTATGGTGGAGGGAGAAGTGTTCACACCAGCTGGGCTTCATATAACTGACCTGTTCGGATGGGTTGACTGGATGACTCTTGTGGTGCCTAGAGAAAGATCTTCCTTAAGATTCAAATTCTGGTCATTTTGATCCACTGTCTCTAAAATGTAGGGCTGTGGAACAGGGCATGATGTGTCTGGTGTTTATGTAGGTAATTTTTGAGCATTTATGGCCTTCTGAGCTCTCTCCAGAATCAGGCCCAGGCTATGGTATGGATTTGTAGTCACACAATGCATTCTCTATATGCTCAGTAAAACAGAATTTGCTATGTGTTGTGGTCTTCCTATGTTACTTCGATTGCATAAAGACAAAAGATTTGAGAAGATGTTTCTGTAAAAATTGAGGACCACTGCGTATTAGAAACAGCAACACTTGGGGTCACAGTTTTGTCCCATGGGTTCTTCCATGAACTCCAAAAGTTTTACTGCAGAAGACTGCAAAACTAACACGTGCCAAATAATATGAAATAAACTGGGTTGTGGCCTGCCTTCATGGGCTGCATAACTCACAACATAATACAATGTCACACAACAGAAATACTGCTCCTGATGGGTAATGGCGTGAAGAGTGCTGAAGTCATGGTACAAAACTTGCTTAATGATTTGCATTTTTTCCCCTATGTTACAAAATGTAGTTGAGCAGATGGATGCAGCCAGCTGTACATAGAGCTTTAGGGAGGACTGGGGAGAAAAGAGAGAGGTTTTTGTTAAGATAAATGTAATAATCTCTGTGATAATTAGTTTAATTTAGATCCCTGCATCTGACTCATTTTTGACTAACCTTGTACGAAGCCTTTCTTCCCTTGCTGACGAGTCTTTGAATTTAGTTTGATTACAATCCCTTTTTTTGTGCTTGTGGATTGCTCACTGATCACTGATATTTTTCATTAAGCAGTTGCTTTATTACATTGTTATTTAGAGGGGAGTAATTTGTGTTTTCTAATTAATTTAATTCCATGCACATTTAGTAAGTAGCTACAATGAGCCCATTCAAGGGGTTTTAGGTCATATTGACATTGTTTACCAGATGTGCTCGTTTGTTTTAAAACACTATTAACTCTGTGATGACAACAGCCCCATTCAGTTGCATGACTCTGCCACCTTCTCTAATCTGCACCTCCAAACCTCCCAAAATTAGAAGGTGCATTTGAAGTGCTAGTGAGAGCTGTCCATAGGCATTAAATCACAGAGGAATTACATTGCGAACAGTGTCGATATAGGCTATTACTCCATTATCGGACCTGATGGCAGAGCAGCAGACAAGCCTTTTGGCTTCTCTTAGCCAGGGATGTGAATGCCATTACTCCAACCCCCAAAAAATTGGACAGTGCCCAAGAGATGCAAACTGGGTGTTAAATCCATGCTTGTCCCGTTTACCTCTGAAAAACTTGCAGTGAGGCTTCAGGAGAGAGCGGGCAGCCAGGAGGGTGAGCATACCAAGCAAGACATGGCATGAGCAGTGGCTTGGGCAGTGACGGGACACGTTAATGTAATCAAAAGGTGCATGTTGTAGTTCATAGTTGTCACCATCCCCAAACTCAAAGGCTTGGGCAATGGTTTTTGCCAGAAGCTTTTCAGAAAAGCTTAGCCTTTTTTTTGCTGGTGGTGCTCCCAGGATTTGGGGATTATTCAAGCACTTTGTGTTCATCACTGTCAAATACTATATCCATTCCATCCTCTGAGCATGAAAACTACACGTTATACCTATCATTTGCTCATTTGGCTTGCTGCATCGAGAGCTGGAGTTTTAAAATGAGACTCTAATTAGGTGATTAAATAACATTTTTTACAGGAAAAGGTACAGGCAGGTTATTCCCCTGAGTATAAGCTTGTCCTGTGAAAAACTACCAACATTTGTTAGTGTGTTCTGCAGTCACTCATTTTGGTAAAAAGTCAATTACTGCTTGTTCTGCAGCGAAGTC
>Ga0181612_182794_pt1 | contig 19788 bp, 13 predicted proteins | sample HoacroProtozoa21_FD_119630 | JGI IMG/M metagenome (GOLD analysis project Ga0181612, IMG submission 119630) | Hoatzin crop microbial communities from Cojedes, Venezuel. Combined Assembly of Gp0051906, Gp0051904, Gp0051908 | reverse complement strand
GGTCCCTTCCAATCCCTACCATTCTGTGATTCTGTGATTTATCTAGCCAGTACCAATAGTACTCAAAGACCCACACAGCTCACCACACAGCCAGCTCCCTGGTGGCCAGCCCTGGGGAACATGTTCATATTGCATCACCTGTACCACCACCTCCAAACCCGAGCGCTGAAATTGCAGCAGCCAGTTTACAAAGAGCAATTCTGAGTATTGACACCAGTGCTAAAGTGAGAAGCATCAATCTTCTCCCGAGAGAGCTGGCGGCTGCCCAGGGTGGTGAGGCTGAAGACGCTGGCTTCCAGCAGCTCTGTATCAAGGCTTCTGGGTTTCCCTGCTGGCTCACTTTGTACTGGTGGAAGCACCCTGACCTGGCCTGGTCATGATTACCCCCCGCTGCAGGCTCTGAGGAGCTCCTCAAGCCCTGCATCAGTACTCATAGAACAGCCAGAGGTCATTTTCCGTCGAGGCTAGCGATCGCCAGCTTTCTGCCGCTGGCACGCCATCAGTGTCTGCCTTCGACGCAGACATGGTTCTCCTCTGCCAGGCGCAGAGATTGTCACAACACCCGATCCATGGTCCAGCGTGCTGCCCTCCACCTGTGTGGCCAACCTTGAGCAAGGACTAAAACCCTGACAAGATGTCAACGTGGATCAGTTCAACCCGTTCTTAGATTTCATCCCAAATTCTGACTCCTGCAAATCAAGGGAAGTGATTGGGGTTTTGTGTTCCAGGGTTATGCCTGACATTGACCTGGGCAGTCTTGTGCATCCATGTGAATCCTCATGAGTTAAACTACAGGAAAATTAGCTCCTGATCTGCATTTTCTATACCACTGTTTGTTTTATATGTATTTTACTGCACAATTCAACTCCTTTCTCAAAATTTTCTGTCCCATTCATCTTAAATTCAATGTCCTTAATCATTAATGTTTTCTCTGATATAGTCTCTTTTTTTCACATGAGGTGATCAGCACTGGGAATGACGCTGACCTACTTGATCTGTGTAAACAGGTGCATTTAGGATTTGCTTTCATTGAACAACCTGGAGAGATGAACAAGATGCCGTGCGCAGCTGCATAGCCAGTTCAGGAGCGGGATTTTGCTGCTCCAAGCGGTCGTGCCGATGGCTGTCAGGCTGTGGCTGTCACAGACAGGGCAGGACGAAGGGACAATGATGAGCCGGGTGCCTGAATGAATTCCTCGAGTGCAGAGGTTGGGGTGGCATCTGTCCTGCTTCCCCCTGCCCCCCTTAGCGCATCAGATCTGATGTTCTCTTAGTAGCAGTGGCTCAGTGTTTGTATCTCAAACGGACACAAGGGAAGACGCCACGTTCAACAGGTGTAAAAACTGCTAGCGGGAGAATTTGAAGGCAGAAGATCTGTAAGGCTGATGAGAATATTTCTTAAATAAGCAAGTGTAAACTAGTGAAGTAGTTATTCTCTAAAATCTTCCAATTTTATCTTGAGATTTTAACGAAAATTAAGTTGGGTGAAATTGGGTCGGGGCTTTTCAGACACTGAAACGCCATCAATAAAGCCAATTATGAAAGGAAAAAGTGTGTTATGTTATTTCCCTAGTGGACAAAACTGCAAAGAGAATTTGGAACAATAACAAGGTTGTAAATGACATTTTCCATCTTCCTCCCACCAGTGAGCCAACTCCGATTACCACTGTGTGCAGACTCTGTTGTGGATGTTAAAATTAATATTTTTAAAAACTCAACAGTTATTTTCAAGAAAACCAATCTGCAAAATCAGAAGCAAAGCTTAGACAGGTTTTAAAATCTTCGAGGAAGCCAGCTCCTTCGGCCCTTGGTAACAATTTACAGTGCTAAGTGGAAAAGCTGGATTGATTGAGCTTTGTTCCTCGTTGTTCAGACTAGAAGAGGCCAGGATTTCAAAGTAAGAATCGCACATATTGACTTACAGCATTTTAGCTGCACCAAGCATGTATCTGAATGCTTTGCTTGGTCCAGAATTTCTACCATCTTCATTGGGAATTTGAATTTTCAGGGTCAAAGTGAATGTTTTTCCAATCGTATTGAGAATGATAACCTATGATTAAGTGAAAATGTTTATTATTTGATGTGTTGCTGCGGATTTGTAATTTGGGGGGTGAAACTGAAAGCCAAACTAAAGTCAAATGGCTACCAATGTCTGTGTATGGGATATCTCATTGCTTTAATTTGGAGTTAGGTATCTCAAGACCCCTGAGAATATGTGCTGACTGCTGTTTGAAAGCAGCATAATTTATTTTTCTTCTCAGGGCAGAAGCTTAAAAGAAAAAAAAATTAGGAATATTATGGGGAAAAGGTAAGGATTTTCGGCTGTCTTAACTTAGGAAAAAGTGAATGAGTAGAGGTAGCAGAGCTCTGAAACCAAAAACAATGAATGTGTGTATCACCCTGTGTAACTTTTCCTTGAAGCCCGCAATTCTTTCCTCTTTATTTTGTTAATTTTCCTCTATGCTATCACTTTGCTGCTTTAGTAAGAATAGCAAAGTGATATACCGTGAGAGAAGGTGAAGCTCTGGTGACACAGGCTTTTCATTATGATGATATCCCTTTGTGGATGCTGGAATAACTGTATCTGGATATTGAAAAGCATCCTAGTAGGAAGCACCCTGAATAGTGCTTTGTGCAAGGGAATCGCTACAGATGGGCCAGTTTTTATTAATATAATTTCTAAGAGCAAACTCCATCAAATGCTTACTCAGTAAGTGATTTTTTGTTGTTGTTTTTGCTATTTGTGTTATAGCTCTATATGATTTTGTTTTGCTGGTTTGCTTTTTGCTGGATTTTGTTTTGTTTTCTCATCATAACTAGAAGCGACTGCATTTTTTTTTAAGATGTAGAGGTGGACAATACATTTCACTTAAAAGGGGAATAAAGTGGAGGTTTTTGATTTCTACATTGTCTGTACCTGTAATGTCCAATTCCCAGTCCTCCCAGAGCAGCCGTTCAGGGTGCCTGGCAGGCCTGCCACTAGAGGGCACGAAATGATTTTAAACACTGAAGTCACCAGGCTAGAACTGAGTGAAGATTTTGAACTATCAGAGAAGTGAAGAGAATGCAATAAATGCGACAAATGTATTATTCTAGGGCTCTTTTGTCCAGCTTCTAAAATATCAAATATGATTAGCTTTTAAATTTTTGTAGAATCATTCTTTAAATCATAGAACGGGTGTCGGAAATGGGGACATTTTATAGTGTGCTATGGAATTTAGGAAAAGATGCAGTGGGATTTAGGAGAAAAAGAAACATTTTTCAAGTGGGAACATAAATTAAAAAATGCGTTTTTTAATGCAATTAAAGAAATTAATTAAGAAATTGTATTTTTTCTTTTTCAAAGGAGACTGTGTAAAATTAGAGATAAGTGAGCAGAAACACTGAGGGTCTTGTTTGACTTTTGTGATACGTACTTGCTATCTCAGCCCCAGTCTGCGTAATAGACAACTGTTAGTCAGAAATTCTCAGCCCTTCATTTAATATTGCTGGGAATGCATGTCTGTCTCCATGCTTGTCTGAAGAGGTAATGTTTCATAACCATCTAAGGAGGCTGTCAAGACAAATGCATTACGTATGCAGTTCTTCCCCGCTGTGGCAGTGGGGGTATGTGCTAGACAGACATTCTGATGGTGCTGAGAGTCTTTCGTGGTCACAGACGAATGGGCCCGTGTCGACTGCCTGTCCCTTGTGACATGTATACAGGCAGAATTTACCTCCTAAACGTAAAGACTGAGACACAGCAAAAGAGGATGCATGAGCCTGCTGTGCTTTAGCTGAAGCTGTACCAGTCCTGCAGGAGTAAGCTCTGTCTTATATCTTGGAATCCAATACCTTTCATGATAACAAACATTTTATAAAGAGCAAGACATTGAGCAAAGAGGGTAACTGGTAAGGAAATCCTCAGGCGAGGCCAATATTATGTCAATGTGCTGTATAAATGTGGCATGAAAATAAAAGTTATCTCAGCAGCGGACCCATTGTATAGGATGAATAATGTGTGGTATAGCAAGAATGAAGGATTGAGCATTCATTCATTTGCTGCATGCAGGTACCTCTGCCCTCACCCAGGACAAAGAAATTGCAGAGAGGACCTCCTTAGTGGGCTCTGTGCCTGTGTTAATCCTGGGGTTTGTAATGGGAAAATAAATGATACTGAGTCCTAGAATCCATGGGGCTTGGGTCCTTTGGGATACAGAGGTTCACGTCAATCCTGAAGTTGCTCTGGCCCTGTGCAGAGAGGTGGCTGGCAAAGGCTGGCCTCAGAGTGAAGGACTAGTCACTGGCAGTGACAGTTATACCAGTCAATTGATCATGATGGATGAGCCTTCACTTGAGTTTATGTGTCTATGACTTTTTACTGTCATTGTGGAACCTTATGAGAGTGACGTCTCAGTCTTGGCTTGGAAACCAGAACAAGTTCTCACTAACTTAGGCAACAGCCTGGTTTTGATGGCAGTTTGGCCATCAAAGTATCTTCCATTCTCTCAGTGCTTCTGTTTAAGCTGGGACCATTTATTCTGCTAGCAGGAGGTAGTGACATTGAATTCTGAGTAAATGAGATCGCTGTCTTATCTTCAAGGAGGAAAAATTAGCTTGTGGTGTTGCTTGAGTACATGGAGTACAGAAAAGATGGCCAAGGAGGTGCTCACGTTGTTGGTGTCAGCTCAAGAGATGAGTTCTGAGAAGCTTGGTGGCTGTAAATAGCCTTGAGTTACTCTAAGGTAAATGTTCTAGATTCTGGGGTTTGCTGGTCTTTTGGCAAACACAGAGGCCTGCAAAGGATGAGGTGGTGAAGACGGCTCCTCCTGTGCTTGGTTTGGGCTGTGTATTGGTGAGAAGGTGAATGGTAAGAATTCTGTATCACAGGGTGTCACTTCCTTATTAAACCCTTGTTTCAGAAGGGATTTCAGTGGTGGAGTCATATCGGGCATTCCATACCATTAGTAAAGTATTAAGAGATGATAATTTCTGTATAAAAACAGTGTTAGAACCAACCTGTGGTTATTCTGTATGCATTTAGAAGAATGTTTTATTAGCTACCCATAAATACAGAATTGTATTTGTATAAGCAGAATTTTCTGAATTTAAAATATATTGTTATAAAAGGGCAAGCAAAAGCAGAAAGGGAAAAATTAAGACGCTGATAGCAAGCAATACTGATTGACAGTTATGAGAAAAAGCTAAAGGTATATTAAAAATTACATGGCCAGTGGGACAACAAGCAGGACATATTCAGGAAGAAACAAAATCCTAAAAATAGTTTAGATGAGTATGGCATGAAGATGACAGGACTGCCAATGGTGATACGGGAGAGATATGAAATACATCCAAGGTTATTCAATAAATATTTCTGCTCTGTGTGTGGAAAAATTATATTCACAGTTTTTAATGTTGATGAATTCCTTTGTGTTCTATTAGTAACAAAAGAGGATGTTTAGCACTTATATATCTTTCTAGCTCACAACATCAGGCTAGTAAAAAGACAGTCCCAAGAGCTGTCCAGACTATTACCTTCAGTTTTAGGGTAAAATTTATATCACTGAGCAAATCTCAGAGGGCTAGGGAAAACCTGCCTTTTTTTGGCTATGGCGATTACTAACACTTGAACAATTTATGGAGGGCTGTGATGTGTTTTCCATCAACAGAAGTTTTTAAATAAAGATTTGATGTCTTACTTCTATATGTGTTCTTTTTCAAGCATGTTATGAGCTTCACAAGGAAATTAGCAAGTGAGATGATGTGGATTCTGTTCAAGGGATCACACTGGGGATCATCATTGATCCTTCTGACCTTTAAACCTACGGATGTGGAAACCTTAACTGCCTCCACACTGCAACTGTTTCAGGCTAAAATTTCTAGAAGGTCTTAGATAAATATTGCTATGGGTAGTATGATATAATGAGCCTCAGAATTCATATTTCTTCATGTATTTGCCATGGAGTCTCCTAATCTGCATTGAGTTCTTATCAGTTTTGTTCCAGGATCAAGCCCTAGGGCTTCATATATACATTAAGACAGAGACTGTATTTATGGTGCATCTTGTATGGTACATACTGATGATGACACCAGGACATGGATAATTGTGGTAAAGTTACGAAAAATATACTTGAAATACTGTTAAAATGCATACAGCTGTCACCACTGCAGGTAGCTCAGGAGCTTCTGTCTGCCTTGTAAGACTGAGTACAAGAATTATGTTTTTATTTGTCAAAACACCACTTCCCTTCATTCATTTTTCATTACAGCTATGATATAATGCCATTGCTTTTAGTTAAGACTTGGACTTATTGAAATCCAACATCCAGACTGAAAATCAGCTCCTTCACAGACAGAAGCTACGCCTGCTCTTAGTGCCTACACCACTGTGCTGCTGTGGCATCTGTGGAACAGCTAACTCCAGCAACCAGGCTAAGAGCAGAGTGAGAAATCCTGGAAAATGAGGAGTGGAACTAATAATAAAGGAATTCTTGCCACTGGAACACAAAATGTCTTCTGATCCCATCTTACCTACTAAAGAAGAGAGGGTGCACCCAATATTTTCAGAAATATTCCTACTCCCATTAAAAGCCAGATGTTGTAGTGTTACTCAGATGATAAAGCACATTTTGGTTCTTGGCTATGAACTGAGTAAGGAACATAAGACCTTAGAATGAATGTTGCCATCATGATAGCCCAGCGATTTCCTTCCCACTTTCCAATGCCCAGGGCTGTAGCTGAGCGGTTACTGAGTGACTGATGGGTGTCAGACTTGGTTCACTGCACCACAAGTATCGGATTGTGTAGAGAGATCTCAAATCTGCTGGATGCAACAGAAACTATAAAAAGGTAACAAGTTCAAGGTGTTTGTGGGTTTTCTGCCCACAGGGATCACGTATGTTTGTTACTTTGCTTTTGGAGACTAGTGATGATATTGAGACATTTTCTTCCTCTATGAAAGCGTTTTTCACTGTGCTTAGGTTCATGCGTGAAATCATCTTTTTCTGTTTGGAGGAGCAGTCTGACCAATTACGAAGGTAATCCTTCACTGATGGGAACAGAGAAGGCTCCAGAACACTTACTCTGCAGGGCTTGCAGCAGCATTTATCACTTATTCTGGGCCAGGAATTTGCAGGAAGCCAATAACAGGGTTCTTAATTTAACCACATCAGCATGTCTTAAACCTTTCTTAAGCTGTAGCTGTTCTGAAATCCTTTGCTGTTGATAAATTTCTTATTCTGCTGTCCGTGAGCAATATTAGCAGCTTTCTCCATGACATTCATATTCATTTCTAAACAGATTATAAAAGTAAAACATCACATACAATAGGTGAAAACAACTCTTTCCAGATAATTTAGAAATGCTCTGCCAAGTACTTTGAGGCTGTTCTGGTAAACACATAAGAATAATTAATTCAAGAACTTTCGATAAAATGCCACTAAAGAAAGGAGAGAAGCACTTTCCTCTGTGTTGTTCTTGGTGCTAAAACGCAGGAAGCCAGCAGCAGGTCCATACTCCAGTGTGGTCCCCATTACACCAGCACTCGGGTGCTGGGCCAGGGCAAGTTCCCATTCGCCAAGGACCATGGATGTAGGCTTTTGTAAAGCTATGGATGAAGAGAAGGTAAAGTCCGCCTGGATGCGTCCCTGCCATATTTTGGTAAGTATGTTCCAGTGGTTTCTGACTGACAGTGTTGTGTGTAAGCACAGACCTGGGCACGGAGTGATGAGAAGAGACCTATGGCATAGAACAGCCAAATGCCAAATTCTCCACCCAGTTTTGTGAGGCAGGCCTGTGTACATAAGCAGGGCTGTGTGTAACCATGGTATTAACATATATAGAACAGATGATAAGATTTTGTCTGTCTGGTCTAATTCCTTGCCAAGTTTCCAGTAGTTTAATCATGATCTAATTTGAAATAACTAAATCAGTTATGTTTTTTTAGAACTGCTTTTTCATCTGTAGGGCTATGAATACCATCGCTGCAATCACAGCTAGAATAATTTCTGTAATAACCTGTAATTTTAAATTATCAAATTTACAAAATCCTCTGTAAATGAAAATCACCAAAGCAGATTACTAACTGGTGAGCCTGACCTCCATCCCAACAGTTGTGCCATAAGATGATGTGGATATCATGGGTCTAAACTTGTGAGCTTTTATGAAGTTAGTGTGTAAAGTTTAAATCCAGACCTGTATCTAGAATTTATTTTTTTAAACACACGTTACATCTTCCATTAGATTCCTGGCTGAAGAAACTTCTTGACCTGAAAGTGCTGAAAATCTAGATCTGATTTTCTAGCATGATTGGTTATTATCTTAAACCAATACACAAATTAAACACAGACAACATGAGGGAAAATTGTGCATTGAGTACAAATGTAGGGACATATGTTTTATATTTGGTTTGGTTTGTTAGAAGACATCAGGTTCTTGACTTCTCTATTCAAAAAATAACACAATTGCACATGATGGAAATTTACAATCTGGACCTTATTCTGCATTTCTTGTACAAACTCCTGGTGAGTTTTAGCACAAATAATAAATAAAATGCAAGAATCGGACTACCCGCTTTTCTAAAATCAGTTGCTTCAAATATCTAGAAGTCTAAATAACCATGACGTAAATCTTTCTAATGAATGGGCGTGCACAGACATAGAAGCTTAGGGCTTTCATTTTAAACTAAAGGAACTCTCTGGCTTCAGCTAGCGAGAGCCTGGGTTTTGTTCATTGGATTTTTCTCATATTCTTGAAATTGTATTTGTATTCAGTTTCATTTGAATATGTTTTCAATTTGTCCAAACAGCAGATGGCTATCATAAAGAGTCTGTATTTAACTTGGCACTTTCCATTCCACATTCCTTTACTATTCATAGCACAGCAGTCATACTCATCTCCAGTACAGAGAAAAGGAGGCAGTTCGACTTGCAGCTGCAGATCTCCTCAGATGTTGGAGTATTTACAAACTCACTTACAGCATTTTTTTTTTAATATTGAGAAGACTAGATGCTAGATATTATAGGTGGATTTTTTTTCCTCTCTACCACTTTCATGAAACGAGAGACACTGGGACAGATATTAAACCTATGTCTATAGTACGGAACCCCTAACTTAAAATTAGTTTCACGCAGAGCTCGTGTTCATACAGGGAGAGTGGGGCTATACACAGGCAGAAAAATTTGCTGTTGAAGATGTAGTTGTGGGATCTCAGCCTAAACTGTCAAGCAACATAATGAATAAAACGTGTAATAATAAAGGTATCTGTGCTAGAGTAATGCCTTTTTATTATGGGGGCTTCACAAGGAAGACTTTGATCCTTTTAAGTATTTGTAGCAATATGTTTTTTCTTCAGTTGCTGATAGATAGAAGAACATGTTAAACAAAACCAGTTTGCTAAATGTCTTTGAATGTATTCTTTCAAATTAACTGGTATTTGACAAAGTATCATTTCTACTTACTGTGTTTTCAAGCAAATATAGTCAGGGATTATTTTTTTTTGTTATGGTTTCAAACATGCAACACACTTCTAAACAGTAATCTTGCAAGGCTCTTTTTGTATACAAGCTTGAACTAGAAAACAGTTTTTTTTTTCCTTGATTGTATCCTTCAATTTGTGTGCTTTTCCAGATTCTAGGGAAGAAGAATTTAATCTCAAAAATTAGAAAACACATTTTTTGGCACATAAATTAAATTTCCATAAGACTCACAGCCTTTCTATTGCTTTTTTAATGATTATGACTATGTATGACAAGTGCTTATTCCTTAGAAATACAACTCCTCCTACTAAATTCAGAAATGTACTTTATTTTCAGTACATTATCAAATAGATTATTTTTTTTCTTGCTGTGACTAGCCTAAATTTTCAACTTTTCAAAAGCCTGGCTTTCCACCACTTATGCAGCTGAAGGCAAGCAGTCTAGCATTTCACATCAAACAATGAACTCAGCATACTGAAAAATATATACAAAGATTTTTCTTTATCTTAATATAAATACAGCCACATACTCAGAACACTCTACAGTGTTGCTTGAATGGTATTATTTTGTCATATTAAGAATGATTTTATCTCACCAATAAACTATGGGCAAGACTCTAATTCTTTCCCACTGAATTCTTCATTTCAACAACCAAAATGCCATCGTGGCAGAAAAGGGCAGACAAGTCTTTGTTCTCCACTCCGTTAGGTAATTTGTATTGTCTGGTAAAGCTTCTGGATATGAAACCGTGTTCGTCCATCCTGGGTCCATGCTGAGCTTTGATCAGGAGCCAGCCTTCGAAAGTCTGAATAATGATATCTTCAGGGCGGAACTGCACAACGTCCAGCAAGACCTGAAAGCGTGTGCTTTCCTCGTCCCGGCCGCTCTCCCCTGCACCAGCTGTACTTTCTGTGACACATCTTCTGTTGCTCGGTGTAGCTGTAGAAGGGCCCGGCAAAGCGTATAAATAGTGGTCCAGTTTGTGTGCTTCCAGCTCCTGGGCAGCCATCTGCTCTTGATAGCGTACGGGGGTTTCCACCCAGTGTCTTATAACAGCTTCTGCCATTGCTGAGGCAGGAAGATAAGTTTCCGCGCCTGTCTCGCTGTGGGGAAGCTGCAGAGTCAGAGCAAACTCTTCCCAGCCGTATGCCTTACCCGCAGACTGGTTTATCAGTTGATGTCGCCTTTCGCTTTTAGCACAGGCAGAGCTTAACATTTAATAGGGTGTGCTGTGCTCCAGTGCCAGAGGACTTGTTTCATCTTTTATCCACTAACAATAGAGCACTATTTATAGTGCTGGGGTCTTGAGTGGCTTCAACACATGCACAGCTTTCGTGCGTAAGTAGTAAAAGCAAACTTTTAATGCACCTCCGATTATTGCAATATTATGATCTTTGTCATTAAAAATAATGAGCAGATAAATAAAGTGAAAGATTGTTTTGTTTAAATAGAAGTTTAATGATTCTGTTTTTCCAAGGGATACACAGGCAATAGATACAAACATTGTATTTCTTCTAACTGAAATACAAATTTACTGAGGAAGGAATTTAATTAGCTCAACAGTAGGAATAGAGCAGATTTCAGGTTAGGTAAACTACAGAATTATCAAGTGCGTTGGATGTTGTTGCAGAAGTTGTGCATAGTTGAAATATAGGCTTGCTTAACCATGTTATTTGTGGGAGGAGGGAACCATAACGATCCCTGCCCAAGGAGGGGGTGCCTGAAGGGCTGAGTCTGCAATCATAGTGACCTACAAACACAGCAGAGCCTTCTCAAGCACGTCAGGGAGTCAGACTCAAGAGTACAGGGAGAATGATAGTGAAAGCTCATGTTTCACAGCTTCCAGGAGAGGGCAGAGTTATTTTTCCCCAGGAGAACAGGAACCACAACTCCAAATCCTCAACGCTATCACATTGTCCCAGTAACATTCATCTTCTGGGGCTTAACAGCTTGAGTCTATGATCCCATGTACTGCCTGTATCTGGGGAGCAGGACTGATGACCTCAGTGATTCTCTGTGGTGTAATCTTCTTGCTACTCTGTGATCTCAGGGCAAATAATGGCTACAAGTGTTAACAGTTTGATTAACAAGACCTAAGAGAAGTGCAGTGAAAAGCGAAAAGCGTTTCCAAATTCTGGTATGCTTGCTAGAAAATCCCTCTAGCTGGACCTGGTAATGTAAAGCAGAATGCATTATGGCAACTAAAGGCGAAAACTGTTTATTTACCGCAGTCGCACTAATGCTAGAAATAATCAAACGAGATACCTTTATTCCTTCTTGTTTGGCTGTTGTTGTTCAGAGCTCTATCCCTCTCTTGTCCTTACATCTTCCATTACCATGTAAATGGCAGGTCAGTTTATAAGGGATTTTTGGTTGCTAATGGACTCATGAAGAAAGAAACATTTGAATTTTGATAGCTATCATAAATGAACTCCTGTACTGGGTCGATAGCAGAGCAGGATTACCAGACATGTCTATAATTAAAGTTCTAAGGTTGCTATTTTATTTTAGACTCATGTAGGCTGCGTTGCAAGGTAAGGAGATTTTTGAAGGTATGTCAAATGCTCAAGATAACTTACATTAATGGCCAACCAATATTTGAGTATTGTGGGAAAAGACAGTTATGCTACTTTATTTAACTGTCGGCTCTTCTCCTGTCAAGCTGCCCTTCAGAAATAATTTGAAAATGCAATTCTGAATGTATGGCTTGCTAAAATGGTGATAAAAATAACCTGGAGTGTTGCCTGTTGTCTGTTCAGCAGCTGTTTTCTGTTTTGCTGGCCAATGATTCACTTGATGAGGAAACTTTAACCCTGAAGCAAAGTGTTATGCCTGGTTGGTTGTGATATTATGCTTTTGGAGATTGGTGAAAGCTATTGCTGTCCCTGCTGAATTCTGTGATGATAGCCTGAGTTATTTTACTTCAATTTTGCACTTCATTAATAAATGTACTGTGCAGGAGTACTGCATTCTTCTTTTTTTTTTTTTTTTTGTTTTAATTATTCCCATTTTCTCTGGAAAACGGTAAACTTGCCTACACTCACACCTTAAATGAAAACAGAAACCACCACCTCAGTGCAGCTCACTGTGGGACAGTTATATTTATTCCCAGGCACAGTTGTGATAGTCTTTCAAACGTCTATGTTAAGCATACTTGGAATGGGTCTAATTAGCATGAAAGATGCTTTGAATACCCTTTAAATTCATGTCATGTGCAAAGTTCTACAGAAGTTTATAGGATCCCTTTCTACTCTGTAGGGCAAGAAATCGGAAAAATTTTGGTGATGAAGCTGTGTAGCCTCAGACTGCTCTCCCCTCTTGCTCTGTCCTTGGTCCCAGTCCCTTCTTCTCTCTGTTTGCCACCTGAGGGCTCAGGAATTACCACCATCTTTCTTGTCTCTATGTTGCTAATATGGAGAATGTGTCAAGTGGAAAAAGAAAACACCCTTTAAGTACAAAGATCTGAGCATTTTATGTTTTCGAGCTTTCAAATTTAAATATGGATGTGGTGCTGTAATACTGAGGAACTTTTGATGCTTACGCTGCTGTACTCTTCAAATATCTATAACGTGCTTCAGTCGAGCAATGCATTTTAATAACAATTGATTCCTGAGGTCATTTTAAACTTTCAGAGCAGATTTGACAGAGGCAGGATCGATGTCATTATCACAGCTCACTGCCTTGCGTTTTCTTTCCCCGTTTTTCTGTGCATGCGAAGGCCTCGCCCCGTGCCGCACGGCCGGTTGGAAACCATGGGCTGGCATGGGAAGTGCTGCAGAGCTGCTCTTTGTGAAACTGAAGTGAGACAATTACTTGCACTTGTCAGTCCACGCTCTCTTCTGCTGATGGCACATGTTTATGGTTCCAATATCTTCTGGGGATTTTTAAAGTAAGTGAGCGGCATCCCTGGGCAATTTGCAGCGGTTGGCTGGGAGAAGCATGGTGCCAGGACCCGTGGGTCACACCGACATCTCGTGGTCAGACAGAAAATAGCCACGGAAAGGAAATCGCCAGCTGCCTGCTGCGTCCTAACACCAGCTATCATTACCACCCTGTGAGATAGTTGTGTGGAAAGACAAATCAAAGGAAGAAACGTGCAGGATTTTAACTTACAACAGGCTATTTTCAAGCTAATATAAGCCTATTTCTTAGTATTCTGGAGTGGGGGGAATAAAAATATGAAGTAATGGAAAATGTAGAAAGAAATTATCCTGGTAAAGCTGTATTGTAAGCTGCAAAAATGTGAGGTGCACCAGCTCCTGAGAATAACATATTTTTGAGGAGTATCTTATAGAAATACAGTGCATCCTCCTTGATACAACTGTAAAATAACAGATTGCCCTGTCACAATTCTCTGCATGCTAGATTCCCCCAAGAGAAGTACGTGTTTCAACTACCATTAAAATTCAGTCACTGCTGAAAGGGAAAAAAAAAGTGAAAAGGCTGGCAGGATGAAGTGAACAAGAACTCTTCTAGCAAAAGGTAACAGGCCAAATTCAAATGAGAGCCATTTTATCACCTAAAGGAATTTAGGCAGAGCACTGCAATTACTTTTACCAAAGCAACCAAATATGCCACTCATGAGCTACTTCACATGTCATTTGAAAGAGATGCTGTCACTTCAGGCTTGGCAACACATAAGAAACGTAAGGAAGGGTAGAACATGCTGGGTTTTACTGGTGCTGGCTCTGTTATACCCAATATGAGAGTTTTAAGCTTTGTGGTGATAACCAAAGAGCTAGATAGCAAAATAAAACACATGTGAAAATAGGAAGTGGGGTGAGACTTACGGAAACTGGATAGTAAAGAGCTATTTTCTGCATGGTATTTAATACATTTTTGTAGAGTGAGAAAATGATTGTCTCCTATTTGTGTCACTTTGAGTCCATTACTTCTTAGAGCTCTGAGTTGTCCTTTTGGCTGGACAACTCCAAATTAGATCTGGAGATATGTAAACTGTGAAGAAATAAAAAATGTAATCACAACTACTGCAAGTGATATGTAAACTCTGAAAAAATAAAAAATGTAATCACAACTACTGCAAGTGTCTAATCAGCAGATGCCAGGTGTTCTGTATTCAAGAATTATTGAGGGATTCTTTTTTATTAATATCTCATTCCGATCACATGGTATTTGTATTGGTCAGTGAATCACAACATAACTCTTTCTGCAGCAAGACTTCATGCTGTGTTATAAAACTTATAAATTCTGAAGGCTGTGTTGTTACACAGTCAGATTAACCGAAGAAAGGCTTCAGTCTGTGGGTCATGTCCTTCAAAACCTGGAAAAGGCTGGATCTGCCCAACCTCTTGGAAAATCTCTCCAGGGCACTGATGCTCACTTGTAACTATAAACTCAATCTCCCAATTTTAGGGGCCTCTTAAGAAGTTGAAAACTAATCTTGGCTTTTGCATTAAGAATCAAGTATTTGGTCATTTGTTAGGAGATGTGTAAGAAATACAGAAGTAAGCATGGAAAGGACTATTGTTTTGACACACTACATCCACTACTACAAAACATTTTTTTGACATCTTGAGATGATAGAAGGGAAGATGAAGGATGAGGATGAGGGGTAACAGGACCACAACAGCTGTTGTGGTAGCAACGTCTTTACAGAATAGTGAAGGAATAAAAATGCAACTTGTATAATAATGATTTTAAAATTTGAAGCTACTATAAAAGTTACTTTAAAGTGATGTCATGGAGCCCTTTACAAATGTTTGCTTTGTTATTCATATGGTTTATTTTCTAAACATTTTTATGTCTGTTATAGACAAATGCATCTGTGCCTCACAAATTCTTGAGGAACGCCCATAGGAAGCAAACTACAGTATTTTATTTAGAGTGATAATAATCTGTTCACTTCTTGCACACGGAACAGTAGGTAGGAAATGAACAATTAACAGAGAATAATGTGCCTAAGGGCTTGGAAGCTCTGCTTTGCCACTGAGAGGCAGGATCTAAGGCACTCTTGCTGTAGAAACAGTCTTATTTCTCACCAGTTAAAAATTACCTAGTGTTCCAAGAAGAATGCCAATTTTCAGGCTTCCTCCTCCTCTGCCTCACTGAAGTCTTGACTTGAGACTTGATAGGAATAACTCAAGGCAGTTGAGTACAGTAAGACTGGTGTATTTACTTTGGATCTGTTTAAAATTCATAGCAAGTGCTCACTTGCTTATTTAGGGCTATGAAACTCCTATTCCACAGATCGGATCTTCAGGTTTGCATGTTTTGAGGTTGACCACTTTGGTAAAAATAAAAGAAGTACTGAATAAGAGAAGACTGAGAGGGGATCTTATAAATGTTTACAAGTATCTTAAGGGCGGATGTTGAGAGGATGAGGCCAGACACTTCAGTGGTGCCCAGTGAGAGGACAAGGGGCAACAGGCACAAACTGAAGCATAGTAAGTTCCAACTGAAGATGAGGAAGAACTTCTTCACTTTGACAGTGACAGAGCACTGGAAGAGGCTGCCTAGAGGGGTTGTGGAGCCTTCTTCTCAGGAGATATTCCAAACCCACCTGGACATGGTCCTGTGCAGCCTGCTGTAGGTGACCCTGCTTCGGCAGGAGAGTTGGACTAGATGACCCACAGAGGTCCCTTCCAACCCTTACCATTCTGTGATTCTGTAAGTGTAAGGGCCAAACTCGCATGAGGTAGAAAAATCCTGGAAGGGGATTTATAACAGAGACCTAAAAGCACTGTGGTGTTTTCTCTCAGTCAAAGAATATGTCAGTGTTGCTTGATTGGCATTTGCTCTGTTTCTGTGACTCCAGGTGTGAGTTTGAGCGCCCTTCCTCTTGTGCAGTTCCACTGGGTTAAAAGGGGTTACTCGTTGTTTATGCCCGGTAATAGCTGAAGAGACTCTTTTGACTGCTTCTCAAGACTCAGTTAGTCATTTGGATCTCTTGCTTTGACCTGCCTGATTGGTTTAAATGGAAATTATTTCTCATAATGATTACCTAAATGATTTCTCTGTTTCCAAACAAATACTTTCAAGTGTCCATCTTTTCTGTCCTTCTGTTCCCATCTTTCTTTCTGTGAGAACATTTTGCTTTTCCCTATTTATTAGAATAGAAAACCTCAAGGTAAAGTGTCAAGTTACTATTCTGCTCTGCTCATCCTGCTAGCGTACTGGGTCTTCCACACTAAATCTGGAAACAGTCAGAGACAGGCTCGCTTGAAGGACAGCTTTTACATGGCACAGATGATGCTCCTCCATAGCAACCAGTATTTATGTTTTATCATGCTATTGTTGTCTTTAGAGTTACAAATGTTTACATTCTTCACCCTTCTGTTTTTTAATTTTGCTTTTCAGGTGTTATGATTAGGGTAAAGAAAAATAATGACAAAAATGCCTTAGAAGAATGACAAATGCAGAGGGTGAAAACAGAATAGAAGGGAAAGATGCATTAACCTGAGGAAATATTATTTTGAGGAATTTCATAGAGGCAAATATCTTCAAGATGGCAGAAGTGGAATAATGTGTCATATTTTCAGTCAGTGTGGGTTTTAGTTGTCTTCAGATTTTTAAATATTTTTTTTACTTTTGACAAAGAAGCAGAGAGAATGACCTTTGCTTTTGTTGTTTCGGTGTGCTAATTGTAGGGTATGGCAAAGTTTTTGTTATTGATGAGTGGTTGTGTTGTCTGATCACCAAATGGGAGTGCACTCTTACCAGTATATCCATCATACAAGACATTAATAAAAAAATGAATATGAAATATGATATGAGAGAAAATTAATAAACAATTCAGCAATACAGTTCGAACATTGCAGCCTTGAAAATAGAAGGCAAGAGTTGAGTTTTATAGACATTGTTTAGCCTCATGGTTGACCATACCTTGAATTGCAGAAGTACTTTGCAAATAGTGTGAGACACATTCAAAACCATTACACTTAACACTGCAAAATTAAATAAAGGCTAGAACCACCATACTAAGTAATGATGGCCTGTTACTCAGTGGGAGACAACCTGGACCCTGTGGTACAGATTTGTTCTGGTGCTTTAGCAGTGGGTGAGCGAAAAAGGGGCTTGTTCCTGGTTTACGTCTGGTACAGCACTGCGAAGCCCCATGGCAGTGTGCAGTCTGCTACCGTGTCCCACTGTGTGTGTCTGTTAAGTTGATCTGCACGTGCGCAGGAGACTCCCTCTCAGGTGTGCCATGAAAAAGGGGCTCTGACATGTGAAGTGCGAATATGTTGTGTATACATGGCTGTGGCTGGTAGCACCCAAATACACACGGGAGTGTTGATCCAGTTGACAGCTTCCAGCTGAGAATTATTTTTGTGATTAAAAAATTAATAGTGGCTTCCACCATTATGCTTAATACTAAAGCTGATTGTTTTATGCAACCTGGATAATACATATTGTGATGATAATGTAATAGGATACAAAAGCCTGTCCTTTCCACAATTAAAATAGGTTCTTCTTCTGAATGTGATAGCATACAAAGGTGTTAATGAAATAAGATGTTCTTGCTTCACTAAGTAATCAGCTTGCACTTCTGGACGTACTTTAGCATTGCTGAAATATTGTATAGCTAAAGTGATGATTTAAATCATGTTGTTCTCAGAGCAAACGTATTTTAACTATGGGGGTATGATGTTTTTTTTTCTTGTAGCTATTTCCTGAAAAATTAGCAAAGCTATTGTAGTTGCCATGTCCAAGCTTAGTTTTAAATTATTATACTTGAATTGCTACTCTAATAAAATAGAATTCTTACAGAATACTGAATGATATGTTTTATTGAGGATCCAGAATATGTTTTTAACCTTAATAAGGTAGTTAGAATTTTTTTCTTTCCTTTGTTTTCCTCTCTTCCCTCATTTACCAGTTTCATCCCAGGTGTATAAATACAACAGTTTTTATATGCACCCCAATAGTCTTGTGAAACCTAAATTAGCCACCTAAATTAGGATCTTTAATTTCAGTATTACTGGATCTTGGGTAAGTAGGTTGTTATCTCTTAATAACTGAAGCTTAAATCCTACTTTTAAATCAGGCCTTTCTTCTAACTAACACTTGTACAGGATGAAATTGGAAGTTATAACTGTACGCTGAACGGCCTACAGTACTTTATAAGTAAGTGCTTTGAACAGCAGTTATAGTTGTTCTGTGTGCAAAGAATCTTGCATTCTGGTGTAGTCTCAAGGAAGCATCTACTTGCTTCTCATTATGGCAACTGAATATACATAAGTGAGGAGGTAGTTTTCTAATAGAAATAATGGTATGTATATATATAAATACACAAGGTGATACAAAAATAGGAAGGAATATGTGACATGCTACATACTAGGGGATGAAGTGGGGAAATGAAGAAAGCACTGGAAGAAGAAGTGCGGGTATATTAGTTTGATGTTTCAGGCAGTTCTAGTGTTGCAGTATGGTATTTACAGCCTATATTGACCTACCATGAGTTCCGTAGATACATGCGGATATATTTTCCATATGATCCTTTTGACTCCTTTGGAAGACTTCTATGACCAGGTGCATAGAAGGAGTAGAGGATACTGATGGATAAAAACAGTGTTTCGTACAAGAACAGTGTGAAAGGAAGCAGGGGACTGAAAGAGAGGAACCTGCGTACAGGCGGTACAGGAGCGTGAGGAGATGTAGACTCGACCTAGCAAGAAAACAAGGGGATCGAATGCTTGGAGAAGGCATTTCACTACCATTGCTTTGACTTAGCACATCAACTGTCAGAACTAAATGGATGATTATTTAGTCAGCATTTAGTAGTAAATTTAGTGCTCTAAAGAATGAAGGACTCCTGTAATCAAGGAAGTTTTTACTCATCGAACCAAAGCAGAACAGGTTCTGTGTTGCAGTGCCAAGTGGCTATGGTTGTTTGCTTCACGGCTATTCTTGCTGCTCCAAAGGGGAGTGTGAACTGTTTGGTCAATCCCCGCTGGGTTCATTAGCTTTGTGTGTTTGTTTCTTTTACCCCATTGAGAAGGGAATCGTTCATATTTGTGTTCCTAAAAGATTGGACCTGAATTATTTAACCAAACCCCACTGAGCACAGAACCTTTTGTATTTGGTTGAACTCATGCTCCCAGGGTCATTTTCATCTGCTCCTCTGACCTTGCCAGAGGGAATCCCTGTTTATTTCTTCATTTGGTAGAACTGTTTATCTGGGCCCTGCTGAGGATAGAAATGGGCTGCCTACTTTCTGCTGCAAACAGGAACCATGACACACTGTCGCTTGTCCTAAAGAGAGAAGAGCTTATGTAAGATGGTTTTTTATTTTTTTTTTTTTTTCCCCTGTAGAGAATTGATAATTTCTTGTCTTGGGGGGTGTTGCAGTGGTTCTTCAAGCAGAGGTAGGAAG
>Ga0181612_158275_pt1 | contig 19789 bp, 14 predicted proteins | sample HoacroProtozoa21_FD_119630 | JGI IMG/M metagenome (GOLD analysis project Ga0181612, IMG submission 119630) | Hoatzin crop microbial communities from Cojedes, Venezuel. Combined Assembly of Gp0051906, Gp0051904, Gp0051908 | reverse complement strand
GTGGAGTCTCCTTCTCTGGAGATATTTAAGACCCGCCTGGACACAGTCCTGTGCAGCCTGCTGTAGATGACCCTGCTTTGGCAGGGGGGTTGGACTAGATGATCTCCAAAGGTCCCTTCCAACCCCTTTAATAACCTCAAATACAGCAGGTAGCTCAAGAAGAATCAGTTCTTACAATGCTGAATTGCAGCAACAATGAAAATGTCAAAGCAGCTGAGAAAATCTTTCTTCTACCAGAAAACTGACAAAAAAATACATGACTGATAGAGGTTGAAATGAATAATAATTGCAGTTAAGTAGTCTAATATGACAAAAGACAATACTTTCTTCAATTTGAGAATTATCTACTTATGCTCTATTGTGAAAAGACGAATTGGATCCAAAAGCTGTTTTTCAACATCGGTAATGTTTATCTAAAAAGAAGAATTCCCTAAGGTCAAAGTGGCATTAATAGTTTGTTATATGTGGATTAAGCTTCTGTAGGGGAATTTCACACAGGATTAACATTTAACGTACACCAACCTTTTAAATTCTGGATGTGTTATTTAAGGTGAATTGGTTGATGAACTGAAAAAAAACATATTAAACACATTCTTGATTATTCATTAAATTCTCTTAGTGCTCTTAATAAGCATGACCACCTGGTTTGAGATGATTTGTTCATGCACCTGATATCTAATCTCCTGCTATTTATGAACAAATTTTCCCCTGAAGTTTTTCAGGAACTGAAATGTGATTGGAAATCTCAAAAAAAAAAATCTGAGCTACAAGACATTACAGTTTTGTGTGTGTCTATGTTGAATCCTTACATTGACTCTTCAGCCAAAATCTGTCTAGTGGACTAGCAGGCCTGAAATGGTTCTTGGTTGAAATTTAATACCATTTCACAGATGGATTTTAAGAAGTACAAACGAGTTAATTATTCAAACATTTGTGATGTAGTGGGTAAGGAATAAAAGTCAGTAAAGTAACTGGATTTCACATGAAGCTGTCCAGATATAAATCCCAAGAGTATAATTACAGAGAGGCCAGGAGACCATCAAGTGAGGCAGCTCATCACATAACACTCACTTGTCACCATATTTGAACACAGACGTGGACTTCGTGTTAGAATGGGGCAAGAAGCTATTCTCTCATTTTCTCAGTTATAGAATATTTTAAATTCCTCTACCAAACTGGGACAAAACCCAAGAACCTCAAAGAGACTGAAATGAAACAAACAACCAACCCCCCTTCCCAACGAATACACCTTCAGAGCAGTGTGAATGCTTACTTTTAGATGTTGATCTTTTCATTAAAAATCTTCCTTTTCACTGTAGTTACGTTTCAGAAGGAAAATATTTCCGAAATGACAAAGCAGAGCATTTCATTTTGAAGCTACTGGAACAAGATATTAAAAAAATGTCAAATCTTTTTGACTTGGAAGAAAATACTGAAAGCAATCCTTTGTCATAAAAAAGTCTAGTTTTGACAAATTGGCATTTTCAAACTAAAAAGAAAAAAGATTTTTCTTTTAAATTACGTTCAGCTCTACACGTCTCCAGGATGCATTGCAATGAACTAGTTATTGTGTGTTTATATATGTGCATTAGGAAAGAAACCAGCCATGAGCTGACAGCCAGATGGCCTCCTATGATCTTTGGACTTCTAAATGTGAAAAATAAAATGAAGACCAGCAAAAAGAGGTATCACATTATAATATCCCTTTCAGGGAGTTTTGAAAATGTTTTTCTTCTTGATTATGACTGGAATGCAACAGAGATGACTAGCAGAAAATAGATGACTACCAGAAAATATTCTCTATTAAATAAATTAATTGACTGAGTTATCCTCATTACTTTTTCAATATATATATTCAATTACACTTCTATTAGTAGGTGTATTTCATTTGTGGAAGATAGTACCACAACTTGAAGAATTATGAACTGAGAGCTTAATCAGCCATCTAAGTGCTTGTGAATAGAATTTGTAAGTATAATAAGTTAATATTTTCTCCTTACTTACACCTTTATGCCCTCAATTATTGCAGTGCTTAAGTGGAAATGGGAGCCACATGTGGCCCTGTATCCCAACAGCAGCCAGCGGGTCACCTCAGATTGCACAAGTGCCCGGCTTAGCAATCTCAGGGCGAGCTGGCCTCCACCTCATGCTGTTCAGTAAAACATTGAACATCTTAGCAAAACAGCAGATGGATTGTTCTTGAAAAGGAAATCTGAGGCCAAAAACCCTGCCAATTTTCCACCTTCCTCACCCTGGATCTCCAAGAAAGAGGTCAAAATACCCCAAACACAAATTTTAGAGCAGCCTAAATGTACTGTTGATGAGGTAGTTTCACAGTCACTTCTTTCTTGAAGCTCAGGGAAATGCTTTGCACTCCAGTCCTGCTGAACTCTGGTGCATCCCAAGGTAGACCCTCTTTCTCGACAGGCATGGGAAGGGGCTGGTGGAAGGCAAGCTGTGCCCTGGACACTCCTTCCTCCCTTGAGCCACAGAGTATTCGGCCATTCTCTTTCAATACATGCAGTTTATAAAACTTGGCTGCCCATGCAAATTGGGTGTCAGTGGTTACTGCACTGCATATTTTCCTTTTTCTGCAGATAAAAATTTCTTGTCAGTCTGATGCACAAAATGGCAGGCAGGAGAGTGTGCTATCAGAGCTGGCAGGCTGAAGGAGCTGAGAACGTCTCATCATAAGCCACTTCGGACAAGAGAGAAATGGCACACAACGGAGCAGTTAAAAGGTAATTTTCACATAAAGCACTCAGGAAAGGAAATCTGGCTGACGACAAATGGATTGGAGGTAGGAGGGAACACCAGTCAGTCACCACAGCCATATACTATCTTCCAGGAAAATACGGCCTAAGAGGAGGAGGGGACGGAGGCCCAGAACTTGCTGAGAGCAGAGCAGATGGCTCAGGCAGTGCGAGGGCAATGCCATCCAGTCCCAAAGCGTGTCACAGGAGGAGAATTTACAAGTTATTTTTAAAGTATGCCCTTGCATTTCTTTGTCCCAGGCATGTGATAAAAGAAGAATAAACCTTCTTTACTAGTGATGCTTTGTTGTCATTTATCTATGTGCTTATACAGCACAGCTGACACTTTTCCATAAACAATGTTCTGTGGCCAGCTACGGCAGTGAAGAAGCTGTAAAATGTGTGCCAAAGCAACAGGTGAATGATATTTTTAAAGCCACTGAATCTTTTATGCTGAGTTTTATTTCAGAACAGATTTCTTCTCGTTATCATTGTCAATATTATGATTTTCTTTATGACTGTGACATAGAGAGGTTATCACAAACTGAAAGATATCCCCTGCCCCACAGAAGGTCACAATTTAAATTTAAGACAAGGTACTATTAATAACACCAGAGGTGTAAAGAGGGATCTTCAAGAAAACAAGTGCTAATTGGCAAGATGGGAGGGCATATAGTGTTGCCGAAAAGGACAAGTTTTTCCAAATTTTTTTTTTTAGATATTATGTATAAGAAAGTTAGGAAGAGTATTCTGAATGACAGCAAGCTAGGGTAGAAGATGTTTATAGTGTTATTTCCCCAGCATGGATGAAAATGGAAGAGAATCATCACAAATGTGTTTGGAATTTAGCAAGCAGGAGACTGGAAACCATAGAGTAATCAAAGATAGCAGTGGTCTTCAAAGAATTGAATGACAGGTGACAAGCACAGTAGGGACTGTCCATGAAAGGCTTTGAAAATAGAGATGTCATTTAAATTTAGTGAGATAGACAAGCGGGATGCAAAGACAGGGAAATAATAGGTAAAAGGTAGTACTCTGCATAGATAAGGAGGAAAATGTGTCTATCAAAGCCAGAGGAAAATATATTGCAACAACTAAGATGAGCTGATCACAAGAGCGGTAAAAGAGATTTAGCTGTGTGGATGGACTGCAAACGTGACATTTATGCAATGCTGTTCAGGATGAACTTCAGGATGTCAGGAGATATAGATAAACTACAGATGAAGTTAATGACCAGGCTAAGGATCCAAGAATGGGTACTACCCGAACAGACTAATACCAAACTGAGAAGCGGTTGATAAAGCACTCTGCTAAGTATTGGTGATAGCTGGACATCCATGAGGAGGTGTCAGAGAAACAGGCTATCTTAGTTTGTACCAATAGAGGAATGTTGGTTAGAGATGTGGGCTGTCTCACTGGGGACTTGAAGCGGATCCAAGGGAAGACAGTCACGGCAACCAGAAGTAGATAAGGTTTTCTAAAGAATAACGTGATCAATGATGTCAAAGCAGACAACATTTCAGGAAGGATATTCCTGTAGCACAGATGCTGAGCCTCTCTGTGAGGTGTAACTGAAGGATTAGATGTGAGTGAGAGCTTAAGTGAACAGTATAAAAGATGGAAAGAACTCCACAACAAGATGCAATCAAAATGGAGGAGTGAAGTTCTTGCCAAGGGGTAGGGCAAGGACCAGTAGTCAGAAGAGGCAAGTGGAGTTGAAAGGAATGTTTTAAGATGGACAAGGTGTAAAGTTTGCTGCACTGTAAGGAAACATGTCCAGAGAAGAGTGAGAAGACAAGAGGAAGTGTAAATGAAAGGATAAGAAGTGTTCTGGGGAGACCAGCAAGGGCTTCCCAGAAATGAATCTTCTCTTTGTCTTAAGTACTCTATCCTGTCTCAGTAACTTGTTGCTCGCAGGTTGGTGAGCTGATTAACTTGACTATTATCCCATTTTCCCCCTCCAGATCAGAAAGAATCTTAGAAGTTTAAAAGAAAAGTGAATGGAGAGTTTTTCTACCTCTTCATTCTGATTCAAAGAGAAGGAGCAGTGATGGAAGAAGACTGTAGAGGATGGTAGAATCAGTAGATTTTCTTACTTGGCACAATTTAAAGGTCATTCATGATGCTTGGTTGCTGGAAGATTAAATTCTATGCTGGAGGAATTGAAATGTTTAAGTGACACTTTTAACAGCATATGATGGAAATGATAAAATCTTCTGTGAGCTGCAATGCCGAGTACCTTCACTGTGTTGTTGGCTTTATAAAAATGAAATATTTGGAGAAAGAAATTTTGAGGACTTGGATCAACGACTTGGCTCCCAAATTATATAAAGACATAGCTGTCTTGCTCTTGAACACCCAGTGGCGCTATAATAAAGTTAGTGGGTGATCTAATGTTGACTTCCAAACAAATTTCCTCTTCATGATCTGAGGTAATGTCTGTGTTTTACCAGATGACTGGCAGATAGATAAATCCAAACAATAATGCTGATCATTCTCTTCTAAACTGAGGTGAGCTTCCACTCCATGCTGACTTCTGTATCATCAGCCCCAGGTCCCTGAGTAAAAACGAGACTGCCAAAGTCATTCCTCTCATCCTTTAATTTCAAAAAGGTTCTGGGTGTGTTTTCTTGCATAACTGTTATTGATTATAAAGCAGTTTCCAAAGACTCAGCTCTGGGAAAGACACACAGTAAGTCACAGAATCATGGGATCATGGCATAATTCAGGCTGAAGGGACCTCTGGAGGTCTTCCAATCAGCATCTAGAATAAGTCATGGTGCTGAAACCAACATGAGTTGTCCCATCAATGTCAACAAGAGCGGGTCTAACGGCACCTTCTCTGAATTTCTATGATCTACTGTGTTCTTCTGACCCCTGGTAACTTCCAAAGTTTTAAAAGTAGTGTTTTTGAAAGCTACCTTAGGAAGTAAAATGCTGCCTCAGACGACCCACAGAGCATCAGAGGTAGAAGCAAAGGTGATTAGAGACAGGAGGCAGACATGTTTATGAAGGGGCATGGAGAACAGGCCATGAGGGAGCAGCTGTAGAGAAACAGTTCAGGACAAGAAGTCCAGGGATAAATTTCCCTTTGTGTTATTCACTTCTATGTTTAATCTTTGTTGCTATTGAACCACACTTTTTTACAAATAATATATACTGCATCCATACGATACGTGTGATAATATGTATGACAACTCTGCCTCCTCTTGAGAAGCTGAGATTAAAGAGTTGCAGACTGCAAATGCCCTAGGATCACAGAGAAAAGTTCTTTTGTATGGCAATTAAATTTTTCTGTTTAGCTTTCTCTGATTACTTCTTCATGGGAAAGAAATTACAGTGTCTTCCTCATGTTTACAAGAAACTATAGGGTACTAGGAAAAGTGTGGGGGAAATGACCAAAGCAATGTAAGTATTGATGCAGGAGTTGAATTCTTGGCTGAATTGGAGGAAAAGAAATCCAAGCACAGAAGAAGGGATGAGTAGAATAATGAGACAAACACAAACTGGAGGTCTATTTCATTTGCTAATTTGTAAGTAGAGAACGCAGATATACATAAGAGGGTTAATTGGAGCTGCACTAAATGCAACTGTAAGGACTTTGAGAGAGAAGCAACAAGCGTCTGAAAGAAAGTGAGAGTGTGGGAATGGGGTGGATGCAGTCAAATTGCAAAATGCAAGAGAAAAGCCAGAAAAGGCAGGACATACAAGGAGCTGGAATCAGGCAGAGAACAGAACACAGTAGTTTTTAGGGGTGGGATTTCTCTTGGCAAGCCCTAGAGCACCTAAAATACAGATCAATATTTAAACCTAAACCTGCCACTCTGACTCTTCCTTTATCGTCAACAGGAAGTTGCAAGAGGAAGTACTAGACAAATTAAACTTTTACACGTCTGAATTAAAGCAGATATATCCTACATTGTGAGTGTGAGTCACTTACCTAAACATGAATATGTGTTGCCATTTGAGATGCCCTATAGTATGTCTCTGGCACTTAGCTACTGGTGTTGAGCATGTGGGGGGTCCCTCAGATTTGGTGCCACATCCGCCAGCCTCGAAGGAGATCTCTGATACTCTGTGGTGTCTCACATGTCTCTAGGATCAGATGTGTGGGCAACTGAGCAGAGCCCCTTCTGTCTGCAAAAGGAGAGGAATCTGAACCTTTCATTTTGGAAAAAAATCTGAATTTTGGAAATGTCAGTTTCTTCTCCACCCATTTTCTCTGTCCTTTGCTAGAAAGAAATTGGAGATTTCTCCTTTTAAAGACTGTGCTGGTTTACCCTGAAACAAAATAGTCATCAGGCTACAGAGCTAAGGGCCAAACCAGAATAAAATGTCTGTCATTACAGCATGGGATTCTCCATCCCTAAGTTCAGACACCTAATTGGCCTTTCTGGAGTGTGTTTTACCTCATTCTCAGACACGCCCATTTACTGGGTAGCTCTCTGGTATACTCCTGTCATTTGGCCATAAAAGCAGCACACTTAGACACCCATCTTATAGATGTTTATGTTGGAGCAGGAGAATTAAACCCATGGGTGGGATTCTTTTATTCGTTCATAGATATCTATGGCAGAGATCTTTATTTCCAAGTTAATTATATTAGACTCCCTTTATGCTCACTGGGGAGAAATAAGGACATAAATAATTTGACCTATTTTGGTCTAGTCTCATTTGAATAAGATAAATTGTGTCCTAGAGGTGCCTATTAAGGGAACTTATGGTGACAAGCTCAGATATAAATTCCTCTCTTCTGGATGTCTTAGAATACTGCCCTTTAAATATGTATATAAATCTACTCTGTAGCCAGATTTCAGACATCAAGTCATAGAAATCATAGAATCATAGAAAGTTTTGGGTTGGAAGGGACCCCTAGAGGTCATCTAGTCCAACCCCCCCGCAGCGAGCAGGGACAGCACTAACTAGGTCACGTTGCTCAGAGCCCTGTCCAACCTGGTCTTGAATGTTTCCAGGGATGGGGCCTCCACTACCTCTCTGGGCAACCTCTTCCAGTGTTTCACAACCCTCATTGTAAAGAATTTCTTCCTTATATCTAGCCTAAACCTACCCCTCGTCCTGTCACTGCTGTCTCTACTAAAAAGATGCTGTCAGCTGTGCCGCAGCTCGCAGAGACATCTCACGGCCAACCAACAATACTGCATTTCAACTCGGTGCTTATTTTTTTTTTTACCCAATTGCTTTTCTCTGATCTCTCCTTGTCTTTCTAAACGGTGCTCATAAAATACCCTCCGTATGAAGTGTCACTACCCCACTCCCCCAAAATAGCAGCTTGGCTGAGACCTCTTCCCAATAACTCATGAAACGAGCAATCCTTTCTGACTTCGGTTTTGTTTTGTTTTTTGTTTAGTTTTTTTTCTCCCTTGGGTTGTCTGGCAGCACACCACTTAACATCTGCAAAAAATTATCCAGGAAAAAAAAAAAGTTACTAAGTGTCGGGCACAGTATTTCAAGGCTAATTTAATGTGGGCACAAATATGCCCGGAAAAACAGGAGCTGGGTTAGCAACGCGGCCTTTTATTGCTTTGTGTTTTCCCTGGAGCACTGACCCCTCTGCACCGGCTTAGCCAGCACCGCTTTCAGTTTTCCAGAGCTGCTTGTTGTGCTTTGTGTTGAAATCTCTGCACTGGATTAATTGCTTTCTGGCAGCTTTTAAGCCACCTTTTCTTTCTGCCTTTTTGCTCCGTAGCTGTGTTCAGCAAACCATTTTTTTCCCCTTTCTGTAGGTACTGAGGATGCTGCCGTATCAGTAGCCTGCTGAAGAACGGGGTTAAAAGGCCACCCTGTGACATTTGCTCCTTGTTTTGTGCAGGTCCGGGCAGCAAAAGGCTGGGCATAGATGGAGACAGAGAAGCCATCCCACTAACACTACAGATCGCCTACAGCAAGGTGAGTGCATGGGGCTTGCACAAAGGCAAATGGGGCAGAAAACCATTTCAGTGCTGGGCAAACACGTCTCTCTGCTGGGGGCTGAGAGGGGCAAATCCTGGCGGTGTGCTGGAGGAGCCTGAATCCAAGCCCAGACAAACCAAACTCGAGCTAATTGTCTACTTACTGGCTAATTGGGAGTGGCTTTCCACTCCTGTTTAGCCCAGTAAAACAGAGAATGTGCAGCCAGTTGCCACAGACTGGACGTGTACTGGGTGCCACTTTACACTGGTGGACTTTGCTTTGGGGGAGTGATCTGCTGCTGGCCACATAAGTCCTCCTATTTTGTTGGTCCCTCTGCAGTTATTTAGTGCTAAGCCTGGGGAATTTTTATAAATCCAAGGTTAAATGAATTTTAGTGCCTACTAAAATGTTGTCTATGCAGCTCTGGCTCCAGACCTGAGCTAGTCCAGCCAGGTGGTTAGGAGTGGGAGGCAGGGTAACATCAGCCGGGAGCATGGCATTTCATGGGCTTTGCTTGGTCTCTGCAGACAGCCATCAGCGGAAGAAGTCACTGGAACGATGTTGAGAAGGTCTGCACATCTGTTAACCTTAGCAAAGCCTGCAAGAAGTATGAAGAACTAGGTGGGTAGAGGTGGTCTTTGTGGCTTTGCGTAGGGAGCAATGGGAGGGACTGGTGGAGCAAGAGGGCAGTGTGGATCTTCTAGCTGGAGCAAAGCAGGGATGTGTGAATGCAGAAGATACATGGAAGGTGCCTGGTGTTCCCTGGGTCATACTGTAGTCTTTGGCTGTTCTTAGCAACATCGGGGATGAAGGGCATTTGATTTCCCATTGTTTTAAAGCTTCCAGCCAGGGAAATGGGATGTCCATTAGGGACAGGGCTGGGACGGTCCAAACAGCAGGATTGTCACTGGAGAGTGATGCTTTCCAGAACAACACTTGTTTAGTAAGGAGGAGAGACAGGTAAAACTGTTGTTCAGTGAAGTAGGACCAAGGGAGAGGGTACTTGTCCTGCCATCTGCAGCAACTTTCAGCAGGCTCTTGCTGAGCTGATGCTTCAGCCTGGCTTCCTTCCTGCAGCTCAGAGAGAGCTGGTGGCCACGTGGTTTTGCTTCATAACTTGTTTTTCTAATCAGGTTTCCAATGGGGTATTAATAAGGCTTTGAGCCTTTTAAAAGCAGCAAGACTTTTACTCTGTGTGTGTGTTTAGAAACAATACCTGTTCATTGTTGGTTAAGAACTGCTGTTTTGGCAATCAGACACCCAGTTCCAAGTAAACTGAGGGTTTTTTTAGGTCCACTTTCCTTGTATGCTTTGTGTCTGGCAGATGTGTGGTTTGTGAGCAGAGTAGCCAGGCGAACAGGTGATCTACCACATCGGAGACAGCTCCTGCATGCCCCACAGAGCTCAACCTAAACCTCTGTCCCTCCTCTCCCTCCTGTTGCTACCCCATCCATGCAGCCATGCAGACAACCCTGGAAAACACCCAGCAGGAATTAATTTCTCGCCTCCTCTATACATTTTGAGTTGGGTATTTCTGCACTGATTCAGGAGCTTCACTTGTGCTGCCAGCTCTGTGCGTTTGCTTCAGGGGGTGTTCTGAGTTCCACTTTTGGGAGAAGCTTCTCCTTCATGAATCTCCTTCCTTCCAAGAGAAAACCAGTCCCCTTGAATTGTCTGTGTTGGTTTTCACATTCATCAGCTTGACCACAGGATGTCACTGTAATTCCAGACACGAAAAAGCATCTCCAGGTGGACTGCAGGAAAGGCCATGCTGGGAGAGCTGGAATTTCGTCGTGATGATGGGGCAATGGGTTTTCTCCTGTTTAGGTCCTAAGACAGTTAAACCCCTTTGCTGCTATGTTTGGAAAGCGGTTGGAAATTACTCTGAAGTTACCTCTGTCTCTCTGACCGTTTTCTTTCCGTGTAGGTTAGCACTGGGCAAGGAAAGCTAGAATGGGATTGTGTTTCCCTTGACAGTGGAGTCCTGCTGACAACCACTGTCTCTGGGGTGCTTTGAGGGGTGGAGGGACAAAGCGGGTTCCCACCAGTGGCCCAGAAAACCCAAGTGATAACAGTTTGCTTTTGTTACAGCCTCAAAGACAGAGTGTCTCAACTTGACGATGACGGAGGTGGTCAAAAGGCAAAATTCCAAATCCAAAAAAAGTTTCAATCAGGTAACTCAAATCAAGGTGCTTTTATATTTGGTAGCAGGATATCAGCCTTAGTCAGCTGGGGAGGAAGCAGGGCAGGAGACAGTAGCTCCTTGGGGGATCTATTTACTGTTGGCCATCAGATCTGGCTTAGAGGTGCCCAGCTCCCCTTCCTTGCACAGGGATAATGCACTGAGCCTGGTAGCTCACTCACTCAGGCTCTTTTTCCATCAGCAGATCAGTGTGTCCCAGATAAAAGTAGACAAGGTCCAGATTATCGGTCTCCAGTCCTCCTTCGCCGTGTGCCTGGACCAGGATGAGCAGAAGATCCTGCAGAGTGTAACCAGGTAGGTACTGCAATGTGGCTGCTGCCCACTGCAGTCAATGCTCCTGGGATGGTGCATCCTGTGTATAAGGGCTTGTCCATGAAGCGTGGGTGGGCACAGAGAGTACATGGTCCTGAGCACCATGGTGGATCTATGCCAGATGCCCAAGCTGGGTGACATAGCTCCAAGCTCTGTAGTTCAGCTGAACTCGGATGGGATGGATGGTCCTGCTTAGATCCCAGCAGTAATTTACCTTCATGACTGCCACAGTCTAAAGGGTGGTCCCCAGTTAACTGTTCAACTCTGTAAAGCCAGCTCCTTCAGCAAGACCAGTCATAAGCCAGAGGAAAGCTACGCAACATGAATGAGGTGTTTAGAGAGCACTGGGCATATGAGCAGAGCCTTCAACTTCTAAACCTCATTTGGGTTCTCCACCACGTTTGGCATACCTATTGCAGAAGCAACCCATGATCTTCATGGGAGAGACTGGGGTAGAGTAAGAATTGTTTGTTTGACTGGACATCCATCAGCCTTGTCCCCAGGTCACCAAGCTGGCTCCTCAGGTGATAGAACTCACTATAGACAACATAATTCCATGACCACAGAGAGATCAAACCAGTTGATCCACGTGTCTTAAATGTGCAAGCATTTTCATTTCTCCCTCAGAGAGAGCAGAACTCTGCAAGGTTATGCTGCCTCCAAGGGAAAAAGATCTTATTTCTTAAATAACCCTAAAGAGAAGTGTTTTACTTAACTTGTTTGTTGTGCGCCTCAAGGGGCTAGTGCGAGAGTTCAATGCACAGCATGGAAAAGGAGCTACTTCCCTCTCCCCAAAACCTAGAGGATGCAAAAGTTCTTGTTTTCCCTAATGAGTTTCAGAAATTAATCCTTATGGATGCTTCTGCTCTAGGTCCCAGTCTGAGACAGCTTAAAGACCTGAACTCTCAGCAGTCAAACTCCAGTCCTATTAAAGATTGCACTGATTCCTGTTTGTTTGCAGATATTTCTGTTGCACTTGAGGACCGTGATACTCAGCCACACACCTTACTTATAACTTGGTTTCTTCTTATTCCCCTGCAGGTGTGAGATCTCTGTGTGCTACAAACCCAGGGACAGCGATCTCTTTGCACTGAGAAGGTCCTCTTTGCCTGCCCAGGACCCCTCTGAGTTTCATTCTCTCCTGTGTTTACCCATTGCCACCTTCAGTGGAGCACTGCCATAGAAGAACCCTGCGTCCTCTCAAGCCAGACTCACATACAACACCAATATAGCCTCAGGAAAAGGAAGCTGACTGTCCTCCTTTGGGCTGGAGACCCATCCATTCTCGTCCAAGACATCCTGCAGCCCAAAGCGTTAGCATGGTGGCTGAGCTTCTCCTGGTCTGGTCTTAGCCCATCGTTGGGAAATGGGAACATTGGTATTGTGCTCTGGTATCTCTCATGGTTCCTCAGCAATGGGAGGAAAGTGGTTTCCTGGAGATCTCCACCTGGTTCAGCAGACTGACAACACCTGGACTGAGTGGGCAAGGCAAAGATAGTGGTATTTTCCTGCCAGCAAATGTACTTCACAGTGAGTGCAAGGCCAGCGTGGTCTGGGGGGAGCTCGTAGAGGGACATTTTGGAAAATGAATGTCCTTGGCTGGGTGGCGGTAGGTGGCCTTCAACGCATGCAGAGTTGCACACCGCCCAGCCGAAGTCCTGATGGCATTTTGCCTGTAACAGGTCGAGGATGCTCAGGACAGTTCTTTCAGGATGGAGACAGGCTTTCTCAATGTTTCCTTTAAATTATGAAGGTTGGGTGCCTTGCAGAGAGACAGTGCAGAGCAGAGTGATCCAGCTGAGGTCCATAAAGACCCCAATATGAGTTGTAGACAGCTGCTTGTGTTCCAGTGGATTGAGTGCAGTAGGCCATACCAGGGCATGGACAGCTTGTAATGTGTGCATATGTTTACTGTAAATCCAGGACCTGCAGGAGATGAACTTCACAGTTTCTGTAGAATTTTGGAGTTCATCCAGGAGATGTACTCCCTGTTCAGCCCATGTTCTTGCGTCCTGCTCCCCAGCACTGTATGCTAGAGACATCCCCGAGGCTGAATCCTTGATGGTTGCTTGAAGCGTGGCAGGAACTACGGTCATGTTGGTAGGAGAGAGGGGAAGTACTAGGAAAACCACTAGGATTGCCTAAAGCTTACCTGAAGAGGCAGCTTTGCTAGAGAAGGACCTAGCACCAAAAACACTAGTGACACTTGCAAGCGACGATAGGATTTGAGATGCCCCCTCCCCTGCAAAGAGGCTTTCCGTCCTCTTCATTCTCTCTGCAAGGCTGTAGGTACAGAAAGGTGCAATAGTTGGGGGTGTTTAGAGGTATTCTGACCCTGGGAGCAAAACTGAGACTGGAAAAGCCTTGCCTGATTTCATAGCCCTCAAGCTGTTTCTCAGTAGTTTTTGGTGATGGCACTAACGATAACAGGCAGAAGAGCATGCTGTCTGCTGAGGCTATAGAAGCATCTTAATGCTGAGGACATGTGCTGCCTGAAAATGTCTGGAAGAGACCCCCAGTACTGGTGGGGGGATGCAGGGCTCGGCCACAGTGTGATCAGTTCAATGAGGGTCCCTCGATTCTCCAGAAAACAGGACCTGGTCAGCTCTTAGCACTAGTAAGAACAAGGTAGGGCTCTGTCCCCAAGAGCTGGTAGCACAGCAGCAGTGTCATTTGAGGTTAAATCTGCCAGGAAAAGGGCCAGAGCCTGTGGGGTCTTCAGTTTGTCTCTGCGGCACATGAGTCAGGCTTGTCTGCTGGATTCCTCTACATCCTGGAAGTGTTTAGGGGATCCCTCCTGTGCAGGCGACTCTGATCTTGGCTCCATGGGCTGCTGGACCTGTTTTCTGTCCCCACTGCCTCTGTTTGGGGTCAACTTGCTCTGAGTGGTGAACATCTTGCGTTGAGAAGGTGCAAGCTGTCTCTGGTGTCCTCAGCAGCTCTGGGTGCAGCTTCTGGCAATGGCCAGAGATGAGCAAAAGCGAGACATGAACATGCTCCTGAGGCCTCTGCGCTTCATCCTTCTACTTGAATAAACCATCCCAAGGATGGTGTTGCCTTGTGGACTCCAAGAAAAGACCCTCGTGCGGGGTGAAGCATCACTTGAACATAAGCAGGAGCTCTGGCTCCGCCACGATGCAAAGCCAGCTTGGACTCTCAGCAAAGACCCACCTTCCCTGGCCATGCACCGACTCCAGGAGCACCCATCTTTTCCTACATGCATGGAGCCGTGTCCGTCCATTGCTCACAGCATGGACTTGGCAGGGACACGAAGCCACTGCCAGGTCGTGGTGGGCTTTCCCCTCTCTCACGGGGTGCCTGGTGGGCAATGTGGGAGCGCACGGTGGGGTCACTTCTGTGTACTTCTGCACATCAGTATTTGAAGTCCAATAGGCTCATGGGATCAGGAACAGATTTTAATGGTTCTTTCCATGCACTTGGAAAAAGTTTTCCCACTGACTTTTCATTTCCCAAACAGGTTTGTGTGCGTCTTCTCAAATGGGGCTGAAATTGGACAGCTGTTTTTTTTGTTCAATACTTTAAAATAGCACCTTATCCTGTCCAAACATTGCTATTTGTGATCTTGATATCCGTGGCTAAATATATCCCTGCTGCTGTTAACGATATAAAGCTCCTTGATTTCAGCTGGCCCCACAGAAATGCCAGAGAAGAGAATTTCCATCTCATAGAGAAAAACAAGTACAGACTCTGGGGACTCATAATCCCGGCTAAAGTTTTGACCTCTGATGCTTTCTGGAAATGAAAGAGGTCCGAGGTTCTTTCAGGTCATCCTTGTACATACGTGCAGCCTCACCAAATCTGTGTCATGTCTGTGCTGATCTGTAAAATACTGTTCAAAGAATTTTTAAAGTAAGTGTAAAATATTAAATGTTGATTTATTTCAAGTACAAATACTGTGTTTGAGTAGAGTCATTCCCGAGCAGGCAGGAGACGCGGGAGGAGGCTCTGTGTCTTCATGAGGAAGGCAGGGAGCAGGGGGACCGTGGCAGAGCAGCTGACCTGAGAGCAGGAAAGGGCTCATCAAGTCGTCATCTTCGTGAGCTTGGTCTCGGAGGGCACAACACAGAGATCTGCAGAGGTTAACTGAGCTGCTTCTGTCCTGGAAGCAAAAAGCAGGTTTTGACGCTGTAAGTGCAAAATTGGTTTTGTGTTGGATTTAAGGAGAAAAGAAACTAGCAGAGGTTGTGTGTGCAAGGTGAGATCTGCACGTACTCCTCCCTTCTAGGAGGCTCCCTGACCTTTGCTTTCTGTCTGCACGCTGCCTGTCTGCTCCCATCGCTGCATCTCTGAATTCCTTCAGCTGAAGCGGAGGTGCCTGGGGACGGCTCATGTCCCACTGGCAGCACGCCCTGCGCTTGGCTCCCTGCCGGTGGGTTGGCGACGGGCTAACCAAGCCATGGCATGGTGGCCAAATTCCCCCCCCCGCCAGTGACAGGGTCTGAGGGGTTTATCGAGAGACCCACCAATAATCCAGCACTCTCAGAAGAAAAGGGAGAATTGGAAGAAAATCCAGGGAATATCTTCTCCTGCCAAACTCCCTGCCCTGGTTCCCTCTTGCGGCTGCAGGTTTCTGGGCTGGTGGATCAGGCTGTTTCCCATGCGCATGATTTAGCTGCTCATACAGGTAGTTGTAAAGTAGAAAAGTTTGGAAATTTCTGCATATTTTGCTAATTTCTTAAAGGTTTTGACGAGCACCTGTGACTGAAAAGGGCATCTGGCTCCCTGTTTGTTTGACTGACCTTTGCTCAGGGCTAACAAGAGCGAAGCTGGACAAGTTCTGGGCTGCAGGCGGCTGTTTATCTCTCCTGGCAATGCCTGCTGCTCCACTGTCCTTATCTTACTTGTGCTAATTAATCAATTAAAAGTTAACAAGGTTCCCTGTGCCTGCACAAGGAACTGAGTTTTCCAAGTAGGGAAAATTTACTGGAGAACAGTAATGGTGTGCTAACGATGCAAAGTTGTGTACTTATTAATATGTTCAGCTGCAGCACACGTCCTGTAGGATCTCCTGTAGGATCAGTCCGTATGCCTGTGCCAGCTGGTGCCGGCAGCTGACTGCGTGAGGATTGTGATGGGCTTTTCCATGCCAGTCCCAAACTTCCCTCCTTCCAGGATTCGCCTCTGTGCCCTCATAATCCCCACTCCCCTGTGTAGGCACCTCCCCGCAACGCTCGCAGAAAGAAATGCAAAAGCGAAAGGGTTGAACCTGGAGAAAATGTGTCTAAAAACTGAAATCCAAGTCAAAGCGAGCATGAAACTTTTGTGATGTTCACCCAGCTCCAGGGTGACCTGGACTTGGATTCGACTACAGAAAGCTTTCTGGACATCAGTGGGCCAGGGTAATGCGGTGTATTTAGCTGGTGTTTCCATCCGCAGAGAGGACCTCAAGCAGGGTGGCTCAGCCAGTCAAGCATTCTCTGTCCTCACAAGGACTAGTCCTGCTGCTGGCTGCGTCCCCAATTTTGCATCAGGCCTGCTGTCTGATCACTCTATAGCCAAAGCGATTCGCTTCTTGTTGCTTTGGTCTCCTACTGGCTTAGGAAGCTGAATGGCTCATGAGAAGCTGCAGACCTGGTGTGGCTGTGACCAGAGAGTGCGCAAACACCATTTTCAGTGGTGATGAGATGTTAGATTGGCCCAGTCCAGTTTGCCAACGCACTGATGATTGCGTGTATTTCTAGGAGATGTGTGTGAACTGCAGGGTGAGCCATCACCCCTTGTAGTCAGAAATCTGTGAGTGGATCTGTCAGGATACCCAGGACCTGGGTCCTCCACACCCTGGTCTACTGGGAGATCTTCGCTAACAGCAGGTTCTGTCACGTCTCCCAGGAGCGGGTCAGACGGTGCTACCCCTCCGCACTGTCTGTGGGCACCAGCTGCGTGCTGACTTGCAGGGAGAAATGAGACCCTGAATGATCAGCACTTTCCCTGTGTAATAGTGTGTGTTTTCTCCCATAGCTCGTCTCTCTGTTGGCTTACCACCAACAGTGGTCCAGGTTAAACCGCTTGAGGACAGGATGCTCTTGTGAGAGGTTCCTAGAAGAAAGTTCAGCCCTTTGGGGGTTTTCCTGCCCAGGTACCCAGGTGAACTGTAATCCTAAAGCAGCTGATGAAATTTTTGCTGCTGTTTTGTGGCTAGTTTTACTGGCACACTGGGCACAGGAAGCAATGGGGCAGCTCCAGCTGTGGTGGCAAATGCAGCGGTCTGCAGCCAGTCCTGGGAGACTGGGCAAGGGATGAAAGAACGGAGGGAGCGCAGGCAATGTCTCATACCTCTGTGTGCTCCAGATCATCATCTGAACCCCTTTCTGCTGCGGACTGGGTGACTGAGAGGTGTGCGGTTCCTCCGAGATGTGACACGCTAGAACTGGCACGAACAGTCTGGGAAGGGGTGAGATTGAGCGATAGCTCAGAGTCCTCCCCTGTTTAACTTAACAGCATCACAAAAGGAAATATTGCTCATCTTTAGTTAGAAGCCATCCTCTTCCCGTTCTAAGGACCAGTTTGCACTTTAACGTGTGACCCGGGCCTGTGTGTAACCAAGAACATTATGGTAATTATGCCAGTCCTGCAGGCCACAGACAGCCCAGACAGGAGAGGGCTGAAGCCTTCAGAAACTGGGGGGATGCTGGTGTTCATGCTGCTTCTCTGCTTGCTTGAGAAGGGAAGAGCAGAAGACGCATCTACCCTGATCAGAAAGTGCCCAGGGAAAGACACTGTGCTAAGGAGAAATGCTGCCCGTAGCCTGGGCTGGGTGCAAGCGAGGATGGAGATGTCTGGCTTCTAACTTGTCTCCACTTTGTTTCCTGGTAGCCACCAGTAAAGCGTGACTTGCCTCATGCACCTGTGACAGTATTTGTGGGACCAAGCTGAGGTGCTCCAGTAGCCTTCCCGTGCTGTCCTCTGCCCCTGGGATGGTCAGGAGAAATCACCTCCGCTGCAGTGAGTGGGTAGCCTGGTGGGCTGCATGCTGAGGGCTGGAGCCCATCACTGTGGCTGGGCTATAGGTCGCCTTGTCCCCTTCCTCACCTTGCTTGGCCAAGGTGGCTGGGTTGAGCAGTGGGGCTCCTTCCTCCATGACAGCCCAGCTAAATATTCATATGGTCACCGGGTGCTGTACCAAGGGAGAGGGGGACAGAGGGATTTGCAGGCTCAGTCTGTTCCTGCATCCTGCATTGGGCATGCCCTTGGTTTAGCTGGAGCCTGAAGGTCCTCGGGCGGAGATGGGCTCCCGCAGGGTGGATGCAGCCCATAACTCATCCTCTTCGCTGACGGGCAGAGCGGGTGTAGCTAACGGCTGCTGATCAGTGGTTGTAAAACATGGCCAAATGGAGGCTGCGATATCTTTGTGTTTCTCACTTTCTATTAGAATGTGTTTACAAATAGTTTAAGATAGCAAGAGATGTCTGAACTCTCCCGATATGACTAGTGTGTCTAAATATGAGAGCTGTGGGACTTGGCTTTGCATGAGCTGAGTCGTCTGTTAGTCATTTTTTAGCCTTTGAATACCCCTTGTGCGTACAACCATGCCAGGAAATGCACATAACTATTTATCTGTCTGCCTGCTTATCTCTATGTATCTATCAATGAATCATTTGTATAACATACATATTCAGCTTGTGTGCATGTGTATACATGTCTGTCCTGTAATATGAATGGCAAATACAGTACAGATTTGGGCAGGTGGATACATACATCCACACTGCACACTTCTTTTTAGCATATAAAGTAGTTCCACATACTTTGTATAGTGAAATGTATAGATACGTGTGCGGGTCGGTGTGCAGTGTGAATCTGTCACTTAAACAGCTCCACCCCTGCCAGGTGTATTATTAAGTATAGTAAGTAACGTGCTAGAATAGATATGGTTTGGTTATTCACAGATGAGCTGGCCAGATACAGCAGGTAGGTGCACGTGCATACACGTGCTCTTTGGGTAAGGTTTCATAAATACATGAAAACAAAAAAACCCAGAAGTCTAAGCAGCCGCTTGCTCTGCAAGCAGCCGCAGCCAGGCGGTGAGAAACCTCTAACGGTGCAGGTTTTGCTCCAGTGCACACCCAGCTCTCCCCGGGCGGGATGTGGGTGGGGGCCTGCGTTGCCCACCCCACCGCAGCCCATGGGAGTGGGGACCTCCTTGCCTCGCCGAGATGCCCCGGAGGAGCTGCCCCATCTCCTCTGCCAAGGCTGTTGGGATGTTCCCACAGTCCAGGGGAAGAGGAATTTTGGCTGCCAGCAGATGGAGCAGACTGAAAAAAACTGGGAAAATAAGAGTAAAGGTGCAATCGTTCCATTGCAGGGTGCTAGCAAGAGATGCGTCAGCTATTCCTCCCAAATTCTGTTTTCTTTTTCCTCTGGGGACTCTTTAAGTGTTATTTGTCATGATTTTTTATTTCCCTTTTGTGGTTTTCTCCCGCTTGTCTTCTTTCCCCAGCTCTCCATCCCTGGCTTTAAAAAGCCCAATGAGATAAAATCCCTAAAGTGCTGCACTTGAGGGAAAAAAGATCCCCAGCAGTGAAGAAATGGGAAGAGAAAAAGGAAATAGTAATCAAGTAGTTTGTCATATTCTTGATGTGTTTAAAACAAAGCT
>Ga0181612_171805_pt1 | contig 19790 bp, 12 predicted proteins | sample HoacroProtozoa21_FD_119630 | JGI IMG/M metagenome (GOLD analysis project Ga0181612, IMG submission 119630) | Hoatzin crop microbial communities from Cojedes, Venezuel. Combined Assembly of Gp0051906, Gp0051904, Gp0051908 | reverse complement strand
TTTTTTTTTTTTTTTTTTGCTCCTTTTATTAGCTTTGGAAGATTTTGCTGTTGGAGGACCCCTCTGTGATAAAGCAGATGTAGCTGTATACATGCCGGAGCGAACTCTGCAGGCAACTTATATGTTGTAAAATATTGCTTCACAGATAGGTTATCAACCTGTTTTATTCTCTTGGCATCAGTACGTTTTACTGCGATAAACTGTTCTATTGATTGTGTTTGAAGGTTGCTCATCCTGTCTGGGTTACCTGCAGGCTCTGCAGATAGGCCCGGGCTGAGGTTTGGTGGTGTAACTTGCCTGAGCTTCGAGGAGATTCAGCCCTCTCGGTTCTTCAGGGAGCTTCCAAACTCACTGCGTCCACCCGGCACCTTGAAACGCCTTCGCCGGTCAGTGTGTGCTGTCTGCCTGCTTGTGCACTGGCTGTTTTACGCTGGCAGGAGAAAAATGCAGTGGCCATGCATTTGCGGCTGCACTAGAAGACCTGGGAAATGGTTTTAAACTGTCTGTGGATGTTCACCCTTTATCCTGAAGACATGGTGGAACTGGAAACAGAAGAAATAGATGTTGGATAGACTCATGTACTTTGGCATGTTAGTTTGCTCAAGTCATCCAAACAGTTATTTTTTTTGTGCTAGACAAGTGCTGTAAAACTATTTCACAGCAGCGTATTTTTGTGATTAAAATAATCAGATAATAAACGTGACTAAAGTAGAAATCGACACGATTTCATCTTGAGTCCATTATGAGGCTAACTGCAAACATTCTACTATAGAAACTTGAAGGGAGCCCACTGCAAAATACCCAAAGTTTTAAAGTTTACGCTTTCAGAGATTCAATGTAAGGTCATTTGGATGCGAGCCATTTTTACATAATACCCATATTCAGTCTGAGTGCATTTACACTGTAATTAAAATTCAGCGGCTTCATACAAATAATAGTGCTGACACGAGGAAATCAGTTTGATCTGAGGAGGGGGAATAAAAGACAAGCTCTTGGAAATCTGTGAACTTCTAGAAAGTGTGGGAGATGTGTGGAGAGAGGCAGCGTGAGTGGGCAGCCTGGCTTCACGTGTTGCTGCCTGCATCTGAAGGAGCTTATGGGTGGTGTTGGAGGACTTGAAAGCTTTTGCTTTGTCCTTGAAATCCCTGTCCTTTGTTTGAGGGTCACTGATGGATACTGTTGAACTGGAGTGAAGCTTAATTTTCCTGTTTCCAGCAGTGCCCAAGGGAGAGAAGTGCTGTATTCCTAGCTGGAAGATTAGATTAAAACACCCAGTACCTAGATACAGGCTACATTCATTTCTTCCTCTATCGTAACACTCCCGCTACTCTGAAAGGCAGTTTACGGTTTTGACAGCTAAAATAAAAAGCCTTAAGGACAAGCAGCCACTCTGGATGTTCGAAGGGCTTCATTTCCAGCAGAAAGATTTCAATTACAGTCATTTTCCTCGAGTCAGTACAAAGAGGTAAATGGAACCCCTGTTTCAAATGTTAAACTCACAGACTGCATTATTACCAGTTGTACTTTGAAAGTAAAGGATAAAGCCAATCCAAATCAAAGCCCTGATTCCAAATTACTTTGTAAGAGCGTGTGGAGGTCTGCACCCGGTAATTCAGCCCCTCGGTACTGAGCGGTGCGTAGTGCGGCAGACGCGACTGCCGTTAGATTGCGTTGCTCTGCCGGGGGGACCGAGGCAGGAAGCAGCGCTCTCGACAAGCCCCGAGTCGCATCTTGCAAGAGCGCTCTGCAGCTGGAGATTAATGTGTTGGCAGTATTTTTAGAGAATTTACCTTTTTTCCTTTCTTCTCTGACTTTGCTCGTTATTTGTCTTGTCACTTATAACAGTAATATGACAAAGATTTGGCTGTTTATCTCCTGTGTGGCACAACCTCTCCTCCCTCCTGCTCCCCACAACAGGGTTTTTTCACCCCAGGACTGTTTCCTCCCCTTGCTGGGGTAGGGAACACGTTTTCAGAAGTCTGTGGTTTTTTAGACCAGATGTTAAAATGTGCACAATGTTTGTGTAACGCAGGTGCTGGAAACAGCCGGGTAGCCAAGATGATAAATCAGTCTGGCGACCTGAGCTCACTTGAAACATGCATTTTCACTGGGGGTGATGAACTCTCCCAGAAATCTGTACCCAGGGCTCGATCGAGTCAGGGGTGACTGCTTCAGGCGGGGACTTTTTGGGTCAGGCTGATGCCCAGGGCCATCGGAGCAAGGGCAGGGAGTTAAGCAGCTCCCTCCTCCAGCAGCTCCCTGTTCCAGGGACGCCGGTCCTCTGGCACGCAGACCGTCCTTGCCTAGTGCCTGGGGCTGGGTACCCACCTGCCTTTTCCCAAAAGTGTTCTCTGGCACTAATTGTGCTAGTTGTATTTATTTTTGCTACTTCTTTTCCTCATTGCTTTCTACATGGATTTCTGCAGATGTGAAATCAGATGTTATTCCTTAAACTGATGGAGATGATGAGCAAAGGGTTGTGTCTTTCCCGATTACTCTGCACAGACACCTGGCACAGTATTTTTATCACTTTTAGCTGCTGAAATTTTTCCTGCCTATGAATATTAAAAGTTTGCCTTTTTTCTAAGTTGTGTTGCAACTGTGACTGCCAGCATTTTAAGGAAATGAGGGAGATGTGTCATTTTGTGTGCTTGCATACAGATACTGGGCCTACTCAACAAACTCAGGAAAAGAGATGTAGGAAGTTAGTTATAAATAAGGACTCATAAATGGGCTGTTGTGCTGCAGGAGCCCGTGCTCACTTGGTGGCAGATGCTTACCCCACCTGGCTTGCTGGACAGCCCTGTGATTACCATTACAGCCCTATTAGAGATTTGCCTTGCCTTCATATTTTCACTTTTCATTATTGCATTATGATTTTATCTGGCATTTCTGTTGACACAAAGATGTCAAAGGATGAGAGGTGCTTGCTGGCGGTGGATGCAGCCCGCGCTGCTGCTGCCGCGTTTTGCTCGAGGCTGGCAAGTGGATGTGAGCAACGTTTTTCCCTGATTTATGGCCTCGAAGGCTGGATTTGGCTGGTGCACCAGCAGGAACCATGGGCTCGTGTCTCCGTGGCCGTGTGCGCCCAGCGAAACGCAAGCGGGTCTGAAACCCAGGGGAAGAAATGCCGTGGCTGTGCAGTCACCGGCCCGGAGGGATGGGAGGTCGGCTCCTCGCGGCCCCGCCGTTCAACCCTGTGAGCCGCACGTGTGCTCGCGTCACAGACTGCCCCTTGGTTTTCTGCTGCTCCGGGGTCTGCAGAGCTGAGCGAAGTTCAGCCAGACAAGGAGTAACCTCCTGCAGCGTGAGCTGTGCGCGGGTCCCCCGCTCTGCGCCGGGTCCGTCTCTGTATTTCTGTGCTGTGCTGTTACATTCGGAGCAGCGGATGGGCCGCGGCGCTGGCAAGCAGGAGCAGGCTGCGAGCCGCTGAATCGCTGCGTGTGTTGCATTCTCCACCTGGTCCTTACGGTGGTAAGGTTAGCTCAAACTGCTAAGCGTTTGCAGGATGATGCTGAAGATTGTTGGGCTAGGTAATATTTACTTACTTCTTTTGATTTAAACGGATCTTTCTTCAATTCTGGCAGTTGTCAGTAGTTGGACCAGTTCTTGGGAGAGCTCTTACGTGGTTTTGCATAAGGGCATTCCAAGTAAAGTGTTAAATCGTTCTGATTTCTTTCAGTTCTGCAAACTGAAGGTTTACAGCTTGCATTTTGTTCAAAGGGGTTATCGCTAATCCATAACGTTTTGGAGTGGAGAGTCAGAAGGGTCTGTAGGTTCGTTTGGCTTTGCTGGGCACATGGTAGACATTTAAAGGACGACTTCTTCCTTGAATCCAGGGCAGTTGTTGCATCCTGGGTATCAGGACACGCCAAGGGCTGCTCCCACCTGGGGCGATGCCGGAGCCCGGCAGGACTCTCAGCAGCCCGGCACAGCCAAGTCACTGGGCAGTCTGAGCACCACCTGTTTTCCCCTGGGTATTTCTCACAAAGAGTCACTGGAGCAGAGCTGTTTCAGCATCTCGGTGTCACTTTAGGATCCTCCCACCTGTAAGTGGGGATATGTGGGTGTTTGGTTTTTTTTTTTTCCAACTGGAGCCAGCTTCTGGACAGCTTTGTCTTTAATATGGTTTGGGATCTAGAGTTGAATCTTTCCCATCTGGTTTTTTTGCATGTATTTGTGAGGCTAAGAAGAATTGCATACTAATGGGAAGAGTCAGTGGCAGGTAAAATAGCAAGAAAAAAAAAAAAAAGCCCTGTTATGTTCTTCTGATGTAAATTTTTAATCAAATGTATTTTCTTCTGTTAAGCAGTTTTTACAGCCCACTGCACAAAACATGCAACCAAAAAAACTCTGCACAATGAACTGCATGTAATAGGCTAGCTATGCGTCCATGACATGTTTTTTGGGGTGTAATGCATTGAAATCCATTTTTGTGTGCATGGCAGTGTAGCCTTCAAAAGGTAATTAGAGTTTGCACAGTCTTGCTTTCGTAGTTCCTTTGGCTTTCTTCAGATTGCAGTGCTTTGGAGAGTTTCATTAAAGTGATCTCTTCTGTAACAAGAAGGAAATACAATTTTAAATACATTAGAAAGCTGGAAACTTTGTATCAACATTTCTAAAATGATTGTACAGTGTTTGGTGTCAGTGAACAACGTTCTTCAGCACAGCTGAAGAGCTGGTAGATGATAGACTAGGTTGTAATAACAGTAATTACGTTAGATAACACTTTTCAATCCAAGTAATTAGAGTCAAGTTTTGTAGCAGCCCTGTGGGCCATGGATGTAGCCGTATCCTGCTCATGGGTGAGCAGACGCAGCAGTGTCGTTGCTGTTTGTGTGTCTTCTGCACAAGAACTCCTGCCTGGGTCCCTCGTTCGAAACCCAGGTGCTGCCCTCGCCTGCACGTCTTCCTGCCGGCCAGCTGCCCTCCGGGGAGCCAGGGACATCGGGTTTTCTGTTTCCAAGCTAGCGGCCAAGCGTGCCTGGAGATATTGAGCGGCAGACTTGGAGATGCTGCCAGTCAAAGAGGGATGATGTCGGTGACCTTGGCAGCAGTCTTTGACCTCAGCTTCAGCATCCCTGTTCTGCTTCCCAGGCCACCTCTGTTGCAAGACTCCAGCTCCCATTTGGCATCTGCCCACACACTGCTGGACTGGACCTTGCTGACCCCTGCCTGAGGATGCAGTGTGACCACTAATAATTGTAGCAACACCCTCAGTATTGAAGACACCTGAAAAAGTGATATTCTTCATGGTTTTGGGGGGCGTTGGCCAAGCAGGGCGTGCTTTCGCTGCTGTGCCAAGAGCTGGCAGGCACAGGAGCGTGCTCCAGGCTGGAGCCCTGTGGGCAGGAGCTCTGAGTCTTGTGAATGTGCTGTGCCTGGTGAGGTCTGCCCTGGGGTGGGTCACTGCCACCAGAGGACAGAAGAGAGAGCGTGCACCAGCTACCTTCCCTCGGGCTGAGAGCCGTGGTCAGACCTTCTGCTGTCTGGGAGGGACTCTTTGGGGGCTGGGAAAGAACCAGGCTCAAGCAGGGCTGGGCACGCGGAAATGCAGAGGAATTCTTGCGAGTGGCTCTTTGGGACACAGCTTCTGACTTGTGAGCCTGTGGTGTGTGTGATGCTGTAACCAGGAGCATGTAGGTACTCAGCAGATTAATATTCAGGACACAGTAGATGAGAGAGGCTGGCTGGGGGGATGTCACACGCAATCTGTTCCTCTAGAATTATTTTCTGTTTTGAAGCTAGATTCACCAATTCTGTAGATGGGAAGAAAAAAAATAATTACAAGCTTACTCTGATTTTTTAAATTTTTTATTCCCCCCTCTCCGCCCCCGGACTTAATTTGCCTGAGGGCTAGTTCTGCCCTTTAATTATTTAAGGACTGGGTTTTGTTTACAGTTTGTAATAAAACTGATAAAATATTAACAAGGTGCTTGTGAATCATTTTAAGGAAATTAAAGCTTTGAAAGACTAACAAATGCAAATATTTAAAAATTATAAAGCAGAAAATAAGAACAGACCAGATCAGATAATCAAGTCATTGGATTAGTTTGGGAGAAAAAAATAATCTCGTCTGCAATTGGGCGTGGGAGCAGCATTGCCTGCTCTATCAAATATTTATGTGTGCTTTTAGCAAATTTGAAGATACTGGTTGTACGAAACAGCACTGAGTATGTTAAAATAAGGTTTTATTGCGGTGTGGGGTACCTGCATGAATAGAGCACGGGCTGGAGGGGAGGTGCCTGTGTTGAAGTTCACCTAAGTGCCAAGCCTATGCCAAAGGATGTATGACTAATGGTGCTTTTAAGGACGGTGTTCACTCTCTCTGAAAACAATCCTAATGCCCTATATGAAATGATGGACTCTGAGCTGATTTCCATGCAAGAGTGAAATTGAGGAGGTTCTAACTCCAGGTCTGTACAAGAATGAGATCTTGGGGTTGTAATGGATATTTCCATATCCATATAAAACATCAGCACGAAGCTCAGTAGTAGTAAAAAAGACTGACCACTAAAATATTGGGAAATGTGCTAAGCATGGGACAGGGAACGTTGCAGTGAGGGGGCAGAAATCCCTGATTACCTGTTTCGTGGACACATTGTGCAGCTCTCATCCTCCCCTCTCCAAAGACTTGCAGACACTGTAAAAGCTCAGAGAAGAGCCACAGGGCTGTTCAGAGGTGTGGAACGGCCGCTGTGAGAGGGAGAACTAAAAGAACTAGAACTCTGCATCTGGGTAAACAGGGAAGGGAGATGTGGCAGAGGTCTGTGAAATCAGGTGGGACATAGGGAGGATGGGGATTGTTCATTGCCTTCCGACACGAGGATGTGGAGACGTCAGAGGAATTTGAGAAGAGCCAGGTTGAAGGAGACAAAGGAGATGGTTCTTTGTGAAGGTGTTGACCAGTGCAACTGGTGGTCAAAGGAAATTGTGGATGCTAAAAGTTTACATCGCTTCTGGGAGAGTGGACAAATTAATGGAAAAGAAATCAACTGATTGCTGCTGAGCAGGCAGAAACCGAATCAGGAGCTCAGTGAGCTGGAAGTGACTGGAAGGTGGAAGCAAGGGGGAAAGATGTACGTATATAAATAGAGAGAGACAGGAGTATTATATATACTTAGCCTATTTTTATTCTCTTCCTTTGGACATCCATTTATGGCCACCGTTGGAAAGAGGATGCTGCACAAGCTGAGCCTTTGATCTGCCCCAACACAGTTCTCTGTGCTGGTGGTGATGGGGCAGCACGTTCTGAACCATCCTGGCTTAGACAATGAGTTTTATGCAAAACTGGTGTTTGTCAACACCCGCCAAGCTTAGCAGCTATAGATTTGACTGTGATGGTTGCCTTAAAACAAAGGCATATCTTGTAGTGATTAGAGCTTAGTATTAATAGCTGGATTCCTAATTTTCTGCTGAAAGTGCTCTGGGACTGGGAAGAAGATCTCATTTTCCCTCTTTTGTGTTCTCCACTTTCTCCACCCGTAAAATGGGTGTGAATGCATGCATATTATCAGGATTATTATCTGTGTGGTATTTCGGGGAGAATTACAATGCATTTTTTTGAAGCTATCAGACAAGATCTGGTACCAAGAGGAGGCAAGCAGCATTTCTGTTGCAGGGTCCCCAGAAAAGTTTCAAGATGGGTGAGTTATTGCATTGCAGAGCTCTCTAGCACCCCAGTGAAAAATCAGTACAAACCTTTAAGCCTAAATGATGTTCACAATTAAATGAGGTTGCAAGAAACTTCTGGGGCAGATGAGCAGAGTCTGAGTCTAATTAAATGGAGTCATTTTATTCTATTGGGAAAGAGCTGTGAAAGCTAACACGGTAACAGAGCAGGTTCGAAGGTCTGTGTGTAGATCCTAATCTGCTTAAAAGATGGGGTAGAATGTCACTGACTGTATCATGGACTCGGGTTCAGTAACTAAATCGTTCCTTTCTTGAACATCCAAATATAAACTGCAAAGACAGAGAAATACAGAGGAGGTGAATGAAGATCTGCCAGTGTACAACTGCTACCTGACACTCAGTGATAATGATAGAAATACTCAGTGATAATGATAGAAATACTCTGAAAGCTCTGTAGCTGGTCTCTGTTTCCCTGCTTTTCGGTTGGCATCGTTGCATGACTTTGGCAGCTCTAACTTACCTTGTTGAAGTTATGCTTCAAGGCAAATATCTGATCTGTAGGTTTCGGCAATGTTTTAAAATGTCTCCTTTTGCTTTCCCATACAGCTGATTTTTCCATTTTGCTCGTTTGCAAATGAATTATAACCAGCTTGAGCTCGCCCACGTGGGTAGGGCCGACCTCCGTGTCGGGAGAGGGCAGTGCATCCCCGTTCTTGGGGAGCGCTGAGGGGGGTGCATGTGGCTTGCATTACTCTGGAGCTTTATACAAGCAGTATTTGTAGCATCCACTCTTCTACATGATACAGATGTTAGAGATGAATAGATAGTGTTTCTATTTCCTTGTTTAGTCTTCTCTAATTTTTCAGTGTTGCGGTCAATCTTTGTCCAGCCTTCTTGAAACTTCGCTTGTGTTTAGTGCATTCTCTCTGATTGTCAACGATCTCCTTTAAAAACCTAGGATCCGTTCCATCTGGTCCCAGGAACTTGCCAGCTTGTGTGGCGAGCAATAGCTGATTTTTTTTCTGTGAGCGCTAGCATAGAGAAGTCAATTCATGGCTAAAAAGATTAAAATCCCTTAATCAAGAAAGCTGGAAAAAATATAACAATTGCAGCTCTGCCAAGGAAGTGCTGCTTGTTGGATTAAAAAATCTTATGACAAGTTGAGAGAGAGAGATTTGAAGTGTAATTCAATTCTGTTGTCAATCCAGGAGAGTTAAAGCTGAAACTGTGTTAGAATACATTAGCGGCACTGCCTGGACACAGAAAATCAGCTGCCTCTCAGAGACAATTTTGTGCTGGTTTCCATTCTGCCTCAATTTGTTATGACCTGGTTTGGATGTCCTAATGTTGATGTGACTGAGGCTCACCATCTGGTGTGTTCAGAAATGGTCTCTGCTTCTGTGTCCACGCATGCCCCTTCCGAAATAAACTGTGTTCTGCAGCAGGAAGGAACTGGGGAGTGGGATGCTGAAATGGAAAGGGGTCAAGCTGGCAAAGTGGGAGAGAGAGGCGTCCTCCATATGGTACGTTGGAGGCGGTACGTATGCCTCGCACTCGGAGGAAGCATCCCCTCTGCTTGTCGGGGATTGGCAGTCATTGGGTGGGGTGCTGTGGTTCTCGGTGATGAGGTCTCTGGGTGGTGGGCGGAGAGACCTGCTTTTACGTTTCTGGGGGTGGCTCCAGTGGTGCTTATCCTGCTTTGGGTGTGCTGTTAGGGTTGTACTCCCAGAGATCGTGTGAAATCCTGTAGGAAGGGCAGCACTTCGCAGCGGAGTGGCACTGTCGGCCCAGCCCTCGCTGCTGGTTCCCTTCGCCTCCTTGTCGGCTGAAGCCCTGCTGTCATACCCACCAGCTTCCCAACCTTTTTTTTTTTTCTTTCTCCCATGTGAAAAGGGGAAGCCAAAGAGAAACTGAAATAATTTGTCTCCTTGGCTTGGAGGTATGGGTTGAAATTTTGTTGTTTGGTCTCAGAGGGCTCCTTCAGTGCTCAAATATCACTGTGGCATGTTGGTGAGAGGAGTTGGGACCGCAAAATCTCATTTCTGGTTCAACACAGACAGAAGATTGTAAACCAGGGATGTGAGTCCTTCCACCCTCAGTGGAGGGAGGTTACTGAAAGAGATGCTGCTTTTGTGATCTTGTCTAGTAGTGACCTCTGAGACCCGTAGAAGGTATAAATCTAATTCTAAATAAAGTAGAAAGTATACATCAAAATCTCTAATAAAACTAAAAAACTGTAAGATCTACCAAAAAGTGTTCCAAAAAGTGTCCTGGCATAGCTCCCTGTAGGCTTTATATTGCTTTCTTCTTGATCTTGCAGGTTTGCACAAGACTGGGACATGGGTTAATATAAAAGCTCAGTCCTTTCGAAGTCACATTTTTATTCTGTCCCCATCTCTCCTGGCTCCAGGCAGTGGACTGGTTACATGGATATCTTACAAGATCATGAGAAGTGTTTTAAAACAATTCGTTATGGACATTTGATGGGACTTGACTGCCTTGGGAGGAGGTACTTGGAAGCAGCTTCAGCCAATTGCTGTAGGGCATCAGGTAGTGAGAGGGCTGCGTATGGTCCTGCACCAGAAAGGGGAGGGAAGATGAGAGTTACTGGAAAAGCTCGTAGGTTCAAAAACAGGGTAAAGTTTCCCTTCTCATTTTGAGCAACTTATTTTTGATTCTTCCTCCTCTACTTTCAAGCATGTAAATGTAAGGTCTGAATTGGGAATCTCATCTCCTTAGGGTCCCTGGGTCTGGGAGCAGAGAAATGAGCCCGGTCCAGGGCCTGAATGGCTTTTGAAGGGTCCCAGCTTTCCTTGATAGTACAGCGGCCCTGGCAATGAGGCCTCTCATCTACTTGTTTCATTTAAATGCTTGTTAATAGATGAAATCTTGCATCTCTGTGCCACAGTTTCTGTCTGCGTCAAAAGGGCATTTTGTTGTTGGCCCATCTCTGAAGGGTGATCAGGTTGTGAATGGTAGAGGCTCTGGGCTGCTCGCAGAGCGGGAGATGGGCACATCCACCTCTGACTCAGGGAGGAAAAGTCTGTTCAAATGTTCTGGGTAATCCTTTTTTGTGAGGATGGGTAAGCACCTACGGGTGTTCCTCGGCCATGAATCCGGCAGCTTTACCCAGAGCAGCACTTGCAGGGCTCCAGGGAAGTCAGAGCCCAACTGCAGCAGCACCTGGCACTGTGTGCGGTGAAACAAGGCCTGCCCTGGAGAGCCTGTCAGCCAGAGGGGCCTGCCAGGACACGGCTGTTCAAAACACGGAACAAATGTGTTTACATTTGTAAACAGCAAGTGGGATCTAAGTGACTTTTTGGAAGTTTGATATCCCGAGCTGCACAGTCGATGGCAGAGGAGGGAACAGGAAAGCTGGCTCTGACAGCAGGTCCCCCATGGAGCACCGGGACGATGCCAGGTGCCTCCCTGCCCTCCCTCTCTGCCCTCGAAACGGGCATGTTAAAGGTAGAAGAGGTGCAAATACACAAGGAAACATATGTGTATACAAGGAAACGTATGTGTATACCTCTTCATATCCTTCATATACCTCTGCATATCTTTTGCAGTCACATCAGTGCTTTCAGTCTCTGCAGTTAAAGTGAAAATAGAGCCCGTGTCTCCATAAACATTTCTATCCAAGTAAGAAGACTGTGGAACAGAGTCAGTGGTCACTGCCCACCTGGGAAGAGTCCCGGCAGAGTTGCAAACTGGTTTTCATCGTGACCATAGTCAAAACATGTGAAATTTGTATGCAAGTGTCCACGTGCATGCATGTTTGTAGTCCTGTAATACTTGGAGGTTTGAACATTACCATACGCAGGTATGCCGGAGAGGTGCTGCCCTGCCAGCGTGTGGAATTGCGGGCAGGGCGAGAGCTCTGTGCGTGGGGCTGATGCTGGCGAGTGTCAGATGAACAGGTTTCCGTACTGGAAAATGGTATGAAATTAAATAGGTATCAGCCTGGTGCTCTGAGCGCTGAATGTCAGTGCTAATAGACGAGAGGCTTCATCCTTCCCAAAGGACCTTTGGAATCGATTGAAAGCTGCGTCCTCCGTCCCCCTTTCCCAGCGGGTAAATGTTACTCTTGTGCTGTGCCGCTTTCCATGCTCGGAGCGAGCTGAGACTACCAGCGCGCCGGGCTGATGGACAGCATTGCTCCTGGGGCTGGCAGGAGAGGAAGTGACCTTAAACACTGGGGTTGTCGTTATGTTTTGACTGTAAGAAAATACTCTTTTTTTGCTTTTCTTTTTTAAAACATTGCCCTACCAGCCTGGCTTTCTGTTCATCTGTATGTACTTTTTGAGGTCTTAACCCTTTCCTGCCCTGAGGTGGACTTAGATAAGCTTTGGAATCGGTTCAATGTCATCCGGGTTTTTTTACAAAAAAAAAAATAAAATAGAGAGAGTAAAGCGAAAAAGGTGACCTTGCAAAGTTGCCTGTAGAAAAAGATCGTTCTTACTATGACCCTGAAGTAATTAACTTTATTTTTGGTGTTGCCTTGTATGAGTTGTTCATGCATCTCAGCTGGCTGTGGAAGTGCCTAATGACAGCCTGTGTGCGCTTCCCAGACCGGTGGGCCATTACCTGTGAGCGCCTGCGTCAGCAGTCGAGTTCGCTCCGCCCCATCGAGCGTTCGCGAAGCACTAGCCCACTGCCGCGGGTGAAGGTTGTTGCCCACTATGGTAAAGTCTCTGGTCAGCGAAGGTCCTGCCTCAGTAAGCACAGAAACTCCAGGCTACTAGGCAAGAAACGAAAGAAAATGGTTTGCTCTGTTAGTGTCAGCACAACCAATTTTTACTGACTGTTTTTTGCTGTACTGGGAATTAAAGGACATTGATGTTACTGCTTCGTGTGGCAGATTGGCATAGATGGATCCATTGCCCCAGTCTCTGGTCATTCCTTTCTTTGGGCAGTTTAGAAATGGGGACTGGCTGAGGGCGGGAGCTGAGATACGTGTTGTCACAAAAATGTGAGTTTGTTCCTGGTGAGCAATGACCGGTCTCACACGCTGAGACACAAGATGCTGTGTATTTGCGAAGTTGTGCAAGTTTGGAGGCAAGGCGAAGGTAGCGTACCTGAATCGCGAAAGGCCCCAGTCTTTATTCGATTTCTTCTCAAGAAGTCTGAGCCCATGGGGCAGTCCCATGCCGTGATCGGTCACACCATTTACATAACGCTTGGTCAGCATTTTCACACTGTGTGTTCAGTGAGTAAACGTCTGGGGGTCTTCCTTCTAGGAGGTGTGATTTTTAGTATTGTAATGCGTTACGGTGAAGGATGGCTTACTCTCGGACGTCACTTCTTTGGCAAAACCAGCCAAAACAACCAGGCGTTAACAAGCATGCTTCTCGGAGCGTGCTCATCTCCTGCAAGGACAGTTCCCTTGCTTTAAAGGCTCTTTTTGTTCATCTTCTTGGCAGCTGGAAGACTGAAGTTTTGAACACATTCCTAAATCTTATCCTAAACAAGCAACAAAGTCCTGCTATTCTGGCTGTACTAAGGCCTTTATGATAACGTACGGACTTCAGGGGTATGGGCAAAGTCATACAACGTACGTGTGTGCAATGTGGCGATGCAGTGCTTTCCTTATTCATACTGAATGTGCCTGAGGGGTTGGTGTGAATCCTCTAGCTCATGTACAGGTATCCAAGAGGAGGTGAACAGAAATGGTTTCTCTGCAATGACCCTTCGGCGGCGTGTGCAATGTGGGCTGGTTCTCCTTCCCCCGTCTGCGTCTGCCTGTCGCAGTTGTACCTCAGCTGTTGGGTCGGTGGACTGGGATTTGCGTAGTGTCTCCTCACCTCCAGAACACCAAACCCAGCCCGCCCTGGCCTGGTTTAACAGCTGGCATTTCCACCAAGCACACAGACCAGCTGTCCTCCAGCAAAATGTTATTAACCATGGGTGAAGCACGCAGGTGGGCATTGCGAGGAATGCCGACTGCGTTCGTGCCTCGTCTCTAAATGATGTTGAAAAGCCCAAAGGGGATGGGGCTGTTTGTCTCCTGTTACTAATGTTGTAAATTCAGCTATTATTTTAAGCAACACTGAAAAACTAAATGCAGATACTGTTGTACAGCTGTGAACCAAAGTGCTTGGCTCTGGCACAGAGGTGCTGTGTAACCTATTTCTGGGTGTAATTACCTTCCCTATTATCATTGTGGCTGTTAGGGTATAGCAGTGATCAGGTTCTGGCACGAGGCAGTGCTTTGTGTCTGAAAACCCTCGGGTCTAATTGGGAGGGAGGATCAGGCTGTGGCAGGTTCATCAGCCGCAGTGTGGGTGCTCCGAGGCTGATGGAAGTGGCAGTATGCATGGCCCGAAACAGCAACATCTGAGATTTGAGCCTCAAATTTCAGTGTAATCAAGTATTTGAGGAGATACGGATGCAGTCTGCAGGCAAAAATTAGCTGTAAGTGGCGTGTGGAACAGGAGATAGTCGGTCAGTGTCTCAAACCCACTGGGTCTGGCGTCTGGTCCATCTGACGGTGGCAGCTGTGGTGCCAGCAGAGGCGGGTCTCGGGAGGCAGATGTGGGATAAGCTCTTCTCCACCTTAAATCTCTTCCTGCTTTAAACCCTGAGAACCAGCTTTAATAGCCTGCTTAATGGGTGCAGTTCATTGAATTCTGCTTGGATTATGGCTTGTTCCACTTGGCTTGATTTGGTTCAGCAAGGAATTGGGAACAAACTTCAGAGCAACTCATTATGAATCAGGAATGAGATCAGAACAGGCTTTGATATGTATTACTCTGAAATGAAAAAAATTAGTCGTGTTTATTCCTGCAGTTGAGTGTATGCACTTCATACGCTTTCAGAGGATCACTTGAATGTCTTAGCTATGGTAGTCAGGCACGGCAATTCTGCAGAGCGTCTCTTAAAAAGGATAGATTTTCTGGTTAGCTCAGCAAGATAAGTGGCATGTCTAAATGTGGAAGTGAAACACCCCTGCAGTTACTCCCTTGCTTACGCTGACCTTCAGGATCATTCCTGCTCCTTCCCCTTGTCTAAATGCATCAACTGTAATTTCTTACATACAACTTGTGTGGCCCAGTGTTGATTTTTCTTTCCCTTTTTTTTTTTTCTCCTTCCTGAAAGTAAACTGAGGCCACTTCTGCTGGAGCGTAATCTCTCCTGTAGTGCAGTAATTAAATGCTGGTGGTTGGAGGGCTAGGAAAGTACAGGAATGACTTGTTCCAGAAAGAGCATATTTTTGGAAGATATGTTTTGATTAGTTTCTAGGATTTGTTTACAGCACTCTCCAGAAAACTCGCACGTTTTGGGTGGATCAGAGCAGGTAATAACTGTTCTCTTGGGATCAGCACGACGTGCAGTGTGAAACAGACTGCGGAGTGTGTCTTTCGTACTCAGATCGCATGTGTACCCTCCTCCTGCAGCCTCTCCCTCGCCTGCTCCTTCAGACGTTCAAAAATGCCTGATCTGAATCAGCTTAAAGGTTTTCATTTTCCCTTTCCTTTGTTTGAAGTTTAAGCCCTGTGAAAATCCATTAGAAAAGATGCATTGTTGGACAGTCCCCGATAGCATCAGCTGCCAGTTTATCTTCCATGTCCTGCGGTGGCTCCCGTTACTCCCCAGGGGCTGCCGGCTTGGATTGTTCCCATAGTTTGGGTGGCTTTTGACCCACGAGAGTCCCGAGCTGCTCTTGGGGCTTCAATAAGCTCTCTGTTATCAGCCTTGCAAATATTGGTGTACCTATCAGAGCCTGGCACCGAGTCAAGGCTGTGGGCGTCCTTAAGATTCATCATTGATAGCTCACATGCTTTTCCTCTTTAGCAAAAACAAGCACTTTTTGTTGAAGTTCACTAATGTTTGGCAAAGAAATATAGTAGTAATTATACACCCAGCCTCCTCCTCCCCCTGCACCCCCCAGTCCCAGTTTTACAAAAGCAACTGGCACTGGAACTGAAATAAATGTCATGAATGAATAATAATTTCTTTCATTTACACAGTAATTAAACTTGTTGAATACAGACTTAATGCTTTACTGAACATTGTTTAATCTGAGTGATAGATCCAGACTTTTGTTAAATTCAGGAAGGCAAAAAATGACACATCTACCTGACTGTCAGTGTGCTTTGTTACAAATGCTTTCAGTTGGGGTTTTTGTTTTGGGTTTTTTTTGTTTGTTTTTTTTTCCTAAAATGATGCTGGAAAAGGGGAGGGCCTGCTTTTCAGGCTGTTTGAAGTTAGTTGTGTGGATCTTTACAAGCGTACTTAGTGGCCTGGGTTTCAGAAGTGCGACAGACCTGTAGCTCCTGTGCTTTATGGCTGCTGGGATCAATCAATTTTTCAGAAATGCTGATTAAGCATGGATATAGATGCACCATCTTGGGGATTTTGTGTTCCACGGCATTTATTTCTTTTCTTTCTGTGCAATCTTCAGGTTGTTTAAGTGCAGATCCTCCCCAAGATTCAGCCTCTCCTCCTTTTGAACGGAATGCAGTGCCACGGTTGTGGCAGTAAATATAGTGACACCACCCCCACCCAGCTTGGTGTGCAAAGGATGGGCCGAGCAGTTACAGGGACGGAAAAGTCGGAAGTTTCAGAGAAGAGAAACCGAAAGTAGGTGGCAGAGGCGCAGGTTACCTGCTGTGCTCTTTGCCTGCAGGAGGAAGTCTGAGGTTTTTTGAAAGGGATGGGAAAGGACTGAAGTTGCACGTGGTGAGAGGCATCCTAGGTAACTTGAGGAGTGGGAACAGTGGTAGCACCGACGGGAAATGCTTTGGTTACTTGTCAGGCATGGGAGCCATCTGGGGAGGAACCATCAGTCTTCACTCCAGGGAACCACAAAGCTGAGTGAAGGGAACCCCTGTGCCCATGCCACCATCAGCCACACCCCAGGTGTCCTATGTTTTCCCTTTGGTTGGTTTGAGGGTTTGGGACAATTGACCAAGGAGCAGAGATAGAAGTTAGGTGTGTTCAGTCTGGGCCACCATCTCGTATCTTGATGCTTCAACCTCGTTTCAAGTTTTTTGAATTTTATGTTGTGGTATTTTTGGAAATATTGACTTGCGATAGAGCTGTTCCCTTTTTCTGTGAGCGTGTAATCTCCCAAATACTATGAATTTGTACGTCTGTACAGTTTTGCCATCGATGAACTGTTGTGGCGGGTCGCATGTATGCTGAGGGTGGGAGGTTCTGCAGCAGCGGTGGCACTCAAAGTGACTCCCTTGCATCTAAGCACTTGTTGCAAAACACTTTTTGGAATATTTTGGGTTAAAAAGTTGGTTTATTGATTTGACTGGGGCCAGTGCTTAGTCCTCATTCCACTGAGATCATCACTTCTGACTGCTCCTAAACATTCCTTAAACAGATGTAAGCAGCTCACAGCGATCACGTCCTGGTGGACACTGGAGGAGAGGAGAGGAAATCGTGAGGGACTGCGGGAGGTGCTCGTGCAGATGCCCCAAGAGTTTGAACAGCAGCTTTGTACCTGGGGGCTTCCGAGAAGACTGGTTATCAGAGGTGACGACAGCAGCATGTTCAGCTGTTGCTCCTGCCAGCTCCCTGCTTTTGCCAAGTCACCATTTCAAGCTTGTGAGCCCTCCAGGTGTAATTAGATGAGTGTGCAACAGACACAATAGGTGCACGTGCCTAATTGAGATTCGTTAACAGGGGCTCCCAGGACTCCCAGCATTTTAGAGAGGAAAAAAGATAGGCGGCTAGGGACGTGGCTGGTAGGTTGTGCGTGTGGGTTTGAGTCATGAGGCAGCTGTTAACCAAAGAATAGCAATTGCGGAAGCCTCTTGGGAGCTTTCCCAGAACACTCTTCTCAAAAGCTAGAAGAAGTATTTTAATTGTCGTATACCCAAGGATTCCGCCCCCCCCCATCATCTTTTCTGTTCTCCGGGGGCTGACATCTACAAATACGTGTTGGTAACTTCATTTTCTTTCTTAGCCAGGGAATGAGAGGCACTCGGGCTGTTTTGTTTGTAGCTGCGCTATCAGCCGGCTGCATGTCTGGAGATGAAGGTGACAGCTTGAGATTTGTGAGCCTAATTGGCATACAAAAAAAAAATCCACTGGGAAATGAGTTATTTGCAATTATCTGTAGATTTGGCTTTATTTCATGGAGACAAATATAGTTGCTTGGTGACTTAATTACAACATTTTTTTAAGATTATGAGATTTTAAAAAGGATATCATTATTAACAAGATCTTGAGTCTATATTTGGTGATTCCATAATTATAACTATGGCCATATTTGTTAGCTTAGAAAATAATATGTGGAAGCTTTTAATTAAAATCATGAGATCTGTTCTTGCAGATATGCTTTCAAGTACCACCCTTGGATAATGGGACCCTTTATTGTTAGATACGAACTGAAACAAGCTGTACTGTGCTAGGATAATATCACAATTACGTCTGAGATGGATCAGCATTAAAATATTCTTCAGCTGCTAGTTAAGAGGATGAGGGAATGAACTGAGTGCAGTAGCTAATTGTCCACATCTCAGCTGATCTCTGCTCGCCAAGGTAACTTTCTAACAGATCTACGGGTCGGATCAGAGAGCAAAAGGATAGAAAAAGTCAAATATTCTACATCCGTGTGGTTTCTATTGACGTTAAGGGTGTACAAATGTGTGAGCACAGATCTTAAACTGCTTGTCTCTTAGCCGATGATTCCCGATCGCTGTCATCGACACCAGACTGCAGTTCCTCAGGCGGCTGCGTGCCAGCCGAAGATGAACGTTAGGCAGGGCGTCCCAGCCGTAGCTTTCCCCCGTGCCCCCCCAGCCGTGGGAACAGCGAGCACAAACTAGGCGAGCCCCGAGCTCGGTCTGTGTCACTGGAAGGAGGTTTCCCAGACTGCCCCGGTGAGAGGGTGCAGGTGAGTTCCGTGGCTTGAGAGTACCTGTTGGCATTGCTGAAAACCGGCTTTGATTCAAGCTGGAGATCACTGAGCGTTGCACTGTGACTCCAGTAACGCTCTGGTCACTTCCAGTGACTTTGGTATCCTTTTTAGCGAATGTCACGCACAAAGATTGCATAGTACAGAATGCATGTTTCAAAAATTACCTAGCTTGTGCTATTAGAGGAAAATACTGTTATTACCCTTGCCCTGCTCAGTGTGATAGGCTTATTGAACAGGCCTGAAGTACATTCCTGTGCTGAAAGTGTTAGCAAAGACTCATCAGCCAAGTATCTCCACTGTGGGCACTGTGTTGTTTACCCTTTAACTGATTTAGTTAGCCTGCCAGACCCACTTGGCACCATCATTTTCATAGACAGGGTATTTATTTTACGGGTCACCTGCACTGGAGTTAACTTTGTTCCTCCTGGAATACGGCAGCGTAGAAAAGCACATTCCAGTGCCCCCTGGAAGCAAAGGAGAGACTTCAGTGGACTTAAGTAATACACTGAATCAGACCCTACAGGAGAGAAGAATTAGGCATGCAACATCAAAGAAATACTTCCACATCTGGGAAAGTATTCAGAGAGTCCCCAAAGGTAAGATTAAAAATAAAAAAAAAAAAGTCAAGTGTGTTCATTTCTTATTAGTGAAGTTGTTATTGGCAATGAGATATTCTAATTGAATTACTCCTAATTAAAATAATTATGTTTTCTAAGTACTCTGATCTGTAGAGACCATGTAGAGAATCAAAGGTAGAAATAAACAGCACCTAGTAAATTCTCTCTAAGCTGGCTTGCTTGATGATGCTTAAAGTGGTTTTTTTTGTGATTCCACTTGCTCTGCGTAGGCTGGTGCTAATGCAATAAGGATGGCTTTCAGAAACCTGGCTTCTGTCTCAAAAGACCAATCACTACTGTATGAAGGATTAGCTGTAAAAAGCTCCAGGCTCAGATAAGGAAAATAGGGTTGGTTCTCTGTCGCTTCCCCACCCATCCTGCCTGACCTCGGGTGATGTTCTTGAACCTGCTCCACCTGGATTGCCCACCAGCAATTGGGGGTGTCATCTCAATTATCTGTGCGTTGCTGTCTGTTCTGGTTTGGCCTAGATAAATGGTAGGTGCCCACCAAAGCACTCTGTCACTCCCCTCCTCAGCTGGACGGAGGAGAGGAAATATGATGAAAGGCTCAAGGGTCGAGACAAGGACAGGGAGAGATCACTCACCAATTACTGTCACGGACAAAACAGGCTGAGCTTGGGGAGAAAAGGGAGTTTAATTCATCA
>Ga0181612_151758_pt1 | contig 19790 bp, 10 predicted proteins | sample HoacroProtozoa21_FD_119630 | JGI IMG/M metagenome (GOLD analysis project Ga0181612, IMG submission 119630) | Hoatzin crop microbial communities from Cojedes, Venezuel. Combined Assembly of Gp0051906, Gp0051904, Gp0051908 | reverse complement strand
TTTCTTAATATTTTTAGTATATTTTGAGTACAGTATTCAAACTCTATGAAGTGATTTCCTCAAAAACATTAAATGCTTGAGGTACTGGAAAACTTGTGTGTGTTTTCCCCCACCCCAGTAACTGCTTGAGCAACGTGATTTATCAGGCCAGTGCTTGACACCTGCGGTACTGCAAGATAAATAGCCTTCTAGAAGTATTTGCTTCTGTTCATTGACTCTAAAGGGAGCCTTGGTGACTATCTCAAGTGTAGGTGTTTACAACATCTGCTATTTGAAAAAAAAACTTTCATTTTTCTTGCTGAGAGCCCAGGGCTAAGGTTTTGTTTGTTCTGAACTAGCTGGCAAAACCAGCATTTCCTTCGTTTATCACTGACTTGGAGGACAGATATAATACAGTCTTGGTAAGTGAATAAAGAGCAATTGCTTTCCTTCATGAATTAGAATTGTGTATTTTAAATATTTACAACTACTAAGTTATTTGCAACTATGTAAAAGGTGCATGTTTATGTTGTGTAAAGCTGTGAATAGTTTCTGTAAAAACATGTAATATGTAGCTGTGTTAAGCAAGGAAGTTAAGTTTATTAATTTTTATTGTCTGTGGATATCGCTGATGATGTTATCCTGGCAGCCCTTTAACAATGGGCAAACCATATGGATGTAAATATTTGATATCAATAAAATAGTAAAGATAAGATTTGATGATCATTATTCTGAATATCCTTGCTTTTTAATTAGATAGCCTTTTTGAAACTAGTTAGTGTGACTGAGCTATTTCAGTTGCTTATGATTATTTTGATGTTTAAAGATGTTCTACTTTTAGTTAAAAAAGTAAACATAGAGCTTGAATTTTTATGAACATTCTCAAGGTTGTTTTCTCTGTTTAGAAATTATTAAACTGCATTTCAATTTTAGATTTCAGGAAAGCTAAGATTACTATTTAAAGACATTTTTATAGGATACTTAAAATGAAATCAAAGGAGCTAAGTATTTCTGTAGATGGAGCCTTGGTGGAGGTTCTGTCAACTGTAAAACCTTCTGGATTTACTGTCCGGTGGTTGTAACTCCACATGCAGTAAGACAAGCAACCTTAAAGTGAATTTCCTATAAGACGTTTTCAGGTAAGTATTAATCTACAATGCAAAAATAGGATTTGTGAAGCATGGAACAAAAGCTAGAGTTAGTAGTAGACTAACCCTCTTTTCTGAGAATAATAATGATGTCACACTTTTTTTATTTTTTCTTCAAATACATGTTATGCTTGTGAAAAACAGGGTGGCATTCTGAACTTGAACTTCTTGGGTGTGTTTCCTAAACTGGCTTTAGCTATTATCTAGAAGAATGCTCCTCTCTAAACCCTGAAATGATGTGGCTGGAAAACTCCTTGCATTCATTTTGGTGGTTCTGGTGAACAGTTCATAAAAGCGCGTGCCAACAAAACTGATCAGAATCTGTTGCCAAGGGAATGACAGCTTAATGCACTGAAAAGAAAACCTGTGATGGAACTTTTGTTTAAATTTGTTCTGAGACTGTTGCCACTAATCCAGGCTAAAGGGTTCTTCTATTTGTCACTGGTCAGCCTTACAGGATAGTGAAAAGCATTGCTTTTACATTTTCCTTTGTGTTTTTTTTTTTTTTTTCATACCTTCAGTCCTCATGGAAACTGAACTCTTTTCGAAAGTTTGTAACTTCAGTTTACTTCCACTTCATTTTTTTTAAATTGTTCAGTCACACCTAGAGGGGGGCCGTTAGGTAGTCCACAAGCTGTCAGGAGTGGACCAACTGCTGTGGTAAATAATTTTCAGTAAAATTTTGTTGCTGTTTTGTATGTACTTTGAAGAAATTTTGTTTTAGAACTCCTCCTGTTGGTTTTAGGTGACTAAAAGCCAGGACAAAAAGACTCTCAACTAGATTGGAATGGAAAGCATTGGAGACATTATCTGGACTGAAGTTAACCCAGAACAGGGTTCTGTTTAGTTCTGTGTGTGGAGATCTACGGCAAGTGAGACTAGACAGCAGACTTCATTAATTCATGTACTTTAATCAGCAGTAATAAATATGCACAGAAAATGATACTGAAACAAATGGCTGCTTGTAAGCCAAGGCTGCATAAATGCAAGCTTTTTGAGGAGTACGAGGAGAGTTTGCCCTCTCATGTGAAAGAAAACAATAAAGCTAACTTCAGGTCCTGTGGAAACCAAATTCTTAAGCCCTAAACTATTGCTAGTTTATTTTTGAGTGTCCTGTCCTCCGTCTAGTTTTGTTACCTGTTGGGAAGGTATATTTCTCTCCAACTTCGCATCTCCAGCTCTATCTTGACGCCTCTGCTACCTGATCTTTGTATTGCCCAATGGCGTTCCCTGAAAAGCTGGTCTTGCTGTATTTACCTTTAATGAAAATGTGCTGAGACAGTTGTTTCGTGTTTCATAGCCTCCTGAATACCATCTCAGAAGCATGAATCGTGTTTGGAGAACTTGAGGGGTCATTGCCAAACACCTTGTGATGGCACTGTGTTGTAAACTGCAGAATTATGGCTGCACAGAGTTTATAATATATCTGGGCTAAATTTATATTTCCCACCTGAAGTTTTCCTTCTGGGATTATACACTGCTACTGCAATAATAAAACATTACAGTTCATAAGTGATGCAAAAAAAAAGTTGTTGCAGGAATATGGAAAGACAGGCTATGCTTCTAGAGAAAACTAGTAGATGTTTACAGGTAGCATGATGTTTACCTTGGTCTAAAATGTGTTTTAATGGTATGATATAATCTAATCTGTTTTACGTTTTTCTTTGGGATAGATAGTTATTGTAATTGTTCCTTTGTTGTGCGCTCTTGCTGTCTTAGCAATTACTACATGGTATGATATTTTTCATTTTCGAGTGTGATATGAGAGTGTATATTGTTCACATTCATTTTTGTGTATGGATTAGTGATCATTGTGTTATGTAAGAAAGCAAATTATTAAAGCACTTCCTTTTAGAGATATGTAACATTTTTACATTGATGAGGAGTTGTCATCTTTTTGTTACCTCATCCTATTGTGTATTTGAAGGAAAAGAGCAGAATAAGATGACTGCGTGACACAGCACTTACCTTAGAATTGTGTTAAAGACCTTTGCTTGTTTTGGTTTTGTGTTGAAGCAGGTCAGATATATGTTGTGACCTACAGACATCTAAAGCTTTAAATGCTACTCTCACTCCCCATTTTTAAAGCCTAACTTACGGTTAGCCACCTAGACTTTGTCAGGTGCAGCTTGCAGGCTGAAGCAGTTAACTACAAATGTAACTTCGAAGGGCAAGATGCTTTTGTTTGATTGCAAGCTTTATTTGATTCTTTCTATCCCAAGGTGTACATAATTTTAAAGAGCGATTTGAAGTAAAATGAATGAAAGATTTTTTTTTTGAACTTGTGCACACATTTCTTGAAGACACTATAGAAATATTTAAATCGATTAGAAAATATACTGTTTTTGAGAAATCATATGCGTAGTAAAGACCAGAGTAAAAGTTGCATCAGTCTTTAGTCCTCTTTGACCTATATTTTTGATTCTTAACTGTGCATAATTTTTCCACTATTTTTATAACTAATATAAAAAGTTCTGGCCTGTTAGAAAAGATACCTTTAAATGTTAAAAAAAACCTGTAGCTTGCTCACTGTGTGCTCCTTTAGCAATGGCGTTTTTGAAAGTACTGCTTGGGGTGCTGGTACTCTGGAATTCTTCACTACACAGTTAGAACCATCTGCTCTAATAATGGTGGAAAAAGTCTGCTTTTCCACCAACTTATTTCAATTCAGCAGGTGGTTTAGTTTTTTAGTAAAGATTTTTCAGTAAAACTACATCTGTGCTAGGTTTTAGCTGTTGTGGTAATTCATACCTCATCCAACCTAGGCAGGCTGCAAAATGGGTGAGAAGATTTGACCCAAAGGTATGTCAGTTTTCCTTAGCTCCTTCTGAACTGTTCAAGATTTTCATGTCTTCAGCACGTATACTCGTGAAATACTTTTTAGTATGTACACCTGAAAAGTTTTCCTTAGCTATGGTTTAAAATGCATGATGTAATCCCTGATCTGTTGCAGCTTTCACTGTAAAATTTGATTGAACCAGGAATCGTTTTTTTGCAGTCGTCAGATATGTTGCTCTGGAAGAAGACCTATTTCCAAGCCAAATTGTATATTTTAGTTTTCTTTGGGTAGAAGAATCTTTTTTGTTTGTCTCTGTATGATACTTTTCAACTAGGAAAGAAATTGTTTCCAACCTTCAGAAGCTGAGATGCAGAAAACAAGTATCATCTGCCCCTCTACCAGTGAGACGTTGGAATGAAAGAGGAAGAGGAGAGAGTATCTTGGTTAGCAACAAACCCGAACCACATGAAGGGGTTTGTCACTCTGGCCACAAAGCTGAAAAAGTACCGACAAGGCAACTTCTCTTTTTCATATTACCAGCTTGCAAATCTGTTAGGATACCCCTGGTGACTATACTTAGTGTTCAGGTGTAACACCTTATAGAACTTAATACTAAATGCAGTTACACAGTTGTGTTTACAATTAAGATGCTCCTTAGCTAATTGTACCTGTAGAAGGATTCTGTCAGGACTATTGTGCTTTTTCCTCAATAGCTTATTGAAGTTCATAGCTGGGTGTTTCAAGTACTGTATTATTCCAGCTAAGCAATTATGGGTGTTGGGTCAAAATAGTAATGATGATACCAATGACTTGAAGTTAGCTTTTAATTTTCAAGACATAATACAACAAAAGTTGGTTCTTTTTCAGTAAACTAGCACCCTAGCTAAGTGTTTAACCTCCTTTGCTAGTGCCACCACTGTTAAAAAAATGAAGTCTTACAAAACAAGTCAATGTTGAAACTTAAAATTGCATATATTGCTTAATTTAGTTGTAAGTAGTACAAGGAAAATATTATATTGTATACCTGATCTTTCGTGTCTGACAGTGTAATATTTTTTTTTATCGGTTTGCACAGGCAGATACAGTCAACTGACTGTACAAGATGAGCCCTAGCTAATGCTACTGTGATACCTTTTAGCTATGGTGTTTAAAGGTAATGCTGCTTAATTTAGCCTGTGATAGGGAAGGCTTAAGATCGCTTGTGTTTGCTGCAGTAGTATATGCACATAGACAGCATTACTGCAGCTCAGATTATTCACAGTACTTTAAAACACAATAGGCTGCTCATGTGTTCATGTGCCAAACTTAATTGTGCGGGTTTTTTTGGTACAGAAAATGTCTTGTAAATCTAAAATTCAAAGCCTACCAGAGGTAAGTGCATTTTAAGGAACAGAAATGTAATTTGGGACATCAGTGATCCTGAAAAAATAGAGTTGCAGATCTTCAGTGGAAGAAAACTTCAGAATTGTGTAGTTTGATTTGCCGGCTTATCCAGACTTAAATTTTACATGATAGTCCTTAGACAGGAGGAGTCTTTACAGTTTAAATCTTCGTATGCCTTTTCTTGTTTAGATTTGTTCCTCTAGGCTAGCCTTATAACATCTTTCACCAGTGGTATGTCCAACCCTGAACTGGAAAGAGGAAGCGTGGTGTTGCCCACTGTCCATGAAATGGGAGGAACTGGGGGCAAAGGCACTGGTACAGCAAATTGTAGGAAGAAAATAGACTTGCCAAACATGTTCCCAAACTTCTTGATGAATGAATGGGAAGCAAGTAATGAAGCTGACTTGAGGAATATTTTCTGGTGTGGCTAATTAAGTTACACATCTGTAGTAGTGTTCTGATGTGAAAATGCTACTCAGGAAGGAACTTTTTGTTGTTAGAGTGGATTTCTTTTGTTCAAGTGTAATGTTTCTCAGACTTTGGGGGTTCATCTTATCCTAATGTAACACCTTCCCTCTAATCATGCCAACCAATAGCTTCCTGTCATTAATTGCTGTCAGCAGCTTGGTTCTACAGGGCAAGGGTTATAATTATTAGATAGGGTTGAAAATGCTTACCCTTCTCACCCTGGGGAGCCAAGCTGTTGCTAGCAATTAAAGGTAGTTAGCTGTTCCCTGCCTCCTGTAAACATTTGCAGCCCGTAATTACTACTGCTTCTAACTACTTTGCCCTGGAGGAACTGAAGTCTTCCAGTAATGCTTTGCAATAATTTGATTTTGCTAATTTTTTTCTTTCTCTTAGATTTCCTTTTAATTATTGTAGTTTATCAGTATTTTTCCATTTAAAAATAATAGTGATGTTTTTGACCTTTCATAACTCATTTGGAACTTGTAACCATATTGGGTGTTGCAACCTAGTTTGAGAAATACTTGTGAAAGGATTATGAAGTATTTAAATGCTTTTGCTGCCTCCCTGCCCCTCACCCCCCAGGTACAATATGTTTAACTATCTCTCAATCTGTATGGCTGAACAGGTTTTTTACCTCACAAAAAGACTTTCGGGAAGGCAAAAATGCAATTGCTTTTCTGATAATCCAAGAGAAATTGTCCCCATGACAAGAAGTTGAGTTTGTTCAGATTGTCATGCCTCTGTGTTTTAGGTAGATATATTAGTTCAGTTCAGAGATGCTCAGTGGATGCTGGATTCTTGTTTCAAGAGGCACTGTTCTGTCTCTGTTGCTTTATTTGGTACTATGTGTCGAGGGCGGGGGTGTGTGATCAAACTGCTCAGTCTGTTTGATCTTTCCTCTCTGTTCAGTCTTTCCTCTTGACAAGACATTTTTTTCTGTGTTTTCTGGTCTCCTGTAAACTCAGGTTAGATTTCTAAATCGGATCCCATTTTGCTAATTTTAAATGTGTGATTTAGAATTATTTTGATGTAAATAGGCTGAAATTTATTTCCAAATGTTGATACTATGTTGTCCATCTTCTAATGTCTGTCTGAACAATGAAATCCTGGTCTAGTAATCTCCTGTTGACGTTTTATAGTACATAATGAAAGTAAAATTTTAATTTCATCTCGCCCACTTTTTGGTTTGTTTTGTACCAGTTGGCCAAGAACTAGGGGTATATGAACTCATATTGTCTCTATGTTGCTTTATGGTATAGAATGGACCATTGTTCTCCTCCCCTTTCCCCCCCAGTATGGTCCTTCTTAAAGCCTAAAATACTTTTTCATTTTATTGCCTGGAATCTGAATCCTATTGTAACTGAAATAGCCTCCCTTCACATTGGCTCTGTTCCTTTTTTGTTTTGGTTCTCCTTTTCAAAGTATTTATAGATTACCTTTTATTATGGAGGAATAAAAGAACCTTTTATGAATAGGAACGTGTTTGGACACTGTATTGTAGTCCAGTAGCCTGGGGCAGACTGTGCCCCTGCGCTTAGCAGAACATGGAGAGTGATGGGGAAGCTGCCAAGGAAGCTGTTACTTTTCCTTATGCTGTTATTTCCAATAGCCAGGCTAAGAAGAACTCATACGATGTTCAAACCTTGCCCTGAAGTCCAGTGGTGTTTGAACGTCTGGCTTCTCACACCCTACAGCTTCACAGTTTATGGTGTTAGCAGTCCTTTTGAATTACCAAGATGGTAAGTTGCCCAGTAGTTGAGTGATTCTCCCAATAAACAACCAATATTTACTGTGATCAGTTTGCATTTGAACTATAGGAGGACTTTGTGCTACCCATCGCACAGTTTACCAAATTATTAATTGGTACTGTGAAATATGTCATTGTTTATTGTTATGAAACATGCAGTTTATTGCCTTTATAGTTCATGCTCAGTGTTGGGATCTGTGCACTTTTCTAGGCAAATAAACTTCTAGTAATTCTTCACAAAGCCTCCACCCTAAAAGTTTTCAGGGAATTAGAGGAGGGAGCCTGGTTATGTTTTGGTTTTGCAGCCACTTTGTGGTAGCATTGTCCTGTGTTTTATACATTGTTTGTGTGTAAGTGGGGGGAATCTTCTCCGATCAGATTCTTACCTTGTTTCCTGAGGACCAATTTTTAAAATGCGTCTCAAGGTAGACATTGCTAAGATTTCTAAGGCGCCAGATGAAGTAGATATCTGAATAAAGGTAAGTTGAGTTTTGATTAATTAACAAGTGATCTCTATCCAGATGATGATAGTTGGATTTTCACACTGCGAAAATACAGCGAAAGAAAACCAGACTAACCCATGCAATTTGATCCAATTGTTGATATAATTGGTATAAAAAGTTATAGTCTAAATATGCATATGTGCTGAAATACTTCTTTTGGTGATATTTACTATTGAGGTAGGTGCACATTGATTTGAAAGCATAGGGAAATTTGGAGAACTTCTATACCTTACCTGTTTGAAAGTCTTTAACAGATTTTTTTTCTTACAGTGTGCTTTTTTAATTTAATGTTCATATGTTGCTTTATAAGTGGTTTCATTTGTTGAGATCATTACTGATGTAATAGAAATGTCAGTCCTGTTAAGACACAAGTGTGTCCTACATGTTCACTTGAAGCATGTTTTATTTCCGCAAGTTGAACTCCGTTGCCAGTGCATTTGTCATGGTAATTCTTGTCTGTCTTCATGTAAGACAGTAGCTGAAGTTAGTCTTTTGAATATAAACTTGAGCAGAAATGTTTTTCTCATTGAGTTCTGCTGCAGATGGCTACTCAGTTGTAATTGATTTTTAAAAGCAAGTCTTCAGGAGGTGAATCTTGGAAAATTAGAACTTAAGAAGTATACAAAAGCCAATGTGAATTTCTTGTTTGATAGAAGTCTAAAGGGAAGTGTCAGAGTTCAGTATTATGATGTGATTGAAGGTATCTATTTGAGAAATACATTTTTTTTTTTAAATGATTCCTCATTCTTACAGAATTCCCCAACTAAATTTTCAGTGGCTGACTTGTGATGGAAAGTTTTGTTTACAAATAATTAGTAGTCCCTGAGGTTTATTTTCCTTTTTTTAAAGTATTGTTTATTGTAACCAAATAGTCAGGATTAAAAGGAAACAGTCTCAGATAAATTTTACTTGCAAATTGTTTCCTATTCCACCAATCCAGAAATCCTATCACAGTGTAATACCTATTTTAGTGTAGCTTTAGATGAGGGTTGTTAGGAATGGCCTGGTTTCTCTCCTTCTTTTTCATAGCCCAGGAAGTATCGACTGGGGATGCTGGATGAGAGGATAGTTCCGGTGGGATCAAAAGCAAGAAAATCAAAGAACCCTATCGGCTGTCTGGCTGACAGGTGTAAAACAGCAGTACCCATCAATATGGTTTGGTGGAACAGAGTCACAGAAAACAATTTACAGGTAAAATTATTTTTTACTAATCACTTTTTCAGTATTTTGGATGCTTTATTTTAAATTTTGGAAAAAGTTAGAAGCAGTTACTCCAAATATGGGTTGAGACCAGATCAAATATTTATTTCACAAAGTAGGCATAGTGGCCCTCCAGGAGAGTGACTTGAAGATGTTTTATTCTCTTTACCCATAGCTGTACTGTGTACTTTGCTTGATTATGTTATTATCTGTGGAGGAGGACCAAAAGTATTTATTAAATGTATTCTAAAAGCAAACAAACACAATTTTTTTAATTTTCATGTGAGGAAGGTTCACTACTGGTAAAATTAGTGATCTTTGTTAAAATGATTGACACTTAATGTAAATAAATTCCCTCTGTAGAGAAACTGAAAATGTAACCACCATGATCAGAAAGTGTAAATTCTTAATTTGTTGGGATTGTTTATATTTTTCAACTTGTTTGTTAAACTTTATTGTTACTTTATTCCTGAATTTTCTTCAGCTCCATAACAGGGTAGAAGTGCAGCTGGATTTGAGTATCTCTGTACAGAAGTAGCAGGATATCCTTGGCATGATAATGAAGGATAATTCTAGTCCAGGAGGAATCTGCTTTTTGTCCCTTAAGATGAGTATTAGACAGAAATTATTGCAGTGGTCAGAACTACAACACTGCTGTTATTACTGTTTTGGACTTGTGTGGTGCTTCTGATTCTTCAGAGATCACTACTTTAGTCTTTCTGTGAGGGTTATTTTTCATGTCTTCTGGGTGAGTGAAATGAGTAAATTGAGAATAAACGTAACTAGAATTTGTGGCACCTTCAGAGTTCTTCTCAGTTCACTGAAGTTCTGCCATGTAAGGGCCAACGTGATGCCAATAACAGAGCCTTTTCATACCACTACTAGTGTTGCATTGCTTAATGTTTGGACATCTTTGCATTACTGAAGTTGGGAGTCACGGGCAGCATGATGCAGGCAAACTGATGCTACATCGCGTAGGGGCATTTGCGCTTAAGTCTATCTTGGCCCTTTTGCTGCAAGGGAAGCAGCAAAGATGAAGCGTAAAGGAAGGACCAGGCATGGCTGCAGAGGAGTGCTTGGAGCTGGTGAAGCACTACTTGTTCCCAAGGGAGAGAAGACTGATGGATTGAATTTACTGTGTGTAAATGGGCATGCAAACCTTAATAAGTAGACAGTTGCTTTAAGAAGAGAGAAACAGAAAATTGGTCTTCAAATTTCATGTGGAGGTTAAAGGGCAAGAAAAGCCATGTTTATACTCGTGTCCTCCACTGTTTTCTCTGCTGTGCTTTGTCGCAGCAAGGTTTGTTGCTGATCGACTTCACTTAGAATAGAGCAGAAAAACTTAAATGTTTCTGGAGGCTGGAGACCTAGCTTCTGGCCAGGAGCAATTGACATTTCAGTACCTATGCCCTCCAAAGTTGGGTTGAAAGTGTGGCAATGAGAAGCTCAAGGTCCCCTCAAGGCTGGTGGCAATAGCTTGGGATTGGCTGCAGAGCACGTGGCTTTTGAAGGGTGCAACTCCAAGCTTCTTTGTTGTGCCTCAATCCCAGCTACGTAATTGACTTAAGCTGCATACAGCGTAAGATTGTTGTATTGTATGATACAATTACTTAGCTTCCCATGGAGACATGGGACTTTAGAAGAGCATGTATATGCACATCTGATGGAAATAAGAACAGAAGGACCTTCCAGCTGTGGGAAATGGGAGAAGGTGGAGGGATTGCAGAGAACAGTGGAATCTGGCAAGAGTGAGTGGGGATGGTGTAAAAACAGGCTGCAGAGGAGATGGTGAAGATATATCCAGTTCTACGTAGATGAGAAACTGAATTTTATCTTGATGTTTTCATTCTGATGCCTGTAAATATTTTATATATTTTCTAAGAGCTGAAACAAAACTTGAAAACTGCTGAAAAACTGAACTTTTAATTATAAAAGCACAGAAAAATGACTGGAGGAGTTTGGTACATGAAACTACTTAAAATCCAGGTAGTTTTGTGCTGAGATTTGAGACTGACCTTGTTTTTCTATTTCAGTATGTATATAATCCACAGATAGCATTGCTTTTCAGTATTTTGAAGTGTAAGCTGTTTAGAAATTTTTTGCAGGTGCAGATATAGGCTATAAAACCTAAATTTTGGCTGGTGGTGAGTGCTAAGTGATAAAGAGAAAGGTTAAGTTATGATGAAGGCATATCTGTTTGAGGGTGCCTTTTTTCATTTATGTTTGGAGATGAGGAAGCAGAATTGCATCTCAGAATTGCTGAGTGCTTGCAATGCTGGCAGCTGTTGAAGCTCATGTGTCTGCCTGAATCTCCACTCTTGCAAATGTATGGTTTAAGATGTGCGAGTGCACTACCTCATGGTGCAATGTTTAGAGATTTTTTTGTCCACACAGTAACTGTTTTAAAAAGCAAGGTAGTTTACAATGTGAATCGGAAACCGGTGTAACTGTTTCTCGTGCATGGCTATGAATTTATAGTCCAGATCTATTTACTATAAATACTGTGTTACACTTTTACAGGATTAAGTGGAGTCCACAGACTGAATTGTACTCTGGGTTGTGCATTAGAAAAGAAAAAAAAAAAATCAAATCAAAGTTTGTTCTTCAGCAATATGTCCTACACTATGTAAGGAAGTACCTTGAGCTACTACACCATCATGTGATATGTATTATGATAGCAAATGGCAATTCTGCTTAAAATAGGGATGCATCTTTTGTTATACAGAGAAGTTCTTAAGCACCATGAATAACTGATTTTTTTTCCTTGAACAAAAAAAATTCATAGAAATGAATTTTTCAAATATTTTGCATCAAGAACGTGGACTTTTTAAAGGTTACAGTTATTTACAGTATGTTGAAGTATTTTGTTAAAGAAATGTGGAAATGTGAGTTTAAGAGCTTACTTTTTAGTGAGATCTGCTTGCTAAAATGTAACAAAACTTTGCTAGTATTTTTATTTGTCTCAGCCTGTGTTCTGGTTTAAAAAAATAGTCTGGCCAACAAATTTTACCCAGTTGTAATGAAATTGTCTCAAACTCTGCTGAAAGAGCAGTAGAGCAATAAGATGAATAATGTTGATGAATTGAAATTTATTAGAGCTTATTGTATGGGTCGTGTGGCGACTTGTCACAGTAATTGCAGTAAGGGAGCGTGTTGCACAAATTCAATAGTGGGAGGGAAAGAGATTTGCTTTGAAGCCCTCGATGACCTCCAGTGTCTGCTGGACTGCTCTGACATCCTAGAACTTGTCCTTGCCTGATGTCATAGTTAACAAGGAATCTGCCTGGAAACAGAGGGGTTGTGGTGATGCTGTCTGCCTAAAGTGAAGCTCTGGGTATGGCACATCTGTCCATTTAAAAACAACAACCACAACCTGCAAAACAACAACAAAATAACCACACATAAAAAACAAGCAACACTTTTGCATGTGTTTGGATTCCTAAGAGATGTTCTGAAAACTATGCCAAAAATAGACTGGTAGAAGACTGCCCCACTTACAGCGTGGGTCTAGTTTAGTGGTGGCTTTCTGTAACCATTACAGGGTTATGCAATTTGGGATGTCAGAACAGATCAGCATGAATTTGGAGGCGAAGGAGAACATGAAAGGAGAACAGAAAGGCTTGTATCCAGTTTTTAGCATGGTAAGTACATTAGCACATTCTTCTGAAATAAAATGAAATCAGCCTCTTCTTGCTTTTTAGGTAGCTACCTTTGGGCTTTGGCAGAATGTGCGACCAGGACAAATCTAACAGAGTAGCATTACAGCCACAGAAATAGAGATTGTGGCTTTGCTGCTGTGCAACTCTGTGTTGTGTTGAGATGCTGAACAGGAAATGAGAGAGAGAGAGAGAAGGGTGGCTTTCAGTGCTCCAGTGGGATCCCTGCATGACCTTCCAAGGGCTCTGTAACTAGTGGATCCCTGTGTTACAGCATACCTCTGTACTCCTTGGTGCTCTGAGGATTTATTTATGAAAGAATGCAGCAGTGAGGCCTGAGGAGTTTATCACTGCGGAACGTAGAGAGAAAAAAAACGTATGTGTTGATAGTTGATGAAACGGGGATTTTCGTCTTACTTCTGGACTATGGCAATCTGTTGATATGTGCAACTCCTCAACATACAGTAACACTGCATGCTGATGTGTGGGTCTCCCAGCGATGGTCTTCAGCTGAGATCCTTGGCTTGGTCTTTACTTTCACCTGCACCTTACTGGAAGGAACCTTGAATTGTTTTTTGGTGGTACCCACAAAATATTTGTTTCTTCCCCTCCACACTGTATTTTAATTATATTTCCTCTTACATCTTTAGAAGCGTAAAAGCCACCAGACAGATAAACTCTGTGCTGAATGGTAACACGAAGGAGTTGTTTTATAGCCCTCCCCTTTTTTCACTTGTGGTTCCATCCTTGCTGGTTGCATCGTAACTAAATTCAGCCTTCATTTGGACTGTATTTGTATGCATTTTGTAACATTTTGCATTCTTTGATGTACCGAAGTATAGAAATTGTTTTTGTATGTGGAGCTGGATGGACTCAGTTTTGTGGTCTGTCTTTGGCAGTTTCTTTGCAAAGCTGACCGAAAAGAGATTTTTTGAGTGAGACATAAAGAATCTGAAAATAAGGTACTTTGGTGATTTTTTTTTCATGGAATCATTCTGATAAGAATGCACGATGCAGGTATTAATTCAAATAATGCTTAGGGAAGTTGCTTCCCTGCCTTAGCTTGACAGTATTTTTATAAATATAGAAGGGGAATGAAATTTAAACTGGCCAGGTTGAGAGAAAAAAAGGAATAATGGTAGTTTTAGTAAATGCAGGAGTTTGAAGTTACTTTAGGTGGGTTTCTAGGAAAAGCTAATATAGCTGACAAAGCTGTACTTGTTTCTGTTTAATGCTGTTTGTTGAAAACACATTAACGTTTTGAAATAAGTTTGTCTGTGGCTATAGGACATTTGGATTTGAAACTGAAAATAAGGTCTTTATATTGTGCATAGTGCAGACAGCGCTAGCTGGCTTTGCGTTTCTTATTTGGGCTTTAGAAAGTACATTCACAGCTTTTTTTTTAACATCAGTGTTGCATAATTCATTACATGTCTTGTAAGTATTTCTTGCATATCCATTCTTTTAATTACTCCCAAGTCTTCAATACCTGTTTTCTCTACCTTTTTTTACCAATCCTAATTTACTCAGATTTAAAACTTTAAGCCTGTGTAGCATGAATAAGTTACTTTGCTCTGAGATGAGGAATTAATGACTAATTAAGTGAAATTTTTTTAAAAACTGTGCTTGTAGGAAGTTTAAACATAATAATGAAGTAAATGTTTTTCACTAATTAGATGTAGAATATTTTCATTATTATAAAAATTAAAAGTTTTTTACTCAACTTCATTTTGGGAAGTTGGGTAAGATTCTAATAGAAAAACTGTAAAAATACCCTGTAGGATTTTTGATCACAATTCCCTTTTAGACCAATTTTCAAGCTTACCGTTGATCCAAATTTAAAACTAGCACTGGAATTTACACTTTGTTATGGTTGCCAGAGTGAAAGTGGGGTATTTTTCCAGACCAGGAACATAATTTTTTGAATCACTGAGAATATGGCTTCCTAGCTGAAGTGGAGCTCTCAAGCAGCTTCATTTGAAAAATGATGGTGGACATTTAAGTAACTTTTGGAGACCAAAACTGGTCTATGAAAACTTGCAAAATGCATTTAGAAATAAAAAACAGTCCTATTCTGTAGGCATGGATTGAATCAGTTGGTGAAAGTGGTAAGAGTTTAGGCAGAATGGTATGGATGGGGTTTTGGGAACTCTCTCAGTTGTCCTAGGAAAGGCTGAGGTTATCTTCCAGAAGGTGTCTTTCTCTCCACTTGCATACTTCAGGTTTTTTTGCCATGTCCTGCCCTTGTTGCCCAGTTGACATAGTATTTAGTTGTGGTAGAGCTGTGCATATGTCTTGGCTAGTTTTAGCAGTGCAAAATCTTAGATCTCATGTAGTTCTTTGAAATGTTTTTTTTTTTTTTAGCAAGATGCTACAAATTCTGTCCCCTGCTCGTTTTGGTTGATGGTGACTTCTCAGCTGTATTGCTGCTTGGACAAGTTCTGCTGGGCTCTTTACCACCTCTGTCACTTTCTCCAGTTGCAGTGCAGATTTGTCTGAATTATTGCATTTTATTGAGAGGAACACCATTCTCTTAGTTACTGCTGTACCTAAAATTCAGATGAGTCCAGAATATTATCTTTTGAGTTTAAATGTATCAATTACTTGTTTTTGTCCTGTGTAGTACAACTTGCCATTTGTTTTGCTGCATGAGTGTATACCTTAGCAAGTTTTCCTTAACTAAATGTGACTGAAGAGTTTTAAGATTCTTGTGAACTTGTTATCCATGTAAATATAAGTGTTTTACTTCACCAGTCTACCTGGTTGTAGCTATTCTTTGAATATTCAGACACATGCACGTGACTAATATGTAACATCATAAGGTGGTTAGCAGTTAAAATTTACTATGTAATTAAAGTTGGAATATTCTTACTATTTGCTTTTAACCTGAGCATCTACTTTAATTCTAAAGCTTTTAGAATCCTCCTGCTTTTCCAGTGCTTTGAAATACATTAACACTGTGATATTTGGCTGAAGTATTCAAAAAAACATACTAAAACCAAATTAATATAAAAAAGAATCCTTTTTCATGAAGTGTTTTGTAATCACACTTCTAATTTGGCAGTGACTTCTCTGATGCAATGTTATTCATGTTGGTAAAAATCACTACTGGTAATTTAACTAACAGTTGATATTTTCGATCATTCAAAAACTGATTCAATATAACTAGCTTTAAAAAACATTATGAATTACCTTAACAGTATCCTTTGTCTATTGGGAGCTGTTACTGTCTTCTCATTTTAATTCTTTCATTAGACACTTGAGAAGTACTCTGAAGATTACTTAATAAACTTAACTTCAACAGTTAATAATCTTCAAGCTTTGCAATATGTTTATGTAATAATTGGTTTTGTTTCTTGGCTTAATTTCTTTTTTCTTACACTAATGTCTTTTGTAATTGGCTGTCCAATAATAAGCTTTTTGCCTTTTGAGCTCTAATTAGGATTTTCTTTTTCTAACCCTCCCTACCCCAAAACAAACCAAAAACTCATCCCAAAACTACAAAACCCTGTGCACAGATTTTAATGGAAATTAAAAGTTGATTGTGTGACATATTTTATGTACTAATAGGTACGGAGTGTTTGATGGTCAGTCTGTTGCTGTTTGTTTCTGTGGTACCAAATTAAACCTCATTATTAAAGGTGCTACGTAAATGGAGGAGGTAATTAAAACACAAGTGAACTTCACAAAAAAGGAGCGTATAGGCCTATTTGAAATAGAGGCAGGGATGACTTCTTTAGTAGAAAGCATTTTTACGGCTTTAATTTGAAACATACTTAGTTTGAGATGATGTCTTTACAGTCACGTAGGAACAGTCTGCAGCAGTGGCAAGGCTTTCTCAGTGTCAAGTCTGTTCTCCAACTTTATAATGTAATGCTTATGGAAAGCCTTGTGCAAAATGTTTGTATGAAATTGTACGTGAGCTGTTCATATGGAAAGTTTGATAATGCTACTTTAGACGTAAGCTAGAAAAACATTTAAATTTGTTCATACAGACCAGCTTCCAGTATCTGCTGTGCTTGTCAGAAAGCTCTGTGTAACTTAAAAATGTCCCCTGCGCTCAGTAGTCTTGCCTAGAAAGTATTTTCTAGTGAATAGGCACCTGTCCATCTCTTCATGTTAAAAATAAACATTTAATGTACATTTGTTTTCAAACAGACACCAAATCCTTCTGCAAGTGAGTTTATTCCTAAAGGAGGATCAACCTCCAGGCTGAGTAATGTATCCCAGTCAAGTATGTCTGCCTTCTCTCAAGCCTTGTTCTCTCACCCCTCCATGGGAAGTCCTGCTACTGCTGGGTTAGCACCAGGTAAGTTGACAGTATTGATCTGCAGTACAGTTACTTCTTTTAACTTAGAATGATGTCAAACATCACCCTGTATAGATAGTGGTCAGGTTTATTTGGTATAAGTGTAGCCACATCCTACTTTTGCTCTTAATTTTAAGATAGTCTTCAAGCATATAGAAGTGCAGGAACTTGGGATTTATCTTCCAGTATGGATATCACACTGCAGGTTGTGAAATCTGTTCAGCCACAGCAGCACTAACTTACTCTGCTGTTTTGGGGGAAAAGGGATGTGGAGTTACCATATACTGTAGTCTACGCAGTCTTTGCCAAGAGCAGTACCTGAAGATGATTTAAACTACCCCTAGTCTAGAAATCCACTGCATTCTGCAGTGAATAAATGCTCTGATCACCTCACATTGATCTGCTCTTTTTCTAGAGTGTGTAATCTAGAAGTAATTATTTTCAATGTTAAGAAAAATGTTAAAAATATTGATGAAAAATAAGTAAAAGATAAGGTTATTCTGAAATAATTTGCTTTGCAAATTAGTGTTAATTGCTATTACATCTGTCATGTACTCTCACTTCTAAAACCAGTTTATGGTTTTCCCATGTTTACAACTCTTACTCAGATGTGTTCCATGCAGTCATGCAATTCTGTGTGACAAGATTTATTTTTTTACACTTAAAGTTCAAGCTCTTCATGCATCTTTTGGATTTCTGATCTTAAAATGTTAACTTAATTCTAGTTGATTTTTTTTTTTAAAATGAAATAGTTTCAAGATACAACTGTCAGCAGTTCTGGATTGTACACGTTGTAGATCCTTTAGCAGGCTTCTGTATGTACTTAAACCTTTGGCAATCTCTTGCAATGGACAAGAATCATTAGGTAGTTTCCAAAAGGCAGAGGAGCAAATGTTATAAATGTTTGGGGTTTTAAACCAATATTAGCAATTATCATCTATTAAACTGAACTTGTCTTTCCTGATGCCAGAGGATAAATCTCAGTGTCAATAGGAAAGAAGCCAGCACTTAGCTCATGTTAGAACTATTGGAACAGGCCAGGAAAGTCATTGATGCTTCTGCTGACCATATGAACATGTTGCAGTACTGTGTCTGCTTCATACTATATTGTGCTGTACAGTCTTACTGGAAAACTGTTGTGTTTATATGCCTCTCAGCCTTGTCACCTGGATTGAAAAGTGTATAAAGGAGTAAATAGAATACAGTAAAATGATCTACTTTTGGAAAGTGTCCAGTGGGATCTCAGAGGGATCCTTCACAGTCCAATTTCGTTACTATCTGTAAGTAACACTTGAAAGGATAAGTAACACTGTTGATGAAAGAAGTTCGTGCAGCAATTTAAGCTCCTAGAAATGTAGATGCCAGTGCTGAAAACTATCTAGGTTCAAATACTGTTGTTTATGGGTGAGAGGGATGGGGGAGTATTCACAAGGGCTAACTTCAGGCAAAGTTGGCTTGTTTCCCTGCTCTTCCTCTATAATTAGAAAGAAACTATAGTTCAGAGTAGGGGTCTAGGTTGGGTGCTCTTAATTTCTCTAGCAGATTGTTTCTCTACACTGAGCGCAGAATTCTCTGAATCTAAATGTCCTGTGTAAATAATAGTCATGGACATTTATTCTTACTTAAATGATTTAGCTGTTAATAGTATACATCCACAAAAACTTTTATTACCTCAAGGAGAGTTAGGAGGTGCTCTTTCTAAAATATTAGGCTCTTAAATAAGAAAGTGGTATTTATGTGTGGCGAAACATGACCAATTAGGTCATACTGGATAACAGAATAAAAAAAGATGTAAGTATGTTAGGAAATTGTCATTAAAAATTATTGTTGGGATGTTAGCTTTCAATAAGTGAAAAAAAGTTCGAAGGAAACCTGTATAAAGAGTTTATAAGAATTTTCCTTTAAATAAAGATAAGTCTGCTTCCAGTTAAATTATGTATATTCTCCAGTAGAATAACTTTCAGGACATGTGTAAGATTTCAGTATTTGCAGAAGATTAAGATTGCTTATAATAGCTTACAAGGTACTGGAGGAAATTAATATTTCATAAAAATTAAGGAAATGTAGTGGCAATAATGTGTTAAAAGCTCCATAGTTTTTCACCCGTAACAAAGTAGGTAAATTATGAGAATGATCCTTTGATTTCTCTTAAGGATGGAAAAAATTAAGTTCTTTCATATCTCTAATTTCTGAGATTTCCTTAAAGGTAGGTGTAAATGAAAACCACTTTTGACATCTAGTATTTTGTAGATAACTGTTCACAAAATTGATTGTCCCTGGAAAATATTTGTTCCACCTCTCTTAGCAAGAGTACTGCAGGAGTGCTGGGAAAAAAGATGACGACTGAAACCTAGCATACTTCAATAGATGACTTCTTGTATCCACTCCTGACATATCCATTAGGGCATAGCATGGGAGAAGGTTACTCCTACTTTTATGTGTATTTGCTTAGATAAGTGCTTTCTAGCATAATCTCAATACAGAGCCAGTCTGCATCTCTGTAGCCTGTGATAGAATATGAAAACATAGTGAGGTAAGATGTGACTTACACAAATAGCTGGAGAAAGTTGTCCTATTGAAGAGCTTTGAACAGATCTCCTTCACCTTCTCCAAACCTT
>Ga0181612_109895_pt1 | contig 19790 bp, 9 predicted proteins | sample HoacroProtozoa21_FD_119630 | JGI IMG/M metagenome (GOLD analysis project Ga0181612, IMG submission 119630) | Hoatzin crop microbial communities from Cojedes, Venezuel. Combined Assembly of Gp0051906, Gp0051904, Gp0051908 | reverse complement strand
TGACCAGAACAGTGCTGACATCACATCAGTATCCTAGCTATTGCTAAGCAGTGCTTGCACAGTGTATCAGATCGGTGACCAGAACAGTGCTGACATCACATCAGTATCCTAGCTATTGCTAAGCAGTGCTTGCACAGTGTCAAGTCTTTCTGTTTCTCACTCTGCCCCGGCTGCGTGTAGGCTGGGGGTGAGCAGGCGGCTAGGAGGGGATGCAGCCAGTGGACCCCAGCTGGCCAAAGGGATATTCCATGCCTCGTAAGGGATATTGCATACCCTTATAACATCAAGGTCAGCAGTAAAACTGGGGGTTTGGTCTTTCCAGTGCCGTCATTGCTGAGAGAATAGCTGGGAGGTCTATCAATGGGAGATGGTGAGTGATCGATTGCCTTTGCATCACTTGGCTGGGCTTTTTTCTCTTCCTTTCACTTATTAAATTGTCTTCATCTTGACCTATGAGTTTTTCTTGCTTTGTTTTTTCTGACTCTTGCCCCCATCCCACTAAAGGGGAAGTGACCAATCTGCTTGTGAGTGCTTAGCTGCTGGCTGGGGTCAACCCACCACATGTTACCAAAGTCATTGCTTTCCTGGAGCTGTGAGATTACTCTGGTGGGGTTTTCTGGAAGTTTTCATGGGTTTTCTTGTAACACTTTCAGCAGTGAGTCAGCTATTTATGCTGCAAAATAGATGAGAATAGTAGTTAAGCAGGCTTAACCAGTTGTATGTATTGGTACACACAGAAGCTTGGCTAAAGTGTTGACATTCATGAGGGGTACTCTTCCTGTTATGTTCAATCTTTAAATATCTTTAGATTGTTGTAGAAAATTAAAGATGACACGTATACTAAAAAAAGGCAGTACAGATCTCTTGCAACTTTAAGAAAACATAGTCATGAAATGGACTTCCCAGTCTGGTAAACTGAGATTAGTGAGATTTCCAGTAGGACTGGAACAAAGATTACTTTATCCTGTTTCTTGCCCTACAAGAAAAAAATACTAAATAAAAATTCAAGCTTCATGAATTGTTTCCATTGGCTGAAAAAGTGTTATGAAATGTTTAATGATGTTGTACATATTCTGCTTAAAACACACTTTTGCAATTAAATACTTCACATACATCAAAAGAAAAAAAACCAAGATTGCTCTTCGCAACCTTTTTCTAAGAGGCTTGAGACTCCTGAACATTCCTACACATGATGAGTTCTTGTGTTTATATTTATTTCTCGATATAGAAATGCGTTTCTGTGCCTGGTGTTGGCATCTATAAACAGGCTGGCGTGGCCTGGCAGGCACTGGAAGTCCTGCAGCCCCCCACCTGCCTGGGGCAGAGGATTCCAGCAATGGCCCCATGGCTCGGAGGGGCTGGGCTGTTAGAACTTCAGCACGGAAACGGAACACTCTTCATCTCCAGGGTGCCCAAGGAATGGCAGCTGTGTACTCGTCACTGAAGAGGCATCTGTCCGTGCTGGGGTGATGCAGAGCAGGAGTGGCCATGCAGCTCGTCCTGCCGCACCTGCCATGAGCCCACCTCCACCGCTGCTGTCCCCATCCTTCTCGGGTAGTTCAGGGTGTCAGATCTCACCTCTCCTGCTTCATTCAAAGGCTTTGGTGGGATTTTTCCTCCACCTCGTTTTTCAGTACCAAGAGGCTGCATTTAGCTGCTTTTTTCCAGTGTGATTACAAGTCAAACACAGCAATGTCTCTCGCCTTAATTTTGATGGTTTTACACGGCAGCTAACATCATCTGCCTTTGCACTTGGTCAAGTACTTTTTGTATCAGAATTTAAGAAGAGATTCATTCTTTCTCAAAGGTAACAGTGGCTTCAGGACACAAGTGTTTAAAGAGGTCCAGTCATATGGTAACTCTTTGTACCCCATTCAACTCACTCAGGTGTTGTGTCCCATCTTTGACAGAAAGTTTTGTTTCCTAAAGCAAAACTTTTTCTGAGACAGAATAGGAATAAAGGAAACCTATAGAAATCTTTCATGACAGAATCAAATAATGTGTTTCTAGCTGACCCTACCACATTTCCTGAATGACATTTCACAGTGAACATCTGAAGAGAACACAAACAATTTCGCAGTGTTTAAAGTCAGCCCAAACGCTGCATTCTTGATATTATTGATGAAGAGGCTTATATGTACTTTGTACTACTTGACCAAATACCAATATACCACTAAACCAAAAGATATTTTGATAGTTTCTTTTCATCAGCTGTTCTGGAAATGTGGATGTGCCCATCTTCCTCTGCATTCCCCAAATTTCTCCGATTTCTCCCCCTAGGAGCAAGTGTACAGCGGTTTTTCTGGCACTGTGATATCCCCTTACAAACTCCTCAGTCACCCAGTGGTACATCCTCGGTGGTGGTGGCAAGAAGCAAGGTCGTGTCATGTCTCGGGAAGTGCCAGGTGATGAAATCTTTCTCCCTGGCTTAAGCCCACAAAGGGCTCATGCACGTCCCCCTAAGGTGCCAAGCACAGCTGGCTGAAGGAAGGCTCACTTTAGGTCTCAGCCACACCAGTGTCAGCCCAGTGTCCACGGATAGCTAACAGTGCCGCTGCTGCAGCAGAAAGGCAGTGCTGGAGACATTAAAACCGGATCGTCATTTGGTCACTGAGTGGTGGCACCTTCCCTGCAGGGTTGCATAGTCCTGACATCCCTTGCTCAAGCAATCTGCATCAGAAGCTTTTCTGACCACGGTTGAAGCACTTCATAGTTAGGCAGGATGCGATGTTAGTTACAGGCATGGTTAGAAAATGTGAGAGAGGGTTTTGAGACCCTAGCCAGTCCTACCTGTGCTCTGGACTGTGGTTATGGAAATTTTTAGAGCAGCCTAACTGTTGAATGGGTGGTTTTATGACAAAACCAGGTATCTGTGCAGGGCATGAGTCTAAAGCAAGCAAGGCTAACTCATCCCAGGGGCAAAACAAATGTACTGGATCATACAACCCTGTCCCTTCCCCCAGTGCAGCTGCATCCAGCCTGCACGGTAGATATAGCTTTAAAACAGATACGCCAGCCTGGGCATGTGAACAAATGATGGTGTAACGTCAGCTCTGCTGTGTAACTCTGTACCGTCATTGCTGCTCAGGCCATTAACCAAGTAAGTGTGTGTCTACCTCTGTCCTGCAGAAATGTAGTAGGTGCTGCTGCGGGTGATGAGGAGGGCAGGGACCTGCACTGTGTTTTCCGAGATTTTCCTGTGTCAGGTGACACAGAACATGTGCTGAACTGGGCAAGATTTAGGGGGGAGGAAAGGGAAAGTGGTCTTTGGTCTTTTTGACGTCCCCAGGAAATCTGTGTTTGAGAGTCTCTATTACTTGCTATAAAGACACGTCTCTGACACAAATCTGCAGTGCTAAGCAGAATTTGCACAGCCTCCTTTTGCCCAATGACAAGTAAATTTGTTTTTGTAGATAGGCTTGTGAGAAGAGCACAGCTGGTGCGGAAATCATTTGGTTTAATTTCTCATTTGTTTATGTCTGTGATTTAATTACTGCAATCCCTGTTATCAGCTTCTTTAAACTTGTACTTAGCGGGCATCAAGAATATAATTTATTTGCTTTTGACAGAAAACTACTTTCCACAACGTGAGAATCCGTCAAGTGAAATTGTCGTGTTAATCAATCTATTCACAAAGACAGCACGTGTGTGAATAACAGTGACTGGAGTTAAATTGCATTAACAAAAGGTCAGGAGATTCCAGGATGTTACCGCTAGTCATGGTCAGGAGTAATCATCAGGATCGTATCTGTAAAAACACGTGTGAAGGTTTTACTCTCCATTCTTGCAAAGCAAGGTTGCAGTATCAACACACTTGCCACATGGCATAGGCCCTGTTTAGGTCTATGATGGAGACATTACATTACAAAAATGCTTTTCAAATCATAGAGTTACGGGCTTTTTTTCTGATTAGGCTGAATGTGAAGCATTTTTGCTTCTTTTAAAATTTTCTAGGCAAAACATATAGAAATCAAGGAAGGAGATGCTAAGAACATGAAGCGAAACCAGACAAGTCGAGTGACAGGTCCCTTCCTCCCTTAGCAGAACAGAAGATTGATGCTTCCAAGATGAGAGGACCCATGGATTGCTTTATTCAACATCAAACTTCTGTGTGCACCTGTAGCTTATTAAATTTCAGCTGCCATCCTTATGTTTGTATTTTAAGTATTACACATACTTCTGCTGTGAGTTTGAAGTAAGTATTTGAGTCAGTAGGCAGAGGGCACAGCTAATCCCTTCATCCAAAAATTGGTAGTTTTGACGTCATACATGGAAACTTGCCTCCACAGCCAATGTGTACCTACAGCACATTTTCCTCAGTGTAATTCTTTCTGCTTTCTGGCTGCAATGACTCTTTCACCTTTGCTCCTCTGGAACCACAACAGGTATATTTAAGTTCAAATCTCCCAAAGTCCTCAGCTGGTGCCCACTTTCCCATCTAAACCTGTCACTCTAAGGCTGGTGTGGAAGCAACTGCTGCAGGCCTCAGCACGGCCAAAAGGTGTATTTTGAGGCTAAGGCAGAATGTAAAAGATGAGGATGTAAAGGATTCTCTGTAAAGGATTCTTCTATTCAGTTTTATATGAAGAAATTAATTAGAATCCATGCAGCTATTGTGCTCCTAAAGGTCTGCTTCCTGTTTTCTGAGCTGTGCAGTGTACTGAGTTTATTATAAATATAATGCTGTTATGCTTTTCTGAATGACTCTCATATCTTTGCTATGAGACATCTTACAGCTAACTTCTCTTCCCATACTCACTGTTACAAGCAAAAAGAAGTCACACACAAAAAAAGAAACAAAACGAAGGAAGTTTTGAAGAGATGTGTTTAATTCAGATTTCTTCTAAGTGCAACATTTTTTAAGGACATAAATACTTAATTCTGAAGTTCTCAAAGTGACAAATTATTTCAGATGTCTTATTGTGGAGACTTTTTGTGCTGGTGCTTTTCTAGAAGCAGAGAGCAAATCCAGTTAAAAAAAATAAGGCATTATTTCTTGTTGGTTATTGCACTGTGGAGTCTGAAGTCCAGCAGTAATATTCTGTACTATATTCTGCAAAGGAGTTGAACACCTGTCTATGAGACTTTCTGAACACCTCCTCTCATTGACGTCTGTTGTTGGGAAATTCAAAGTTCTCAGCAGCAGGTTTAGATATCTGTCACTGTTCAAAGACTGAGAGTTACAGGGAAATTTGGATATTCTCTTTTTTGTTTACTTGATGGTAACAACAGGCATTCTGGGCATCAGAAACAAGAGTGAAACCAAGAGATAATACCTGTAGATCTAATTTTTGGCTAGGGTCAGCTTGGAGAATGTCATAATGTGAAATGAGTTCTCCTGGAATTGTGACTTTTTTTTTATATGAAGTCTTCATGTTCTAGGACTTGGTTCTGCAAAGTATTGAGCCCTCTGAAAAAAAAACAAATGATTGGTGAGATACATGCCTGCAGACAATGTATTTCAGTGTGTTGCTGCTTTAGACGTGAACACCTGCCATGGGTGAAACTAAGGGGAGCATCACTGCAGTAATTTTGTCCCTCCCATTAGATGTGACATGGAGCACAGTTGGCTATAAGTGATGGTGACTGACTATTGCAGAGGGAGCTTCTCATCCTGCCTGCATCAGCCCTGCCTGCCGTGCCACGTCAGCTTCAAGAGAGACCAGAAAGCTGTGCAGTGCTGTCTGAGCTACTCAGAAACACCTTACATGAGAGATTTCAGAATAAATCCCTTCTTCAATTTGCTTGAAGTAACTCCTTGTCTTTTAGTAAAACCTGTGAGAAAAAAAGTTGACAAAGTTTTGTGACATAAAAAAAACCTAAAAAATTCCATTAACAACGTTCTACGTACTCTTCCACTGATATCCTGCACAGATCCATGGCAAAAGCCCACAGTAAGCCAAATCACATCTTCTTCAAAGCAAGTGTCTCTGCATTTCCATCAGGAAAATAGAATCAGAGGAGGACTGTGCTGCCTTCCCCAGCAGAGGAAGAATGAATGGGCTCTGTTAGCATTGTTTGTACAGGAAATTTGATTGCTAATATGCATTAAAAGGTGATGTTAAAATGTTATGACAATGAGGACTACCAAGACCAATAGAGAAACTGATGTTCTGGAAAACCAGATTTGATTAGATGGAGATCTTGAGGCACTGAATACATCTGCTCTGCACAGACAGTACATCACAGTTGCAGCAAAGGCATGGAGTTTGCTGCTCACAGGCTGATCTGTCTTCAACTCCTGTCACAGAGAGACCTGCAGGCAAACATCAGAAGTGCCCGAGAGACTTAGGAGTCCCAGTCACTTAAGCCAACTCATGGGCGTTGAGCTCTTTGGACGAGCAGTCAGAGCAGGGTCAGTGCTGAGCAGGCAAGCTGTGCCCAGGGGTGCCGCCGCAGCACCTCCAGGCAGGTGGTACATGAATCAAATAAGCATGCAAGCTGGCAAGAAAGAACAATTTCCTCACAGCGAAGCTTCTCCATTGTGGAATATCCTTCTCAGAAGAGGGGTAGGAATACCTGTAACCACAGTTGTTTAAGAAGAAAAAAAAAATGGTACAGATACACAAAACTACACTCCAGCTGCTACTTCTCTGTCTAAATGTTCTGTCTCCTGCTGTGTTATATTTTGTAACAGTATTTCAGCCCTTAGTAAAAAACATTCTGAAGAAATACAGAACAGTTAGTGTGGGGATTTTTGCCTAGAATATATAATCAGATATCTTCTATCATAAAGCGTGAACTGCAGGTCGAGCCTTGGGATGACTTCTCAGCCCTCTGCGCCTTGGAACAAGGCAGAAGTTATAACTTTGGTCCTGAATCTTAATTCCTTAATGTGAAAAATATATGCCTATAATAATCATGTTAAACATAGAGGGAAGATCAATAAAGCATTGCAACTATATTTTGGTCTTATTTTAATATGATTCAGAAGCCAGCAAAGCAATCTAACATAAGCTCAATATTTCATGTAAGACCTGTCCTACTAAAATATATTATGTATTGTGCCATACCAAATCTTATTACAGTAAGGCATTAGGAAAAAGGAACAAACATACAAGTTTTATTTAACTAACAAACTGCAAATTTTGATTTTTTGTTTCCAGATATGCTATTCTAAATTTATTTGTAAAACTTAATTATGTTAAGATTGGATTTTTTATAGCCACAAGGATTAGTATGGCCTGCCTGTTTAAGTGAAATCAAATGTAAAATAATTGCAAGCATAGACTAAGTGGAATTCCTGTTTGACCTGAAACAATTTACCGTGAGCAGACACCAATATTCCCCAGAAAGTTCTGACTGTATGACACGTAACAGTATGGGATGAATGAGAATCTGGAAATAAGAACAAGAAAAAAAGGGAAGAAATAGGTAAGAAAAAATCCATACTCTAAAATAATTTCCCCAAAACCCTATTACAAATTTTATTATTCATCTGTTAGGCCAAGCACAGAAAGAACCTTCCTTGTAACTGCGGTGGATGAACAGAAAGAGGGCGGATGGTGTGGTGAGGAGCTTTCAGGACCAAGATGTCCAGTCAGTGGTAGCAAAACTGAAGGCAGCTTTCGTAAAGTCACACTTGTTGAGGGGAGCAATAGAGCCAAACTCAATTCACAGGAAAAAAGAAATTGCATTCCTGATTCCTTTATGTAATTATTTTGAAACCAGTGTTCCTCTCTGAGCTGCTATGTCTGCATTTATTTAAATTGAGCAGAAAGTTTATGTATAAAGGTGGAGCTGGAAATCCAGCAATATCAAGAACCAGAACCTAAATGTCATATTGTATAACTAGAATGTAAAATTGAGATGGCTATCTCTGTCTTAATTGTATACAATGTTTCTAGACATTAGTACATATTTTATGACCTTATATAAAGCTTTTCATAAGAAATACTGTAATAATTTGAGCTGTAAGTCAGAATTCATCTTCCTTCAACTTTTTACACAAATTTTGTAATGCTTACTAACAAGTCCTGTGTTTTATATTCCTGTCTCCTTCAGTATAGCATAGCATCATTCTTTTTATCATTTCAGGATATTTCCTCCTGGTGGAACCAGTAAAACATGATTCTGAAGTGAGAGCAGCCCTCGGTGCCCCACCGGGCTGGAGGTGGAACAGAGCGTCTTCTGTAGCATGGATGGGGTTCCTTTGTGAACAGGCTTTCTCAGGAGCTTTGGCTTTTGTTTACTTTGGTTTCTTATTGCAGGGAAAAAAAACAGCTTTATCTATGAATGAAAGCTCATAATGCTCTGAGAGTGGTTAAAAATCATAATGTTTTGCTAGCGGTACAAACAGAAAAAGTGTTCTTTTATGTGACAGGACGTCTAATTCTCCCCTTCATCTGACATGTTACAAACACCGACATGCACGAGGTAAATATTCTTCTTCAGAGGAGAGTGTTTGTAAGCAAATCATGAAGAAATAAAATGAAATAAAAAAATCAGTCAGTTCACGTAAATGTCAAATATTATAGACGATTGAATGAGAAAGCAGAACAGAAATCTCTATATACGGATAGCTCTTCTGAGTATCAGGAAATATCAAATGAAAATGCAGAATCAAAAATGCCTAATACTGTATCCTCTAATATACATCAAGCTGTTAAGGAACAGACAGAGATCACGTCTCCCTGTAGCTCACCCAGGAAAAAGATGATTTGTGAAAATAAACTGATTGTGGAAAATAAGCTTTGAGGCTGTATAAATTTTGTTATCCCCTATTTAAGAAACATGCTAATAAACAGCACAGAAAGAAGAGAAAAGACACAGTAAAAATTACAAGACTGAAAGTGGTCTTGTTTACAGTTTCTGTAGCATAGCTAAGGAAAGCGTTATTCTCAATATTTCAAAACAGCCAACAAAGATGTAGAAGCTGACAACTAGGAGCAGAAGTGAGACTAAATGCATTTTTTATCAGTGAGGGTAACTCGCCTTTGCAGTGATTTCCTAGGGGAGTAGCAATGCACTCGTTATTTCTTTAGTCAAAATGAGATAGTTTTCTGAAAATCGTGCTGCGGTTTAAATGAGGCTTTATTCTGGAAGTCCTAAGGCTTTGTACTCTCAGAAAGACACCATCCAGTAGTCAGCAGATTTCCGATTCAAAGTTCTGGCTAAGCTTGTTACAGAAGTCGAGACAAAAGCTGAGCCATGCTCAGCGTTTTCACACTTACCGAGTTTGGGGCACCAGTTCCTTCAGCCCAGTGTCCTGGAGAAGCCATAGACAGAAATTAACATCAAAAAATAGCCTTCGCTTATTTATTATTCATTTGTGAAATTTTTTTGACTTTCCTGACAAAAAGGTGAGCGCACTGCTGGTTCAGATGCTATCCCACACAGAAGATTGTCTGTGCTGCAGGGGTAGAGGAGGCTGTCCCGTACCATGAGCAATGGCACATGTGTGGGACGCGGAAGACAGACAGAACTCTGTGACAACAGTGGCCACCTGGTCTTGGGTTGACTGGCCATAGCCTCCTGGCATTTTGTCTGCTCTCCTCAAGGCATTTCTTTGCACATCACTAACCAGGAGACGCCCGGCGGCACCTTCCCCTCTGCTCATTGGAGACGGCAGCCTCGGCTCTGCCCTAGAACCCCAGGCACAGCAAAGTGCCAACCACAGTAGCGGTGACTCCACTCACAACTGGGCCTACAGAGGCTGGAAGAGTTGGGTCTTTGACTCAACATCTAAGGAGGCAACTTCCCCAATTTCTGACCTGGTTCTTGTAATTACTTCAATGAGAAAGTCAGGTATTTCATTAGTAGTTACAGCTAAACCTTGAACCACCTAGGGAAGCCCTCTCTTTCCCAAAGACCTCTCCCTTTGCCATGGAAGAGCTGTGCAAGCCCCTAGATGCGGCACGTTTTCAGCTGACACCATTGTTTTGAGTACAGGAGGATGCAATGACGTATTTCCCTTAATCAGTGGGCCTCCTATTCGTCTACCAACACAATGCTTTATGTCTGATTCCCCTCATAGCTCTGTGACAAGGTCACAGCCTACCTTCAGTGCAGCACGCACTTTGGTATCTCTTCAGCGTTTATTTTGTCCTTACTACTAACTTCACTTACAGACCATGACTCACTTTTAGTGGGACTTTGCCACTTGCTCTAACACTGAAGTCCTGCTGAGTATGCCTGAAGCTGACAGCTCTCTTACTGCTGGGAGGATGCAAGATAAACCTGTCAGCCAATATTCCAGCAGCAGCCCACAACACCATGCAGCCTTCACAGCATGGAGGGCCATATGTCTTTGAAGCAATGATACAGCAACTCAGCTGATCTCCATGCAAAGAGCAGCTGTGTTTCCAGAAGTCCTAGCCATGGAGTGAGAAAACAGACTGCTCCTTGGGTGTTGCTCACACCAGGCTAGGCCAGTCTGTGTGCTAAGACAGTGATGTCAGGCATTGGAGAACTTCAAAGTGATGCCTGCCTTGACTTTCTACTGTAGAATTTAATGGCAGATGGCTTGAGACTCGGTGTCAGATGATGAAAGCTTCAGTTCCCATAAAACTCCTGTGTGTATCATCAGTGAAACTGCTTGTCCCCAGCATGTTAGAAGAGGTGCTCAGTAGCTTGCAGAAGTAGGCTTTTTAGCACAGATAGTCTTCGTCCATCTGAGCTACTTCTCCCTAAGCTTCAGTCTAATTTCGCAGTAGCCAAACACCACGTCTCCCTGCCACCACAGTGCCCTCCTTCCTGTAGAAAGCAATCCCAACAGCTCATAAGATGGTTCAGGAAACAACAAGTAAGCTGGAGTTGTTGTGCAGTCCATATCATTCATCTGTATGATTTAATAAAAGTGCCCTGCTCTTCTTTTGAAACCCAAACATGTTTCAGTTTGCATGGCAGGACTGAGGTTTATGAGGGACCTTCCAAAGGATCCTTCCACCTTACCCTTTGCCTTTCATTACGGCAGAGATGAACCATAGTGAATCATAATGAATCTTCTCTTCTTTAGTTCAACTCTAGTTAACATCAAAGGTTGGATGCTGCAAAGTTTTAGCTGCATCCTCCCTGCTGTATCACTGTGATTTATTGGTATCTGTCCTTCAAAACTATATTATTTACGTATTGCAGTTACTCTGCATTCATAATCCATTCCACAGACTTCCTGTGTAACCTGAGACAAATCATTTACGAGCAGAACTTTATATAGATATTGTGGTGATTAAATTTGGTGGACTATTCACTAAGTACATTGATTATTCTGTTTCTTAATATCTCTTTCTTTTCATTTCTTATTTGAAAAATTAAGATAACTATACTCAGATATTAAACAACTTTGTTTGGCTACTTTATGTTCCTTACTGTGTTTGCATAGAGCATATTTTATTGCATCCATCCCAGCCAGAGCTGTGTATGTCAGGGTACCTCAGGACGTACAGTTGCACCTGCCAATAATATTTTAGTGTATTCCATTTTTCTTAAAACTACTACAAAGTGAGACCACATTTATAATGTCAATTTAAATGCAACCTTTGCCATCAAACTGCTAGTTCAGTTTTAATATCCACAGAAATATTTGTCCTGTTCATAGCTGTAGACCAGATTAATATTTTAAGCTACTCAACTCACATTTAAAATTGGATCTGAAAAGACATATGGAAGTAGCTCGCAATGATGTTGAATTAATAGAATGGTTTTTCTTAATTATCTTAAAATTATTTGTTTCTTTACACATAAAATAAGTCGGACTTACTTCACTGGATTTGAATATAAAGTAGGAAGTGAATCACCATAAAAGTTCTTCTGTTCTCACAGTCTCTGTTGTATTGACACATTTTATGGGCAATAACATTCCCAAAAAGGGTTTGAGAGTCTTTTGAATATTTTTAACACCAATACACAGAAAGCCTCTTAGAAAAAAGTAACAACCAAACTGGCATGTCAGTAGAGAACCAGGCTTGGCCAAAAGTCATCAGAATCAGTCTTTCCTTGGACTTGCATAGATTTAGATCACACCTTAAACATTTTAACATTGATTTAGCACAATCAAGAGTAACGGAGAGGAGCGAGGTGACTAGAAGATACAGTTCTGCTTCTAAAACCACAGGACACCTATTTACTTTTTTCCATGAGGACACTCCATCTCTTCAGATTTTAGGTGTTTTGTGGGACAAAGGTTCATTTTGTGAAAGTTTTGCTGTAACCCTATTGTCCTTTTTTCCCTTGGGGTATCTACCTGGTTTCCACTGAATGCTCTACTTAGTATGGAGGAGCCTTGGCAATCTTGGTGCCTGGCTCAGGAGAGCCCTGCAGCATCGATCCCAGAGCGGGGACCCCGTGCACCAGGGAGGGCTGGGATAACTGGCTGGTGTGGATAAGAGACAGATCCTCTGGGACATTTCTGCTCTGAATTAATTCTTACTTCAAAAGCCAGTAAAACTCTGGAAAGGCCAGATGTTTCCTCAAATAGGAACTATTTTTATGAGTGGTAGAGTTACCTTACCTCACTGTTCACATCACTATTTTATAATTCATCAGGGTACACTGTACACAGCAGTTATTAAGTGTCCTGATGGGAGATGGACACATAATGTTGTTACGTGGATTCGTCTGGAGCTGCATGGAGCCAATCAAGTGAAATAGCAAATAGTTTATGCCTTACTCCAAAAGTCAATTCCACAGAAAATTTTATTTCTGAGCAGGAAAAATAAAGTTACATTTTCTGTCTTTTCTTTCCCACATGCAGCTAAAATGTGAAAAATGGATCTATCTGCAGTTCTCAGGCACTTATTAACAATACCACTAAAGGCTCCTGATTAAAAGTGTGCCCTATGCAGGCTTCTGCACACATGAGCTCTTCACCCGTCCATAATCCCACCGTCCTCAGGGCAAATCCACACACCCCAGCCTCAACCATCTGTGGCCACGGCACCACAGTCGTGTCCCACACAGCTGCCTTTCTCCTTTGGGTGCTAATACTCTCCCTGAAAGCCCAGGAGGTGGTTGTCCATCCTCACGTGACAAACAGCATCCACTCCCTTCTCCCTCTTCCCTCTCCTCCTGTGGCCAGACCTGTTTTTGCCTTCTATCTCCAGTAACTGTAGTCATTATCAGTGTTTGGCAACTTCCTTGCCTGCTGGGGTTATGGACGTCTTCCACAAGGGCACAAATATCACTCAGAGTATCCACCCACAAAGCTGTCAACACATTCAGTACAAATATACTACACTTCCTCAGGTACGGACTGTACTCCCTGGTCCCGCAACACTGAGGCTTCGCGGCACGGCCTGTGACTCCAGCTTTCTAAATTATTCTCTCCGACAGCCACTTTTCAAGAGCATTTTTGCACCAGCGTTCACCAGTGATGTGCTGTTGTAAATGTTTCACTGTGTGTAAAGCCTGTGGATAGTTTTCTTCTTATTTCCAGCATTTCCATCCTGTGCTGTTTTGATGGGATACTTGAAAGAAGATTTAATAGTTTCTGCTTAACATTTGAGCTTCAACTTTAATTGGGTGTCAGGTCAGGTTCTGAATTTAAATTGATCTGTGCTTTGCCTTTCTTTCCTTCTTCTCTTCAGTCTTCTCCTGATCTTCGCTCCCATGGGACAGTGTGACTTTTGCAAAAGCTCTTCTAATGCTTTTCCCGTCCACCCTCAGTGCATTGCCAGTTAGCACAAAAGCACAGAGAAGAAAGATGAGAAATCAGAAAAATCCTCTCAGACATCTCTCATTGCTTTTAATGTGCCTTAAAATGAGGCAAATCAACATAATCCATCCTGCAGAACTGGTCAGAACATTGCACTTGAAAAATGTAGTGGATGTGGGGTTTTTTTTTAAAAAAGGAGTTTTCCATTAATGTTTCTCATCTTTCAATAAAAATAAAAGGCAAAGGAGACTTCTTTAGAAAAATCAGGTTGTGCTTTCCTCCCTGTCCCCACATCTTTTTCCCTGCTTTGCTGTTGATAGCAGAGGGCAGGAGTGAGACACCAGGTTCATCCAAGGTCCGCAGTGCTGCTGTCACCGTCTGTCTGCCCCCAGACCTGCCCCTCCATTCTCCAGGCAGGCGTCAGGGAGCCAGAGGCAGCAAGAGGCACTAAGGGTTGTCAGGGGTCCTCCCAGGGGCCCCCCTCCAACCATCACAGAGGCACCTTTGCCTTGGTAGGAGAGAAAAAGTGAGTTTAAAGCCAGCAAGTGGTCTGGGGGGAGAGAAGAAAATTCAGACAAGCTGAAATATTTCAGTCGGAAGCTTTGGAAAATAAGATTTTAAGAAATTGTTTCCTCCGTGCACTGTTATCGTATTCCAGCCAGCCAGTTTAACCTCTTACTCACCTGGCATCTCTCTGTAAAAGCACCTCGCTGCAAGATCTCACTCACAAAATACTGCTTAAAAAGCCACTTGCACTCCTTAAATAAAAGAAACAGGGAGATAATCTGCCTGTTAACTAAGCAGGAGAAGAGTCTGTGGATCCGAGACAGACAATTCTGAAGCAAAAGCAAACATCAGCATCAACAGAGCTACCACAGGATGAGTTAATCCATAAGCTTTGGAGGAGTCATTCACACGAGGAGGGTTAGTACAGGGATTTCTGTCAACCAAAAGCCTTTTGAGCTCACCTCGGTACTACTCACTGCCATCAGCAAGCTCTTACATGTCCACCTTTGATCATGCTGGGGTTGGTGGTGGAAGGGCTTACCAACAGGGATCTATCCCACTGACTCTGCCACTGTAGGAGTCCACAGAGCTATACGAAAATATCTTCTGTATAGTATAGCTATATGAAATCCGTGCAACTTGGTTGGAAGCACTGCTTCGTTCTTCTAAATAGCTTCACTGATGAAATACTGACATGATCTCTGTGAGTTTCAGCTGCATAGACAACATCTTTATGAGCTTCAAAGATCAGGAGAAGGCTGTATTTTTGCTTGGTATTAAAATGACAGAGCAAAGCAGAAGGTCTGTAATTCTGTCAGTGACATTATCTACTGCATAAAGTTGCATTCAAATTAGCAAGCATGGAGGAACAGTATTCATATAAGTGAGGAAGTCCATCAGTTTTCCTCTATATTTTTTTGGCATTTCTTGCAAGACCCCTGAATGCTGTCCAGCTCAGAAAGCTAAGGAGTTTAATTGTGGTCTTAGAAAACAAAATTAAAGTGCCAGCATGATGATTGTACCTGCCAAATCACTTAGTGACAATTAATATTCAGGGTGTTTAAAGGTGTGAAGTCTGTGGCTCATTTGATAACTGGGGCAAAACCAGGTCACTCAGACTGAATAAATACTTGTTTTGCTGTATAGTAAGTATTTGGCTTTAAAGACTTTTTGTCCCCTTGGCCTGCTTTTTTTTGTAATCTGTCTTTTCATCTGCACTGGGTTTAACAAAGCAATGTCCCACTGCCTTCATGTTCAATTTTCTCTTACAGGTTGGATCTTCAGCTGGATCTGCACCAGCTTCCAACAGCTGGTATTGAATCCACCAGCTTTAGCCCTCTCTGAGCTCTCTGTGAAGACCCAGGTAAATGTCTCTTCCTGGGACTGAACAAGGCACTCAACCATCAGTGAAATCAGTAACCACCTTATGAGAAATGAACATTTGTTGCTGTGGACAAGACCCTGAGACAGTGGGAGTAGAAGACAGCCACATACAAAGATGACGATGCAGTTGGTAACAGGCAGGCCAGGACGTAGGATAGCTTGAAGGATCCCGGGTTTTTTGCATTTTATACTTAGATTTGGATACAGAGTAAAAGTGCTATTTCCTGCAATTTGGCTTGCCGTTGGAGTTCTTTCTTGATGTTTTTTCTTTGGTATTGCATTTGTGTCTCTTCCATTCATTAGCAAGAATGCAACTTGCTCCCACGGTCCATATGATCATCAGTGGCATCAACAGTCCCCTGTTGCTTCAGAAGACCTTACGATCCTCTGCTGCTAGCCCTGCAAAAGCCTCCCTTTGGGCCACGGAGCAAGGGCTTGGCCTGGCTGACCTCTGAGGTCCCTTCCAGCCCACATTACTCCAGGAATCTAAGAAGGAGACGTTTAACTCCCAGCCAAGCAGATGAGAGACGAATACGCGTTTGGGTGGCTGGAAGGCAGGTGATGGGGGATGTGTTGTGTGTTGGACAATGACCGGATCTGAGGGGATCTGGGTGCATGCGGGGAGGTACGGGCTGGCTGAGGGGCAGGCAGCAGGAACGTCTGGCCAGGCGCTGACTTCTCAGGTGCGGTGAGGATGACAATTTCGGCGTGTTTTGTGTAACATCTCAGGGACTCTCTCAGGAAAGTACGATGGATGATCAAATGAATCATTGTAAGTGTGTGGGCTCTGCCTTCCAGTGGGTGAGATCTGTTTCACTCCAGCTTTGTCTCACATTATAAAGAAGTAAAAATGTGCTCTTCTGGAACTTTTTATTTATATTTCGCAATAAAAGCTCTGACAGCTGAAATAAAGGCATTTGTGGATTTATTTTTTTCAAAAGTACAGACTCAAACTCACAGACAAGTAGGAATCGTGGGAAAAGAAATAGAAGATTTGGACTTACAAGAAAAAGAATTGACAAGTGACAAAAAAGAGGGAAGACAGTGGGCAGGTGGCATGGCTTTGAACATCAAAACTGACAGACATTTCTCACTGTCCGTTTTCTGCCTCAGCTGAGTGGGACTCAATTTGAGTGGGAGGAAAAGCTGTGAAAACAACATCACCATGATTAGAGAGCAAGGACCAAGGGAGGTCTCCCACTAGCCATAGTTTTTCAGCTGTCATGAGAGAAGGCTGCCCCTGTGACAAGAGGCTGTACCTGAGTAAGTAGTTTCTGACGGCCTGTAGAGAACCTGTCTGTGTTTCTGGTGCCAAAGGAGGGTCGAGGTGCTCACAAAATGCAACTTCGAGCAAGACATCTTGTATGCTTGTGCTTTCACAGCCTGGCTTTGCATGTTCTTCATCTTTTTCTTTCCTGCAAGTCACTGTGAGCTTCTGCTTGGCCCATGCAGAGAGGGAATGGTCATAGAGAGTCCTTTCTGATGCCAAAGAAAGTCTGAAGAAGGAAAAATGTTGTTATACATTGCACTTGCTGGGGAGGATCATAGCTGGGGAGGAAGGAAGGAACTGAATCATGGAGGAAGAAGTAGTATGTGCTATGTGTGTTTTAAAGTATCCTAAACATCCCTGAGAAAAGGAAAATGTTAAAAACCAGGCATAAGGCTTATGAACTTTCTTCTCTCTTGTGTTACACTTTACCATATGTGTCAGACCATAATAATATTGATAACAGCATGCTACAAGATGGGCTAAATGTACTGGTGACATAGGCACTGAAGATAAATGAGGACAAGGACGAAGATGTTACCTGTAGAATAACTCCCTTGCTACTGCTGATACTATACGGCCTTCCAGATTGCGTCTTCATCTCTTCAATGCTGGAATTGTTTGATTTTGGTCTATTAGTGAAAGTTAAACTTTCTACTTAATTCTACCACATTAAAGAATTAAAAATTTATCAAATATGTTCTGAGGAAAGCCTTTTTTCTATTTAACTTGTTGTTTCAAGAGATTGACTTTCCAAGATTTTTGCAAATAAGTTCCAGCCGAATGCTGTGAGGTAACACTTAAAATCTAGTAAAGAAATATTGAGAGATGTCAGAAAACTGCTCAAGAGGTTATCAGTCTTCCTCTCAGTCCCTGCTTCTTGGTTGTCAGAAAATCCCTCCGTCCTCGACTCACTTTCTGCTCGGAGTTTCCCCAACCATCTCTTCTGCGAGTGGTGCCAGTGTAGCTGGCTGGCAGTTGGGGCTTACACGTGTCCTGGAGAGCAGCAGAGGGGGTGTGGGGCCTGACCTCCACAGTTGTTGCCCTTTTTTTACCCTTACACCCTCACACGAAACCACAGCAGTAAATGTGTGGCATATTTCCCACCAGCCCGTCTGCAAATAAGCAACTTTTATTACTGCAAAAATTGTCATTAGATCATTAGTCCCTGAAAAGAGGTGAGACTTCAGTCTTGCACACAAAAGGCTGTCTTTGTGAGTAGTTAAATGGATATTTCAAACCTCTTAGCACTCGGGCAAGAGCAGTCTATGCCTTCTGTCCTGACACAGTGCGTGGCAGACCCATGACGATTCCCAAACCCCATCCTGCAGCACAGCCTTGCACATCAGCTTGGCACTTTCCTGCCTCATGATTCAAGGCAGAGCTCACAGAAGAGCATCTCCTCTCCAGCCAGGGCTGGGCAGTGATGCAGCAAGGGGACCAGACCACCTCCACTGCATTTCGTTGTCTGATGAGGAAGCAAGAGCAAGGGATACCGTTGCTCGTCAAATGGCTATCGGGTTTTTGTCTCTTGCTATGATGAGTGCTAAAACCAGACCTTTTCCTCTTTTCCTTATCATTAAGCTCTTGAAAAGCAGATGCATTGGCACAGCTTTTTCTGAGCCTGTGCAGGATTCCTGAAAAAATGAGATGGCTTTACGGAATGAAGAGCCAAATGTAGAGAAGGTGCATGTTTATAACAGATTATTTCTTCTAATGGTAACAGAGTCCTTACATGCACAAAACCTAGGATTAATTCATTAACTTCCATTGTTATTGATGAAATACTTTAATGTTTTCCTCCTCTTACACAATTTTATTAATTCTTAAATCAAATATACATTATTTTGTTGTTCCTTAACTGAAAATGCATGTTCTGAGACCAATTAAACCAAAGTATGGGGTGTATTTCGCATTCTTGCAAACAAATATAGCAGGAACTTTGTGAATATTTTTCCTTGTAGAAGCCTGTGTTTCAGTGCTGGACTACTTTACTGAATAATTTGATACTACTTTGTAAGATATATGGCTATATTTTCCTGTTTGTCTCTGGATATACATAATTTTTTAAAAAATATATTTCTATTCTATTTTAAAAATCATATTTCATACCAATGAACCCAATGGATTTTCCTGAGCATTATTTGTTTTCTTAATTTTCTATGAAAAGTTTACGTAATTAGAGTGGGTTTAACAAATTAACCATACTGATTAATTGTTACAAATCAGCTGTCATTAAAGAAATGGAATATTGATAAAATAAGAACATTTTTTCCCCAAGTCTTTTGTTAAAATATGGGCAATATAGATATTCAAAACATTAATTACAAAATGCTTTTCTACCTCCATCAGCGTTCTCAGGAACAGGAGTGCTATGCTATCATAAGAAAGTTCCTAATTTACTGGTGATGTTACTTTCGAGGTTGATTGCAAATTGCACTAGGGATTGTATTTTGGTAATATTTCCGGACCAATTTTGATGACTCAAGAGGTCTGGATAAGATTTGAAAAAAACAGGTGGTCTTCTAAATGTTTCTTTCATTCATCTCATTATTATTTAAAAATCACTTTATATGGAGTAGATTAAATTGGCCAAATGTCCAGATACATTTAATTGTTGCTGTTTTGGCTACTGTTATTATTAACATTAATAATAATAAAAATAGTATTATGGGAAATATCAACAGTAAGAACAGCATCAACAAGACATTTATACAAATATTATGGCCAGTTCTGCTGTTTGTTTCTGACTAGTTTTCTGCCAGAAAACCTGACTTAAAATAAAAAACTTGAGAAATCACATTTAGATAACATTGTAATAGAAACAAGGTAAATTACTTATCACCTCAAAGGATGGAAAAACAATGCACCATCTTGATAAATGATGTGGTAAGTTTTTCATGAATTAAATTTTTACATAAAGTTTTTTTCTTTGAGATGATACTTTTTGCAACAGATCTTTCAACCAACTGACTAAAAATTTAGGTTTTCTACTGGAAAAATACCTTCCACTGAAAGCAAATAATTTTTTGCATAAAGAGG